>ERZ779729.1709-NODE-1709-length-14788-cov-1.746352_pt1 | contig 14788 bp, 12 predicted proteins | sample MGYA00511072_ERZ779729 | MGnify/ENA primary metagenome ERZ779729 (study PRJEB29588, sample SAMEA2156675) | human gut metagenome | biome: human gut; feature: human-associated habitat; material: faeces | place: Denmark | collected 2008/2010 ...
GAGCCCGTGTGAAGCATTCTGTTCACCTCCTGGGGATTCTCGTTCGTCCAGTCGCTCAGTACCAGCGTATATTCCGGCAGGGCGTCCTCCGTCCTGCGTGCCGGGTCATCGGGCCGTTTGCGGACGATGAACGCTCCGTACAGGCCGCTCTGCTCCTGAAAACCGCTGTGGGAATGGTACCAGTACGTGCCGTTCTGGATGATGGGAAAAGTATAGGTATGCGTAGTGTGGGGCTTGACAGGAGCGGAAGTCAGGTACGGAACTCCATCCTGGTCATTGGGCACCAGCAAGCCGTGCCAATGGAAGGAAGTCTGCGTGTCCATCAGGTTATGCACCCGTATTACCGCAGTATCTCCCTCTGTAAAATGCAATGTGGGGCCGGGAATGCTCCCATTGATGGTCATGGCCTGGCGCGTGGCTCCGGTAAAATTGACGGGAGCGTTCCGGACATATAAATCGTATTCTACCGTTTTTGCCAGAGAAGGGGAGAAGAGTATCGGCAAGCAGCACAGGAATGGAAGAAAATGGAAGGTTCGTGTGAACATGAATGGGAAAAAGCACTGCCAGGAAAGACCTGCCTCTTGAATTTCCAGTTCAAAATGAAACGGATGTGATGTGTCATGCCCACCCTTGGCCAAATCTGCTAAATGGCGGGGCCTCCAATTCGGACGGAATAGGGCGTCTGGAATTTATTTTATGCGTCGTTTTTTAAGGAAATAGGGACGATCAGGAAAGAGGCCAGGATAAGCAGGCAGCCGATGGACAGAAGGAACATGTTGGAATGCTCCCTGAACAGTAGCAGGGAAGTCATGGCCGCCAGGGGAATCTTGAGATTGTTCATAATCGCCAGCTTTACGGGAGTTACCCGGCGCGCGCCGTAATTCCACAGGAAAAAACAGACTCCTGAAGCGATGACGCCCAAATAGGCCAGCAGCCACCATTGCACGGTTGAAATCCCCTGCCAGCAGGCCAGTCCTGACGGCAGGCCGGAAGGCAAAGTAACCAGCAGGGAGCCTGCATAGGCATAGGCGAAGCAGGATGCTTCGCTTCTCCCGAACCAGGAATTTTTCAGGGAAATGTAGGCTATCTGACCTGCCGCGAAGCAGAGGTTGGAAAGCTGGACCAGAACGATTCCTGTCAACTCCCCGTTACCGGAGGAATATCCTTTCCAGAGGATTCCCGCCCCTCCCATGGCTGCAAGAATAGCCGCCGCCAGATGGAGCGGCGGAAGATTCTTTTTCATCAGGCCGTCAATCAGAACCACATAAATCGGCGTGGTGGCTGTAAAAAGGGCAACCTGGTGGGAAGGCAGATAGTGGAAGGCAGCGATATAGAAAAGATACATCCCTCCGAACTGGACGGCGCCTATCCCCATCATCCCCACGGCATGGCTGAGGGGCGCCTTCCGGACGAAGGGGAGAAAAACGGCAAATGAACCGGCCATGCGTGCCAGTGCGACAAAGCTGGCGGGAAGTCCGGACAGGCAATTCCCCAGCAGTCCGAATGACAACGCCCAAATGAAAGACGTGAGCAGCAACGCAGGCATGCGGGCGGAAGCATATGGAGAAAGGAAAACCAAGTCAATCCCCACGGCGCAGAGCATATAGTCGGGAACATGCAAGATTACCCAAAAAACGGGGTAAGATAATGGTTCTAAACATAAAAACACCCCGAAATATTGAATTCCGGGGTGTTCAGGAAAATGGTACGCGGTACTGGTTTCGAACCAGTGACCCCATGCGTGTGAAGCATGTGCTCTACCACTGAGCTAACCGCGCGTTTGCAGTGCGGAAGGAATATATCGTTCGTGCCTGGGATTGGCAAGGAGTTTTTTGAAATCGGGTAAAAAAGGATTCCGCTTTTCCGCCGTCAACAAGTTCCCGGAGGAATGACCGGTGTACAGTTTCTCCGAGGGACGGTTTGGAAAAGTGGAAAGGTGGCTTAATTCCGGCTTGTACAGCATCAACCGTCTTCCTACACTCCGGGCATGAGTTGCACAAGCCCTCCCAGAGCATGGGCCCAGATTGATACCAATGCGTTGAGGCACAATTTAAACGTCGTCCGGCGCGTCATGCCGGATCACCGTCTGATGGCTATTGTGAAGGCGGAGGCTTATGGCCACGGTCTGGAAGGGGTGGTGAAGGCCCTGGATGGCGAAGATTGCGCTTTTTTCGGCGTTGCCACGGTGGCGGAGGCCTGCCGGGTGAGGGATGCCGGGGCAAAAACATGCCCGTTTATTCTCGGCCCCTGTTTTGAGGGGGAGCGGGAGGAAATCGTGCAGAACGGCTGGCGCGCCGCTCTTTCCAGCATGGAAGAGGCGGAGCATTTCAATTCCCTGGGCGCCCTTTACGGCAAAACCGTCCATGTCCATTTGGGCGTGGATACCGGCATGGGGCGCAGCGGTTTTTTACCGAGTGAATTGCACGGCCTGACGGACAAGCTCAAACAGTTCAGTTATCTGGATCTGGAGGGCGTGTTTTCCCATTTATCCGCAGCTTCCGATGATATTTCCTTCACCCACGGACAGATCAGCGGCTTTACGGAAGCCGTAAATGAACTTTCCCAAGGCCATCGGTACAAGTTCCGGCACCTGTGCAGCAGCGCCGCTGTGTTTAATTACAAGGTTCCCTGCGCCAATATGGCGAGGCTGGGCAGAATCCTGTACGGGTATTCCCCCATGCCGTCTCCCTATAATAAGGAGCTGCGGCCTACAATGACCCTGTACAGCCGCATTACTCTGATACGCACGCTGCCGGGAAATCACGGCGTTTCCTACAACCACTGCTATATAACGTAGGGGAGCACGAAGGTGGCCACTATCGGCATCGGTTATGCGGACGGCTATCTTCAATATCTGTCCAACCAGGGAGCGAGGGTGTATATCAATGGCCAGTACTGTCCGGTTTTGGGCCGTGTGACGATGGACCAGATCATGGTGGACGTTACTTACATGGACCATGTGGAGACCGGAGACCTGGTGGAAATCATGGGGCCTAATGTAAGCTGGGAGGAACTGACGCGCCGTGCCAATACCATCCCCAGCAATGTGCTGACCAGCATCAGCGCCCGCGTGCCCCGGATTTACGTGTAGGATAATGCCGGGGGCATGGTGATTAAAAGCTGTTGCCCGCCGCCCGGAAAAAAATCAGGGGATTTATTTGCAGATATGTTTTTCCCCGGCGGACACGGATAAACGTTTTACCGTACCTTTTACCGCTGGCGGATTCTATTCCAGTCTTCCGGCTCCAGAGCGCAGGGATCAGGGGCTACCCAGTGGCCCGGTTCTATTTCCACAGGGGTAAGGTCCGCTCCCACCGTCTCCGGATAGGAGGGGTGCTGGATGCGATGGCCGAAAGCAGAGCCGAGCGGCGGGTTGATGGGAGAGGGGACGTCTCCCGGCAGAGGCTGGTGCTTGTTGGCCCTGGAGGGGTCTGGTTCCGGAATAGCGTCCAGAAGAGCCTTGGTGTAAGCATGTTTGGGGGATTGATAGATGGTTTCCGCATCTGACATTTCCACGATTTTACCCAGATACATGACCGCCACGCGGTCGGAGATGTGTTTGACGACCGCCAGATCATGGGCAATAAACAGGTAAGAGAGTTTGCGTTCCTCCTGAAGTTCCAGCAGCAGTTTGAGCACCTGGGACTGGACGGATACGTCAAGGGCGGAGACGGGTTCGTCCAGAATAATGAGGCTGGGATTTAACGTCAGGGCGCGGGCGATGCCGATGCGCTGGCGTTGCCCGCCTGAGAATTCAAAGGGGAAGCGGTCAATAGCGCTGTCCGGCAACCCTACGCGGTCCAGCAGGCCGCGCACCCATTCCCGGCGCGCGGCGGGGGTGCCCATGCGGTGGATGACAAAGGGTTCCGCTACGATTTGACCGATGGATTGCCTCTGGTTGAGGGATTCCGCAGGGTCCTGGAAGACCATCTGGATGTGCGGACGCAGAGGCCTCATTTTGCGCTGGGAGAGTCTGGCGATATTGTTGCCGTTGAACCGGATGGAGCCCCCGGTGGGTTTCAGCAGGCGGACAATGCTTTTGCCAATGGTTGATTTTCCGCAGCCGGATTCCCCCACCAGGCCCAGCGTTTCCCCCGGGTAAATATTGAAGGAAACGTCGTCCACAGCCTTGACCCATCCCGCTTGCCGCAGGAAAATTCCGGAGCGGACGGGGAAGTACATTTTCAAATTGTCTACTTGCAAGAGAGGTTCCGGCATGGCTGGTAGAAAAAGAAGTTAAAGGTTGGCGCAACGGGGGCAGGCTTCCACGAAGTGGTCCGGGGATATTTCCACGAGGGGAGGGCGTTCCGTGAGTTCTTCCGCGGGCACACCCTGCCTTTGGCAGAAGCGGCATCCGGGAACGAAATCCGCAATAGAGGCCACCTGACCGGGAATGGTGGGCAGTTTGGTTTTCCGCACGGAACTTAGCTGAGGGATGGAGGCCAGCAGTCCCTTGGTGTAAGCATGGCGGGGGTTGGCAAAAAGTTCCCGGACAGGGGCCTTTTCCACCACGCGGCCAGCGTACATGACGACTACGGAGTCACAGCTCTGTGCGATGACGCCCAGGTCATGTGTAATGAGGATGGAGGATGACCCCATTTCCGCCTGAAGGTCTTTGAGCAGGGACAGGATTTGAGCCTGAACGGTGACATCCAGGGCCGTAGTAGGTTCATCCGCAATGATGAGTTCCGGATGGCAGGCCAGGGCAATGGCTATGACGACGCGCTGGCGCATGCCGCCGGAGAGCTGATGAGGAAATTCGTCCACACGCTGTTCCGGGGCGGGGATACGAACGCGCTGCAGGAGCTGGATGGCTGCGTCCCGGGCTTCCCTGGTGTTCATTCCCCGGTGGAGCATCAGGGATTCCCCAATTTGCCTGCCGATGCTGTGTACGGGATTGAGCGCCGTCATTGGTTCCTGGAAAATGACGCCGATATGGCGGCCGCGGATGCCGTGCATGTCCGTCTCTTTTGCCTGAACCAGGTCGCGAACAGAATTTGCCCGTCCAAAATTTTCCCCATGGGCTGGGGCAGCAGCCGGACAATGGACATGGCCGTAACGCTTTTGCCGCAGCCTGATTCCCCTACGATGCCTACGCAGGTACCTTTGGGGACGGTGAAGCTGACGCCGTCCACCGCTTTCAACAGGCCGGATTCCGTTTCGAAGCCGGTGACCAGGTTCTTGATTTCCAACAGGGGATCGCTCATGTGTTATTTTTCCGTGGCAGAAGGTTCCAGAGGGTCGCCGCTTTCCGGGATGACAGGCACAGACGGCAGCTTGCCGCCGCCATCCTTGTTATCCAGGCTTTCAATGGAGTCCATGTAGCGGTACTGGTCATACACGGTATCCACTTCCTCGAATGTTTTTCCTTCCCGCTTGGCTTCCATTGTTTCCTTTTTGATATCGTTATCCACCCAGTACAGATAACTTTCCATGGGATCAAATACGACGGGATGGCAGAATTGCGTAGTTGCACTGTTCGGCCATTTGACCCAGCGCCAGTAACCCAGTCTGATGAATTCCGTGGTCCAGCAAGGAACCCACAGGGCTTCGTCATCAATTTTCTGCTGCACTTTCCACGTGGCCTTTTGGAGTTCGTCTTCCGTGGCTGCGTTTGTTTCTGCGTCCAGCAGCTTGTCCATTTCTTTGTCCGCGTAAGCGCAGATGTTATTGGTATAGGTAATAAGGCCTCCACGCTCATCATAGGCGTACCGGGAGTGGAACCCCTGCTCGTTCATCGGATGGGGGGGAGTGAATCCCCAGGCCATGAAGGAGGCCTGAGCGCGTTTTTCCATGATTTTGCGGAAAGCTACGGTGGAGTCCAGAGGGTCAAGCTGGATTTCCAGGCCGCACTTGCGCGCGTCTTCCTTCAGCTTGCCCAGAGTGGAAGCCAGGGAAGGAGATGAATTGGGGAAGGTGATGGCTGCGGTGAGCCGGGTGCCGTCCGGTTTGCGGAGGATGCCGTCCGGGCAGGGGATGGTGTAGCCCGCCCTGGCGAAATAAGCGCGGGCCTGTTCCGGGGAATAGGGGCGCGCCTTAATATAAGGATTGGTGAATTTGCCGAAACCTGAATTGTAGGAATTGAGCCGCTGGTAGTCTCCGCGGAAGGTAATGTCAATGATATTCTGGATATTAAGTGCGTGCTGGACCCCCCGGCGAACATTGAGGTCATTGAAGGGGGCTTTGGAGGTATTCAGAAAAACTCCGTAAGGAGGGCGGGGGTAAATGGTGTAAAATGTGCTGCGGTTGATGTAGCCGTTGTGAACCTCCGGTATTTCCATGCGTTCGTGCCATAGTTCCGGTTTGGTGATGTTCAAAACGTCCAGTTCTCCAATGCGGAAGAGTTCGATGGCCTTGGATGGTTCCGCAATGAAATTGTACACGATTTGATCCACGTTATACATGTATTTCGTGAATTTTTTGTCCCTGGCCCACCAGTCCGGCACGCGCTGGAGCGTTACCTGGCGGCCGCGGATGATACCGTCCGGCTTGACAACGTAAGCGCCCGTAGTGGGCGGTATGCGCCACTGGTAGCGTTCCACGTAGTTGGGGCCGAACTCGCAATAAAAATGCGGCGGGGACGGAATGAACAGCGTGCAATAGTACGGGAGCAGAGGTTTGGCGAAGGGGAGTGTGATGGAAAAGCGGCTGTCGTCGTAGATGGTGATGTTGGAAGCGTTCTGGTAAAAAAAGTTGTTGTAGAATACGTCCCGGCTGTATTCCGAAGTGCGGATATACATGTTCACCAGGAGGTCGATGGCCTTTACCTTGGCTCCGTCCGTATAGCGGGCATCCGGATCCAGTTCGAAGTAAACAGTGCGCCTGTCTGGGGATTCCGCCCATTTATGAGCGATTCCTGGAATGATTTTTCCCGTAACCGGATGGATGGAAACGAGGCCGATGATGATTTCATCATACAGGGGGCCGCGGAAACCGCTGTTGCTGTTCGGGCCGTTGGGCCGGAATGTGTCGGGATAGGAGCCGGGGGCCCACTGGCGCAGCACGCCTCCTTTTTTGGCGTTCGGGTCCCCTATCTCCGGATTGTCCAGTCCATCCTCCCACTTCAGGTCTTGGGGGATGTCCGCCGGGGTTTTGAATTTGATGTAGTCGCCTTCCGTCTGCCTGCGGTGAATGACGGACAGGGCGGCTTCATCCGCAATGAGCTTGCTTTGCAGTTTTTCCCTGACTTTAGAATCTTCCTCTTTAAAAAACTTGTCCCGGAGCTCCCGTATTTCCTTTTGCTTGGCAGCTTCCTCACGAGCCAGGCGGTCATTGATCTGTTTGTTCCATCGTTCCGGGAAGGAATCAAATCCCGGTGGGAGTGTGCCGAAGGGTACGTTCGGCTGCCAGCCTACCCCCTGGGATTGGGAGGAATCCTTGCAACCGGACCCGGCTGCCAGCAGAAGGGACAGCATCACGGAAGAAAGGGTGGAACGGAGGAGGGTGGACAGCTTAAGCATAAGAAATGGCAAAGCGGGAGTCTTTTTATTTATAAGTGGTGAATTTTTTAGGGTCAAAGGCTTCGCGGACAGCCTCCCCGATAAAGGTGACGAGCAGGAGGGTAATCACCAGAGCGGAAAAGGCGGAGGTAACCACCCAGCTGGCGGAAAGATCCGCCAGTCCGTCATTGAGCAGGCGCCCCCAGCTGGCGTATGTGTCAGGAAGGCCGAAGCCCAGATAGTCCAGGGAAGCCAGAGCCAGAATGAGGGCGGAAACGCTGAACGGAACCAGAGTGACCAGAATGGCGACCAGGTTGGGCAGGATATGAACGAAGAGAATACGGCTGGGGGAAGCCCCAAGCACGCGGGCGGCCGCCACGTAGTCGCGCGCTTTTTCCTTCATGGTGGAGGTTCTGAGCTGGTAGGTCATGGACATCCACCCGAACATGATTAGAAGGCTGATAATCAGGAACATGCCCTTCATATGAAGGGGAACCATATCTGAAATAATCATGATGATGAAAAGGAAGGGAACCTGGGAGAAGATTTCAATGAGGCGCTGCATGCCGAGGTCAAACATGCCGCCGAAGTATCCCATCATCATTCCAAAGGTGATGCCGATGAAATATACGATAGGCAGGTAGAAGAGTGCGGCTTTCATATTTACCTGGAGGCCGCCGTACAGATAAGCCAGAATGTCCGCCCCCTGGGTATTGGTGCCAAGCAGGTGGCCCCCCTTGAGGGGCGGGGAGGGGTGGTAGAAGATACGGCTGATTTTATGTTCATCCGTCTGTTTCAGGAATTCCTCTTTGGTGCCGGGGCCGCTGTAATGTTCCGCCACAATGTTGTTGTTTTCATACGTGGCGCTGTACACCTCCGTTCTGTCTTCCAGCCAGCCGGTGGCCCGGTCCACTTTCTTTCCCTTGCGGAATTTGTAGCTGATGTGGGGAAGGGCTTCTTCATCCTTATGCAAACGGGAGGCCAAACCGGAATACGGCTTGCCGCCGGCCTCGCAGACGAGACCGTCTTCATTCACCATCAAAGCTTCCGAACCGGGGTTGGTGGAATCTCCCGTGGGATCGTATGGAACCAGAGGCATGATGACAAGGGAGGGTTTTCCCGGCTGGCCTGCCTGTTTTTTCAGTTCGCGGTAGTTGGCTTCCGCATCCGCAAAATCTCCGGTCTGGCCAAATGTAGAACCCTTGTATACTTTGCGCATCATGGCCGGAAAGTACCAGGAGCCGTCCTGAACGACAAGGAGGGCCCGCTTGCCCACCAGGCACTGGTCCATACAGGCCAATAGCGTCAATACAAGCAAAATGAGGAGGGATACGTAGCCGCGGGAGATGCTTTTAAAACGCTGGATGCGGCGCCTGGTGATCGGCGTTGGATGGAACCTCCGGGGGCCTTTCAGCATGAGCCAGAAACCGAGGCCTCCCATGACCAGCACGCAAACCCAGCCGAACCACAGGAATTTCCCCTGAGGCGTCAGAAAGCCGCCGTTGTTCTGGTCCGTACAGACGATGTTGAGCATGCTCATTTCCCGTGAGACGGTGAAGGGCCAGCTTAACGTGGGCAGGAGCAGCCCGCACAGCTCTCCCACGGCAGTAAGAACCGCCAGAATGACCAAAAGGTATGCCAGTTTTCTAACCATGTGTATTATTCAAATTTGATGCGCGGATCCACAGCGGCCACGATGATATCGGAGAGAAGGTTGCCCAGCACCATCAGGAAGGAGGTAAGCAGCAGCGTTCCCATGATCAGGGCGTAATCCTTGTCCATCAGAGCCTGGTAACTCAGCATCCCGAACCCCTGGATATCGAAAACCTTTTCCACCAGCATGGAGCCGGCCACAATCAGGCTGATGAGGCTGCCCAGAGTGGAGGCAATGGGTATAAAGGAGTTGCGGAAGGCATGCTTGATGACGGCCCCTCTGAAACTCACGCCCTTGGCCATGGCTGTCCTGATGTAGTCCGCGGAAAGATTGTCCATCAGGTTGTTTTTCATCATCATGGTGGTGATGGCAAAGGAACTTACTACATAACAAATCAGGGGGAGCACCGTATGGTGCAGCAGGTCTCCGGCCTGTTGCCAGAACCCCATGTCCGCAAAGTCCGGAGACGTAAGCCCGCAGAGAGGGAACCATTCCAGCCGCGCGCCCAGATACACCACCAGTACGGCGCCCAGGGCGAACCCAGGCACGGAGTACCCCAGGAAAATCAGGACGGAAGAGATATTGTCCACCAGGCTTTTATGGCGGATTGCCTTTACTACCCCAAGGGGAATGCAGACGGAATAGGTAATAATGGCGCTCAGGATGCCGAAGTACAGGGAAACGGGAATGCGCTCCTTGATCATGTCCCATACGGGTTCATTGTACTTAAACGAATTGCCCATAGTTCCCTGGAGCAGCCCGTCAAAGCTGGTCTTGTACATTACGGCACGCCAGGCATAGCCCCGAGCCTTGTCGCGGACGGCCTCCGTATTATCCGTCTGCCTCATGCGGCGCGCCCAGCGTTCCGCGCGGTCCATGGGGGATTCTATATCCACGGTCCAGCCTTCTGAAGCGGCTTTCCGGGACGGTGTGCCGGAAAAGAAAGCATCTTTCACGCTGCCGGAATCCTTGTCCTGGCGAACTACGACGACTTGTTCTCCTGTTTCATTCAGATTGATCCGTGTATGCGTATCGGAAATGCCGGAATATTCATCTTCCTTGTCTCCCTCTCCCGCTCCGCCGATTTCCCCGAATTCCTCACGGGAAATGAAAATCTTTTTGGGCAGCACGCCCAGCCATTGCAGATAAGCCGTGATGATGGGCTCCTGCAGGCTGTACTGCTCTTCCAGCCGCTCCATATCCGCTTCACTCAGGTTATTGTCGCCGCGCTGGGAGCCGGCTTTCTGTCCGGACAGGGCGCTCATGCTTTGCTGCTGCATCATCTGCTCAATGGGACCTCCCGGAACAAAACGGGTTATGCAAAAGACGAGAAACGTAACCCCCAGGAGCGTCAAGGGCATGAGAAGGAGTCGTCTGATGATATAGGTCTTCATTCGTCGCGCTGAACTCTACCGATTTGTGGAAGGTGAGGCAAGTAGCAATGCAAATTTGTAAGCCTTTGCTAACATAAGGCGCTGCCCGGTTCTTCTTAAGATGAAAGGGAAACAATGCAATACGGCAGGTTTCCTTTCTTTTGGCAGGCCTTTCGGGAGGGGTGGACTATTACATTCCTTCTCCCAACCGGCGCGCCAGCATGTCCGGAAGACCGGCGGCCAGAATGCGTCTTTGGGCCTCCGCTACATCGTATTCCACGCGGCGCTGGTAGTACACCATGCTGTCTTCGTCAAGCACGCCGTAGGCGGCGCGGGGATCGCCGTCTCTGGGCTGGCCTACGGAGCCCACATTAATCAGATATTTGTTGGTTTTGAGTAGCTGGATATCCCCGGATTCATATTCATGGATGCTTCCTTCATGGCGGATGAATGTACGGGGGACGTGAGTGTGTCCGTTAAAGCACAGGAATTGATTGTCACGCAGCATATTAATGCTGTGGGTGGCCGTATCCACATTCGTGACGTAGGCCCAGGAGTTGGGCTTGTCCTGTGTAGCGTGCACCAGAACGATTTCATTGGGGAGAATGCGCTGGAAAGGAGCGCGGCGAAGCCACTTTTTCTGTTCTTCGGAAAGTTGCTGCCGCGTCCACATCAGGGCATTGTAAGCTACTGGGTTCATCCCTGCCGGATTGTCTTCTCCAATGGCTTCCTCATCATGGTTGCCGCGCACGGTGGGAATCTGGCGGCTGCGGATGAATTCAAGGCATTCGGACGGATTGGCGTTATAGCCCACAACATCGCCCAGGCAGTAAACGGCATTGCATTGAAGCTGTTCTATATCCTTCATCACCGCTTCCAGAGCGGGCAGATTGGCATGGATGTCACTAATCAGGGCTATTCTACTCATGGTATTGTAAGCAAAGAGTATAGCACTTTGAGGAGGTTTTGCCAAGCGCGTTTGCTCACAGGAAACCATGGTTGGGGCACAGGGTGCCGGCCTTCCCATGACCCCTTATTTCCGTCTGTTTGCTTTACTCGTCTTTTGCCGGAGGCAAAGATTCCAGGGCTTCTCTCAGCCCGTCTACTGGATATTTCAGGGAATTGGCCAGATGGCTGGTCATCAGGTCACGGGCGATCTCATCCGTGGGAAACAGTTCTCGGAAGGGGATGCGTTCCTTTTCCGGTATGTTCAGCCTGTTTTCCAGAACAAAAATATTACTCACCAGGCTGGGTGTCCTGTTGCGGGGATCCTTGAATAGCTCCCGGCCCAGTTCCAGAGCTTCTCTGGATTTGGAAGGCACACGGACGAGCGCATAAAATTCTTTTCGGGCCGTAAGGGGAGGCGCTCCCAAATCCCGTGCCTTGCGGTAGGCTTCCGCCGCCTTTTCAAAGTCCGGTTGCCGGTAGGTATCGCTATACATGTTGCCCAGCAGGGATTGAAGGTACCAGCTGTCAGGATTGGCGTTGATGCCTTTTTCCAGGAAGCGGCGCCCCTTTTGAATGTATTTGCGGAAGCCTTCCCGGCGTTCCATGGGAGAAAGACGTTTATTGTCCAGATAACTGGAGGAAGCGTTATTGCCCAAATGCCACGATCCGTTGTCCCAGTAAAAATCGGAGTGAGGAGCGAGAGAGGTAACCTGGTTGTAGCGGCGTTCCAGGTTGGCCCAGTCGGAAATCAGGAAACAGTCGAAAGCTTCCATGCTCAGCACGGCCGCCACCAGGGAGCGGAGCCCTCCCAGGGAGACCATGGCAAGTTGTTGTTCCAGATAATCGGAAGAGGAAAGCTCTACCGGATTATCCAGCAGCCCCTCCGCCTTCTCCTGTTCCAGAATATGATTCTGCAAAGGCAGGCGAATCATGCCGAAGCCCAGCAGGGCAATGATGAAAATGACGATGGTCTTCAGCATGATTCGCAATTGGTTCGAGTTAATTCATGTTCAGGCGCTTGCGGATGGCCTTGTCCAGAAGTTCCCATTCCGGCACGGAGGCTCCGGCTTGCCGGGCCTTGGAGAGAGGGTCTCCCCAGATAGCCGTGTATTCGACGGGGCGGCCTTCGTTGTAGTCCACGGCGCTGGACGGGATGAAAGCCCCCATGGTTTCCGTACGGGAAAGGTGGAATTCAACCAAATCTTCCGGCAGGGCGTAGCCGCGGGCCCTGGCTGCCTGTACTACTTCTTCCATGATGCGGCGCGCGCGTACGACGTTTTCCGGATTTTGGTAGAGTTCTGCAATGCTGATGCCGCCCAGAGCCAGGCAAAGCCCGTTAAACGGGATGTTCCAGACGAGTTTGTACCACTGGATTTGCTCTGCGGCGTCAAAGGCGCGCGTTTTGATGCCGGCATTGGCAAACAGCTCGGAGAGTTCCCTGGCTTTTTCAGTCCCTTCCGGCGTGGGAATGAAGGGGGCGAATTGGATGTTGCCCCCTTCCAGATGGTTGACATGGCCCGGTTTTTCCCGCATAGCGCAGATGAAGCACAGGCCCACATAGATACGGTCCGCCGGGATGATGCGGGCAATTTCCTCCGCATTTCCCATGCCGTTCTGGAGTGTAACCACAGTTGTGTCCGGCCCCATCAACGGGGGAAGGGCTCTGGAAAATCCGGCGTTTGCCGTGCTTTTCCATGCAACGACAACGAGGTCTACCGGGCCGACTTCCTCCGTGTCCCGGTAAACGTTGATGCGGGGCAGGGAGATATTCCCATGCAGGCTTTTCACCTGAAGGCCGTGTTCTTTCAGATAGCCGTATTCCGAACGTACGATGAAGGATACGTCCTGCCCCGATTCCTGAAGTCTGGCTCCGTAATAGCAACCCAGGGCTCCGGCTCCCAGAATGGCGATTTTCATGGCGTGCGGCGCGGTTAGTGATATTTTTCAGAGCCCCTGGACGTTGCCCTTGTTATCCAGGTAGATGTGCATGGCGTTCGGTGAGACGGGAAGGGCGGGCATGCGCATGATTTCCCCGCAGAGGGCCACCAGGAAGCCGGCCCCGTTGGCGATTTCAAAGTCGCGCACGGTGATGGTGAAGCCGGTGGGACGTCCTCGGAGGCGTCCGTTGTCGGAAAGGGAGTTCTGGGTTTTTGCCATGCAGATGGGAAGGTCCGTCAGGCGGCTGGCTTCAAACTGGGCCAGCTTCTTTTTGGCGGCGGCTGTCAATTCCACACCGTCCGCCCCGTAAATGTTGCGGGCAATGATGTTGAGTTTTTCTTCCACCGGCAGGGCGGATTCATAGAGGGGCTTGAAAGGGGCGGAACTCCTGTCCGCAGCTTCCACAACCATTTGGGCCAGGTCTTTGCCTCCTTCTCCTCCCTGGGAGAAGATATCCGCAATGGCGCAGGGAATACCGCGTTCCGCGCAGTGTTTCACGATAGCGTCCAGTTCTTCCCGGGAGTCGTCAAAGAATTTGTTGACGGCGACCACAACGGGGCGTTTGTAGTGGGCGGCAGCGTCCAGATGCGCATCCAGGTTGGCAAGGCCTTTTTTCAACGCGTCCACATCCGTGTTTTTCAGATCCGCAAGGGCAGTTCCCCCGTGCATTTTTAGCGCGCGTGCCGTAGCTACGATGACAATGGCCGCCGGATCCAGTCCGGACTGGCGGCATTTGATATCCAGGAATTTCTCTGCACCCAGGTCAAACGCGAATCCGGCTTCCGTGACGGCATAGTCCCCAAAATGCAGGGCCATCCTGGTGGCCAGCACGGAGTTGCAGCCGTGGGCAATGTTGGCAAACGGGCCGCCGTGCAGGAAACAGGGCACTCCTTCCACGGATTGGACCAGATTGGGCATCAGGGCATCTTTCAGCAGGGCCATGACGGAACCGGTAATGCCCAGTTCCCTTGCGAATACGGGCTTGTCATCCGTCGTGAATCCGATCACGATGCGGTTGATGCGTTCTTCCATGTCCTTGTAGGAAGTGGCAAGGCACAGGCACGCCATGATTTCCGAAGCCGGGGTGATATCGAAGCCTGTTTCTCGGGGGAACCCCTGCTTGTTGAGCCCCACGATGATGGAACGCAGGGAACGGTCGTTCATGTCCATGACCCGCTTCCATATGACTTTGCGTTCGTCAATGTTCAGCGTGTGGAAGAACATGGCGTTATCAATGATGGCGCTGATGAGGTTGTGGGCAGATGTAATGGCGTGGAAGTCCCCTGTGAAATGCATGTTGATTTCCTCTGCCGGCGTCAGGGAGCTTTTGCCGCCTCCGGTAGCTCCGCCCTTGCGGCCGAACACCGGTCCCATGGAAGGTTGCCGGAGCGCCAGGCAGACTTTTTTGCCGATGGCCTGCAATCCCTGCGCCAAGC
>ERZ779729.1718-NODE-1718-length-14744-cov-2.201307_pt1 | contig 14744 bp, 11 predicted proteins | sample MGYA00511072_ERZ779729 | MGnify/ENA primary metagenome ERZ779729 (study PRJEB29588, sample SAMEA2156675) | human gut metagenome | biome: human gut; feature: human-associated habitat; material: faeces | place: Denmark | collected 2008/2010 ...
CCGCCCCGGTGACGTATCCCGGTCAGCAACATGCAACTGTAAGCAAGACAGTGTACCCGGTCGGGAACCTGCCCGGTCACATCCATCTGCAAGAAAAGGTCGGAATCCGGCGCATCCGCCGATTTGCGGTAATAGGCTGCGAAACCCTCCACCTTTTCCGTCAGCATCCCCTTATCCTCGTATTCGAACTCCACCGTATCGGCCAGGTCGGCCGACGTTATCCTCGTCAGCAGCCACGCCGTAGTAATATAGGCAGAGTTATCGACTGAAATGTCGTCGGTCACGACACCGTCCACCTCATGGCGGAAAACGTTCATAGGCCTCACATCCGCCTTGCAGGCAAATTCATATCGGTTGCCGAGCGGGTCGGTCACGGCGTCGGCAAGACCCATGAGGTTTTCACCAACGACGCCAACGGCTTCGGAGAGAATCGCGCTGAAGGACCAGCCTTCTTCTTCCGCAGCTTCTTCAGCAGGCGCGGCTTCGCCTTCGCCCGCAGCAGCGGCTTCAGCGGCCTCAGCCTTCTTGGCTTCGTTCACCGTGATCGTGTCGTAGAGCGAATTGAGCGTGCCGACAACAGCTTCCTTGGCGAGAACGCCCGTGAAGATGCCCACGGCGGCCGGCCAGTTTTCTTCCTGAACGCCCATCGGCTCAAAGATCGGAACGATGGTCTTGCCGATCGAGGAGAGAACGGCCTTGTCGGTGTCTTCATTGCCGAACGAGCCGTCGGTGCCGAGCGAATTCAGGAACGCGATGCAGGCGACGATCATGACGATCACCTTGCCGGCGCGGAACATGAAGGTCTTGACGCGGTCCCACGTGCGCAGCATCACGCCCTTGAAGGTCGGGATGTGATAGGGCGGGATTTCCATCACGAAGGCCGAAGCAGCACCCGGGAGCGCCGTGCGCTTCAGGAGGAAGCCCGTGAGGATCGCGGCGAGGATGCCGATCAGGTAGAGGCCGAAGACGAGGTTCTGGCCGTTGGTGGGCCAGAAGGCCGTCGCAAAGAGGACGTACACCGGCAGGCGCGCGCCGCAGCTCATGAAGGGCGTCATGAGCGCCGTGATGATGCGGTCGGAGACGCGGTCCATCGTGCGGGCAGCCATGATGGCGGGCACGTTGCAGCCGAAGCCCACGATGAGGGGCACGAAGGCCTTCCCGGGGAGGCCGAGCGTGCGCATGAAGCGGTCCATCACAAAGGCCGCGCGCGCCATGTAGCCCGAATCCTCGAGCGCGGCGAGGAATAGGTAGAGGAAGAAGACGACCGGAATAAAGGTGGAAACCGTCTGCAGGCCGCCGCCCACGCCCTCGGCGAGGAGCACCTTGAGAAACTCCGGCACGCCGATCGAAGTGAGAAGCTCGCCGAAGCCCGTCACCATCACGCCGCCCACGAGAATGTCGAAGAAATCGATGAAGGCCGCGCCTGCGTTCTGCGTGAAGAGGAACATCAGGTACATGATGAAGAGGAAGATCGGGAGTCCGAGCCAGCGGTTGAGGACGATCCGGTCGATTCGCTCCGAAAGGGTGGTGCCGGGCGCCGTTTCGCTGCGCACGGCAGCGAGCGCGATGCGGTCGACGAAGTCGTAGCGGCAGGTGGCAAGCGCAATGTCGAGGTTGCCGTCGAAAACGGTTTCGTCGAACGCTTCGACCTCTTTGCGGTAGGGCGCGAGATCCACGTTCGGAGCGAGCCGGTCGAGGCCCGAGGCCGTTTCGAGAAGCTGTCCGGCGAACCAGCGCGGACGGGGCAGGCCCTGCCGGGCGAGCTCGGCGGAAATCGTTTCGAGCTTTGCTTCGATCCGCTCGTCGAACTTCACCTGCATCGGCGGAATCGTCGGGTGCGCAAGAAAGTCGAGAATGGCGTCCTTCAACGCATCAACGCCCGTTGACTTCGAGGCAACGAGTCCGACGACGGGGCAGCCAAGCGCTTTCGAGAGCTTTTCGAGATCGACGTCGATCTTGTGCTGCTTGGCGATGTCGAGCATGTTGACGACGACGAGCATCGGCACGCGCATTTCAATGAGCTGTGCGGTGAGATAAAGGTTGCGCTCGAGGTTCGACGCGTCGACGATGTTGAGAACGGCTTCAGCTTCGCCTGTGAGAATGTAGTCGCGCGAAATGCGCTCGTCGTCTCCGGAAGCAGCCGAGGGCGTGATGGAGTAGATGCCAGGCAGGTCGACAAGTTCGATCGAGACGTCCTTGTGGGTGAAGCGCCCCGTCTTCTTGTCGACGGTGACGCCGGGCCAGTTCCCGACCTCCTGGTGCGAGCCGGTGAGTTCGTTGAAAAGCGTGGTTTTGCCGCAGTTCGGATTGCCGACCACGCAGATGATTCTTTCCTGCATTTCTGAATTAAGAGTCGTGCGCTCGTGAGAGGCGGGCATGCGGCTGGCGGCGTCGGAGGACTATCCGGCGCTCAGATGCACGGCCCCGCTTCGGACGGAGCGCAAATTCTATGGCGCAAAAGCTTGCCGGTCCTTAAAAGATGCCGGCGGACAGTGTGCGGTCATTCGACCGGCTCGATATCGATCAGGTCGGCTTCGTTTCGACGGACGCTGATGAAGCTGCCGCGAACGCGTATTTCAATGGGGTCGCCGAGCGGCGCAATACGCACGACTTCAAATTCGACGCCCGGCGTGGCGCCGAGCATGAGAAGCCTGCGGCGATATTCCTTTTCGCCTTTCTTGTAGCCGGTTATGCGGCCTCTGCGGCCGACCGGAATATTCTTCAGATGCATTTGTCGGGGTCCTTTTTTCTCCGCTCGAAGTGCGCTTTCAAGATGCGTGCCTGCCGCACGCTTCTTCATGCTGACGGCAATGCGGCTGAAAAGTCAGGCCGCCGCCGCGGGGAAAGCTGCGCGTTCTTCGCCGGGATCGATATTTTCGGGCAATCGGCCGATGCCTGCAGGCCGACCCTTATCGTTCGAATCGAAATGATACAGCTTCTCAAATCGTTTACCGATGGAAGAATTTGCTTTTCGCGGGCGTTTTTGAGGATTTTTTGCCTAAGCGCGGCTTTTTGACGCTGCGAAGCGGCTTTAGTCGCCGCTGTCAGGGCGCAAAACGCGGGCATTTGATTCAGATGAAGCCGCATCAAGCAAAAAGTTGTGCCCCCGATCGGAAATCGAGCGTATGTTTGTAGACGGCCCTCAATCTCGCAGGAAGGAACGGTCTCAAAAATGACGGATAAAGAACAAAGCAAAAAGACAGCAGAAGATGGCTCGGCGCCATCGGCACCCAAGGCGTTCGAGCGCACCATGAAGGCCCGGCACCTCATCATGCTTTCCTTGGGCGGCGTGATTGGCACAGGACTCTTTCTCAACACCGGCTGGGTGCTTTCGCAGGCGGGCGCCTTCGGCACGATCCTCGCCTATCTGGTCGGCGCCTTCACCGTTTCGCTCGTCATGATGTGCCTCGGGGAACTCGCCTGCGCGATGCCCGAGACCGGCTCCTTCCATGTGTATGCGGAGCGCTTCATTTCGCCCGCGACGGGCTTTCTCGTCGTGATTTCCTACTGGCTCACCTGGACGCTTGCGCTCGGAACGTCGCTCACGGGCGCAGGCATGGCGATGCAGTACTGGCTGCCGCAGGTGCCCGTCTGGGCATGGTGCGTCTTCTTCGCGCTCCTCATTCTCGGGATGAACATTTTTACGACGCGGCTTTTCGCGGAAAGCGAATTTATCTTTTCCATCGTCAAGGTCGTCACGATTCAAGTGTTTGTGATCCTCGGCCTTCTCGCCGTCTTCGGCGTGCTGCCGCTTGCCGACGGCGGCAAGGCGCCGGGGCTTGCCAACATCACCGCCAACGGCTTCTTCCCGACGGGCGTGCTCCCGATCCTCTTCACGATGGTGACGGTGAACTTTGCCTATTCCGGAACGGAACTCATCGGCGTGGCGGCCGGCGAAACGGAGAATCCGCAGAAAGTCATTCCGGCGGCCATCAAAACGACGGTGCTGCGCCTCGTGCTTTTCTTTGTGGGCACGGTCTTCGTGCTCGCGGCGCTCATTCCGATCGATCAGGCGGGCGTCACGAAGTCGCCCTTTGTCGACGTCTTCGAGCGCATCGGCATTCCGTACACCGCCGACATCATGAATTTCGTGATTCTGACGGCCATTATTTCCGCTGCGAATTCCGGCCTCTACGCTTCCGGGCGCATGGCCTGGTCGCTCGCTTCGCGCGGGCTGCTTCCAGCCGCGCTTGCGAAGCAGAACGACCGCGGGCTCCCGGTCAATGCGCTTCTCTTCTCGATGGTGGGCGGCGTCTTTGCGCTTTTGACGAGCGTCTATGCGGCCGACACCGTTTTCGTGGTGCTCACGGCCATTTCCGGGCTTGCGGTCGTGATCGTCTGGGCGTCCATCTGCCTCGCGCACTTCAATTTCCGCAGAAGCCTGATCCGCGAGGGGCGTTCCGTCGACGGACTTGCTTACAAGGCGCCGGCCTATCCGGTCGTGCCGCTCTTGGGCTTCATTCTATGCGTCGGTTCCTGCATCGGGCTCGCCTTCGACGAAAGCCAGCGCATTGCGCTCTACTGCGGCATCCCGTACATACTTCTCTGCTATCTCATCTATCCGTTCGTTGCCAAGCGCGCCAAACAACGCGGTCTGAAGGCCGAAGAGAACGGCGAGGCAAGATGAAAAAATGGAGAAACATTTGCTGACACAAATGAACGGCGTCTTTTCTCAAGGGAAGGCGCCGTTTGTTTACGCTCATGGCGTGGATACCGGCACGCGGCGCTACAGCCGTCGTTCTTCACGCGCACGGATGGGCTGCGGCTGACTACTTGGGGGACTACCTATGCTCACTCGACGAGAATGGCTCGCGCTGATGATCGCGGCGGGACTTCTGGTGCCGGCCTCGAGCGCCATGGCTGATGATGACGACGATCGTGATGATCGGGATGACGACGATGATGATGACGATCGTGACGATCGGGATGACGATCGTGACGATGATGATGACGACGATGATGATCGAGATGACGACGACGATGACGATGATGACTGACGTCGCCTCGCGCGGCTGACTCTGCCGGCTGACGACAGCAGCTGCAGAGGCTCTCGCCGCAGTCTGCGTTCGTTTCTCAAGCAGCGCCTTCGGGCGCTGTTCGTTTTTCAGCGTTTCGAACCTTCGCGCAAGCCGCCGGTGAAGCGCGCATGCGCGGATGCATCAAAAAGCTTGAAAACGCGCTGGCCGAAAAATTCGGTTTCAAAAGTTCCGCTTTGGAAATAAAGGACGAGCGGCATCAGGGGCCGCCGCCCGGCCGGTGCCCCGTACACTCTTCTTCATGCAAAGATGAAGCGCGGACGGCTCGACTGTTGCGACAGCCCGAGCGCTTTGATTTCCTAAGGAGAAACGCATGACGACGAGACGAGAACTGCTCGCCGCGATTCTGGGGCTGGGTCTGACGCTTCCTGCGGCTTCTGCGTGGGCGCGCGGCGAAGATGAGCCGGACGAAAACGAACCCGATGAGAACGAGCCTGATGAAGATGAGCGCGACGAATCGGAATCGGAACGCGAGTCGCGTGAAGCCCGCGAGGATGAGGAAGACGAGTGGGACGAGCGTGAGGACGACGAGAACGAACGCGATGAAAACGAACCCGACGAGAATGAGCCAGACGAAGACGAGCCCGATGAGAACGAGCGGGACGAGTCGTAGCGCGAATTCATAGTCACATGCAAAAAAAGCCTGCCGAAGCATCTTTCGGCAGGCTTTTTGCCAATCGGTGCGGCAGCCCGCAGCAGCGGGCTGCAAGTCTTTAGCGAAGAATGAAGTTCACTGCAAAGGCGGCGCTGATGATGTACATGATCGGCGTCACGTCTTCCCACTTGCCCGTAAAGACCTTGATGAGCGTATAGGAAATGAAGCCGAAGCCGAAGCCCGTCGCAATGTTGAAGGTGAGCGGCATGCCGATGATCATCAGGAATGACGGAATCGCAATTTCGAGGCGGTCGAACTGGATGTGCACGACTTCCTGCATCATGAAGACGCCCACCATGATGAGCGCAGGCGCCGTGGCGTAGCCCGGCACGATGCCGACGAGCGGAATGAGGAAGAAGGCGGCGGCGAAAAGCGCGGCAGTCGTGACGGCGGTGAGGCCCGTGCGGCCGCCCGCGGCGACGCCGGCGGCGCTTTCCAGGTACGAGGTGGCAGTTGTCGCCCCAACGATCCCGGAGAACATTGTGCCGATCGAATCCGTGATGAAGGCGCGGTCGAGATGCCGGATGTGGCCGTCGGGCTCCATGAAGCCCGCCTTTCGCGAGAGGCCGATGAGCGTGCCCATGTTGTCGAAGAGGTCCACCATCGTGAGCGTGAAGATGATGGTGAAGAGGCCGTGGCTCAGGGCGCTCGGAAAATCAAGCGCGAGGAATGTGGTTGAGAGGTCCGGCACGGCAAGCGAAAGCCAATCGCCTTCGGGAAGCTTCTGAACGCCGAGGACGAGGCTGATCACCGTCGTCACGATGATGCCGATCACCATGCCGCCCGGCACGTTCTTGAGCGTGAGCACTGCGGTGATGAAAAAGCCCGCAATGGCAAGCAGCACCTCGGGCTTCGTCATGTCGCCGAGCGCGACGCCCGTGCTCGAATCCACCACGATGAGGCCGCAGTTCTTCATGCCGATGAAGGCGATGAAGGCGCCGATGCCGGCGGCCGTCGCGAGCTTGAGGTCAAGCGGAACGGAATCGATGATGAGCTGTCGGATGCGCGTCACCGTGAGAAGGAAGAAGACGACGCCGGAAATGAAGACGGCGGCAAGGCCCGCCTGCCAGGTAAAGCCCATCGGGCCGCAGACAAAGTAGGCGAAGTACGCCGTAATGCCGAGTCCCGGGGCGACGCCCACGGGGAATTTGGCCCAGAGGCCCATCAGCAGCGTGATCACGATCGTCACGAAGATCGTGCTGGCGATGGCGGCGTCCTTCGGAATGCCGGCGTCGGCAAGCATCGAAGGCACGACGAAGATGAGGTAGCTCATCGCCATGAAGGTCGTCAGGCCGGCGAGGAGTTCCTGGCGAACGCTTGTGTTGTTTTCTTTGAGCCGGAAGAGAGATTCGAGAGTCACGGTGCTGTTTCCGGGAGCAGTTGAAAAACGAAAGGGAGCGGGAATACCCGCATCAATCGTGTGAGCAGAAAAAAGTCAGTCTAAGTCCGAAAGGGTGCAGAGACCATCGATTGAAGCCAACTGAAAGCTTCACGTGAAGACGGATTCAGAAAAACGGCATTTCCGATGAAAAAATTGCGCGCGGAATGAACGCGCGCATGCAATTCGATGCTCACCGCTTCGAAACGCCTGTCTTCGAGGCCTTTTGCGAGGACGTGCAGATGCAGAAGGAAAGGAGGCTTTCCGAAGTCAATTGCAAAAACCAAAAAAATGCTTTTTTGTTGTTTTTCGGTTTCGAGATAACGATACATCTTCAGGACTAGGTCAAGTGGCTATAGATTTCCAAAAGCCCTCCGCCGAACTCAGTTGTTCACGAGGGGATAAAGGAAAAAAACATGACCTCGTTAATCTCTCGTTTCAAGTTGATCGGGTATGCCGCTGCTTGCGGTAGTGTGCTCGCGAGCTCACCAGTAGCGGCTGATCCAACTGCCATCCACAATCTTTCTTCGGATTCGTCTCTCCGGATCGGCGGCTGCATCGACATGACCTTCATGGGACAGAAGGTTGAAGGCCTCAAGCACACCTTCGAGATGCAGTCGAATCAGGACGAAACCTCACGCATCTTCATCCGTGGTCGCGAAAATCTCACTGACGGCCGATACCTGCGTTTTCTGTTGCAGTCGTCTTTTGCGCCCGATACTGGCAGCTTCTATAACCAGGGCATCATGTTCGGTCAGACCATGGTCGTGCTCGGCGGTAGCTGGGGCGAAATCGCCATGGGCCGCATTGGCGCGCTCAAGAGCCCGAACGGCGACTACTCGCAGTTTTACGAATTCGGCGGCATTTCGCCGATGCATACCAATTTTCCGTATGAAGGCGTCGGGTACACGTTCCTCACGGACGGCTATCTCAACAATTCGCTCGTTTATCAATCGCCGGAGATCGGACCGTTCCGCTTCACGGCGCAATACTCGAACGGGATGATGGAAGAAACGGGCGAGTACGGCAATGACAACAAGCTCCTCACACTCTCGACGCGCTACAAGTTTGGCAACTGGCGCGGCGGCTTGATGCTGACATGGCAGACGCACGGTCAGCAGGAAGGCAATCAAAGAGCAAAGATCAACGATACGTACGACGCTTTCTTCGCCATCAACTACCGTTTTCCGAAATACGCGCTGAAATTGGCGGCGCAATACGTCTATGACGGCTTCGGGCCAGGGCCGTTCCTCAATTGGTCGCATTTCGGGCTCAAACCAACGAACGGACGCGGCTTCGATACAACTGCGCTCATGCTCGGCGTTGAACTCTATCCGACGGGCGTCGATACGGTGGGGCTCGTCGTTCAGGGCAACCATACTGAATACAAGGGCAACTCGCCCGAAGCTGAGAACGGCGACACGAAAGGCTGGCGAATCAATCCGGCTCTGATCTGGCGCCACAAGCTGAGCAAGCGCTTCACGATCTACACGGCAGCCTCCTGGTCGCACGGCACGGGTGTTTATGACCGCATCGACAACACCAGCGCCACACGCTCCACGAAACTCGATCGCGTCAATGTAACGACCTACGGCGTGGGCTTCAACTATTTCTTCTGACCGCACTTGAAATGTCGTCCGACGCCAAGCGTACTTCGGGCGATGTAATTAGGGAGTTAAAAATGCAAAAACGCACTTTCCTTCGCGCCGCAGTGGCGCTTGCCGTTTCGGCCTCCACAGGCGCTTTCGCCATGGGCACCGCAAGCGGTCCGGCGGTTGTCGGCTATCCGGGCCAGTATGGGCCGCTCGGCGAAGTTGCCGTAAATCCCTACGGCATTGCGCCGCTCACGGCCGTCATCAAAAATGGCGGCTACGATCTCGTGAGCGCGACGGTTCACGTGATTCCGAAGAAGGGCGGCCAGGACATCCGCTACGATGTTTCCCGCAAGCAGCTTCTGACGCACGCCGGCATTCCTGTTTTCGGTTTGTACCCTGACTTTTCCACGCAGGTCGAAGTCACTTTCAAGTACAACTTCGACGGCAAGCAGCACGACGGAAAGTTCACTTATTCAATCTACTGCGGCGGCATTCGCGGCTTTGAAACAGGCGCCAAGGGCGAAAAAGGCCTTCTTTTCCAGGTTGACGTGAAGAAGATGTCACCCGAATTCAAGGATCGCCTCTACTTCATCAACAACATTGGCGGCCCGGTGTCTGCCAACAGCCGCGTTGTTTGGAACAACCCGATGGGCGGCGCGCTCACTTGGAATTTCCAGCCGAAGGTCGCCGTGATCGACTCGACGGGCGAAGTCCGCTGGTATCTGGATGCGCACGACATCTGGGATCCGAATTCGATCTACGAAGCCGGCACCATGATGGGCTTCCGCCAGAATGACGACGGCGCCATGACATGGGGCTTCGGCCAACGCTATGTCAAGTACGATCTGATGGGCCGCAAGGTCTTCAACCGCCGGCTCCCGACGGGCTACAACGACTTCAGCCACTCGCTCGAACCGATGCCCAACGGGCACTATCTGCTGCGCGTAGCATCGTCTGACGTTCGCCGCCTCGATCAGAAGCGGGTTCGCACCGTTCGCGATGTGATCATTGAAGTCGACGAAGACGGTACCGTGGTTGACGAATGGCGCCTCTTCGATATTCTTGATCCGTACCGCTCGGTCGTCATCAAGGCGCTTGACCAGGGCGCCGTCTGTCTCAACATCGACGCTTCGAAGGCCGGACATACGCTCTCGGCCGAAGATCTCGCGGCGCAGGACAAGAGCGACAACTTCGGCGACATTGCCGGCACTGGTCCGGGTCGCAACTGGGCGCACGTCAACTCCGTCGACTACGACCCGACCGACGACTCGATCATTATTTCCTCGCGCCATCAGTCTGCCATCATCAAGATCGGGCGCGATCACAAGGTGAAGTGGATTTTGGGTTCGCATGCCGGCTGGCGCGCCCCTTGGAACAAGGCGCTTCTGACGCCTGTCGACAAGGACGGCAAACCGTTGAAGTGCGACGAGAACGGTGTCTGCGAAGGCGGCTTCGACTTCACGTACACGCAGCACACGGGCTGGCGCATCGATTCGATGTCGAACAAGGACGTGATCTACGTGTCCGCTTTTGATAACGGCGACGCGCGCAACAACGAACAGCCGGCGCTGCCGGGCGAAAAGTATTCGCGTGCTGTGATCTACAAGATCGATCAGAAGAAGATGACAGTCGAGCAGGTTTGGACATACGGCAAGGAGCGCGGCCACGATTGGTATAGTCCCGTGACGTCGCTTACCGAATACCAGTCCGACAAGAACTCCATCTTTGTCTATTCGGCCACGGCCGGCGCGGACTTCGACCTCGGCACGGGTGCGATGAAGGGTCTGCCCAACCCGTACATGGAAGAATTCCGCTGGGGCGAAACGGAACCCGCGGTTGAAATCCAGCTTCACAACACGTCGGGCTACCAGGCCTTCCCGATCAGTCTTGAAAAAGCGTTCAGCCAGAAATAGCATTTGGCTCTACTCTGACTAGACATCGCTCTTCTTCACCAAGCTTTCCGGCGGGGTAGCCGGAAAGCTTGTGTCCGTCTCTGCGCCAATGAATCTTTCCAAGCTCAGCCTGCGCGACTTTCGCCTGCTTCTTTCTTTGTTTGAAACCGGTAGCCTTACGGCGGCCGCCCGCCACATCTGCGTAAGCACGCCGGTTGCGAGCCGCATGCTCGCCGACATGCGTCACGACTTCGGCGATCCGCTTTTTGTTCGAAGCTCGCAGGGGATGATGCCGACAACGAGCGTGATGCGCATGATTCCGACGGTGAGGCAACTCGTGTCGCTTTCAGACAAGCTCACGTCTGCTGATTATTTTGATCCCAAGACGCATCAAGGCATCGTGCGGATTGCCATGCTCGACCATGTGATGCTCAGCCATCTCACGAGGCAGTTTGTCTACCGCCTTCACGAGCTTGCGCCGAAAACACAGCTCGAATTCCGCTTGATTGATCAGGAGCTCGATCAAAAGCTAGCGAACGGCGAAATTGACATGGCCGTGTGGCCGACCGAGCAATTCGGGCCGAATTACCACAGCAAGCCGCTTCACTGCAGTGCGTGCTATCTGGCCGTTCGACAAGAGCATCCGCTCGCACGGTTGCAGGCGCAGCTTCCGCCCAAGGCCTATGTGCCGGTCGAGGAAATCGTGAAGTTTCCTAAAATCGTCTGTGCTTTCCGAAAAGCTTCCGAGTCGTTTTTCTTCGATTTTGAAGCTTTGCAAGCGACGCTGTGCTGGGTCCCAATGTATGTCTCAGCTGGTTTTTGGGTCGCGGGATCCGATGCGACGCTTGCGATGCCGAACGCGGTGCTGCACGAGACATTCGATGAACTCAAGATCACGCAAATCCGTGTTGATCCGAAGCACTGCATTTATCCGATCACCGACATCAAGCTCGTTTGGCACGATCGCGTGCATCATGATCCCATGCAGAAATGGGTGCGCGGCTTGTTCCTGCAGATCTTCAGAAAGGAAGCCGAAAAGAAGTCGCTCGCACCTTTGCATGAGGATGCTTCTACCTGAAGCACAGTCCTTGATCGCTGCTGCATCCATCAGGCCGAAGAGACGCCAGCGGCATTCTTCGGCCTGGACAGGCAAGATCAGGCCCTATCGGGCAGCTCTTTAGAAGCGGTGCACCATGCCGATCGTGGCTTCGCACCCGTTCGGCTTGGCTTCGTCGCCGTTCTTCTTTTCGATTTTTTCAACCGAGTAGCCCGCCATCGCGTAGACGGAAGTGCGCTTTGAGAGCGGGTAGTCGTAGCCCGCGCCGGCAATCCAGCGGGTGAAGTCGACGCCGTCCTGATTCTCCATGTCGCGCATGGCAATCTGCGCCTTCAGGGTGCCGCCGGCCACAGGGTAGTGCGCGCCGAGGCTCAGGCCGAAGCCGTCGACAAAGCCGTAGCTTCCTGCCATGGCTTCAACGCCGGCAAGGGAGACGCCGGCGCGCGCCTTGGTATTGATTTCCATGTTGTCAAACCACTGGCCGAAGGCAAGCAGCTTCAGGCCATTGCTGAACGTATAGTTGCCGCCGACTGTAACGGTATAGCCGTCGTCAAGATCCTTCGAATTGTCTCGGTAGCTGCCGTACATCGTCGTATCTGCAACGACAATGCCTTCGAAGGCGCCGCCCTGGTAACGCATAGCCAGAGATGCATAACGGTCAGAGCTGGATTTGCCTTCAACACCAACTTTCTCCTGGCCGTTGGACTTGAAGGAGTACTGCGCATAGCCCGTAAAGCCGGCGAAGGTCGGCGTCACATAGCTGACGGCATTGTCGACGCGCGTCCAGCTCGAGGCGGAGATCATGCCGGAGCCGAAGGCTTCCGTGTAGTTCGCAAAGAGCGGGTCGATCGCGCGGAAGAGGCCGTTGGCGCCGAGCGTGCTGCCGAAGACGGGCATCACGCCGAAAGTGAGCGTGCCGTAGGGCGTGTAGAGGTCAACGTGCGCTTCGCGGCCGAAGAGGTCCCCGTTCTGGTCGAGCGAGCCGTCGTCGGCCTTGAAGCCGCTTTCAAGAACAAAGCCCACCTTGTAGCCGTTCCCGAGGTCTTCCGTGCCCTTCAGACCGAAGCGGGAGCCGAATTCGCTGCCGTTTTCCATCGTGAACTTGTCGGTGGAGTCATGACCGGGCATGTCGGCGTCGGAGTGGACGTAGGAGAGGCCGAGGTCGATCAAGCCATAGACCTGAACGTCAGCGGCAGAAGCGGCGCCGGCAGCAAAGAAAGCGCCGGCGAGAGAGAGTGCGAGAAGAGTCTTTTTCATTTTCTTTCTCTTTATATGGGGTTTGAAGTCCGAGCCGGCTCGGTCAAGAGCGGAGCGCATGAGGCTTTCTGAGGACCCTCCTGCAGGACTGCCGCGCATTTGCGCTTCAGCGGGCGTCCTTGCAGCATGGCCGGCTGCGGATTCCGTTAATGATTTGCGATGCGAATTAATGCTTCATCTTGTAGTTGAACTGATGGCACTGTTCGCAGTAGTTGACTTCAGGCTCATGCTGCATGTGGCAGAGCGTGCAGTCGTTGTTGTGCGGGGCCGTATGCGGATTCGGCTCGAGCTGCTTCGTCTTGGCAGCCACGTCTTCGCGCTTGTGGCACTGCAGGCAGGTCTTTTCATCCGGATAATTCGGATTCTTCATGTCCGGGCCGTGGCAGGTTTCGCACTTGATGCCGCGAGCGGCATGGCGGTCGGCGCCGAAATCAGCAGCCAAAACGGAATTGGCGGCCATGAGGCCGAGGAAAAGCGAAGAAGCAAGGACAGCTGCAAGTCGCTTCATGATGGGGTCTCCTGGAGATGCGGGTATTGGGAGCTTCAAGAAGAACGCATCCATCGATACATCCTGCTGTTTACGCTCCTCTCGGGCAGATTTTAAAAGCCCGCCGTTGATGACGAAAGGGAAGAAAGACCGAATACAGCCTTTCTCCCCCCTAATGCGTCGCGGCTAGTTGCTCGGACGCATCACTTCAGTCATCAGCAGCCCTTGAAGGCGTTGGCCGTGCGAGCGGCAACGCGGCCGAAGATCATGCAGTCGGCGACAGCGACCGTGCCGAGACGGACCATGCCGTGCACGCCGCCCGTGACTTCGCCAGCGGCGTAGAGGCCGTTGATCGGTTCGCCGCGAACGGAGAGGACCTGTGCGTTGTCGTTGATTTCAAGGCCGCCCATGCAGTGATGGACGCGCGGCCACAGGCGAACGACGAGCAAGTTCTTTTCGTTCGGGGTGGCATCCTTGAACATCATGCAGTTGAAGTCCGGATCCTTCTGATCCTTCATGTAGCCGTTGAAGGTGGCGTTGGTCTTCTTGAGCTCTTCAACCGGGATCTTGAGATCGGCGGCCATGTCTTCGAGCGTGGCGTACTTCTTGATCACGCCGTTCTTGACGGCGCGGTCGAAGAGTTCCTGCGTCATGTTCTTGCCGATGATCGCCTTCTTGGCGTTTTCTTCGGACGTGTAGATGAGGCAGGGATGGCCGATGGCGACGATGGCGTCGGCGCGGACCTTGCGGTTGCCGGATTCCTGGATGAAGCGCTTGCCGGTGGCCGGGTCGATCATCGGGCCGTAGCCGATGGCGGATTCAACGAAGAGCGGCGCAATGCCGAAGCCCTGTTCGTCGGGCGAGGTCCACGGGCCGAGCTGGATCCAGTCCATCTGAATCGTGTTGGCGCCGATTTCCTGGGCTTCCTGAATCATTTCGCCGGTTGCGCCCGGATGGTTCGTCGACGTGAACTTTTCGTTGAGGCGCGGGTCGTGCGACATGCGCATCTTGACGTTGTTCGAGAAGCCGCCGGCGGCGATCAGAACGCCCTTCGTGGCGCGAATGTAGATCGTCTTGCCGGAGTTTTCACGGCCGAAGCGATAGTTGATGCGGGCCTTGACGCCGAGGACACACTTCTTGTCGTTGACGATGATTTCGTCGACCATCGTGCGAAGGCGCGGTTCAATGCCGAATTCCTTGAGCTTGGCGAGCATCGGGTTGATGAAGCCGGAGCCCGAGTTGTTCGTGACGGCGTGCGAGCGCTTCACGGAGTGGCCGCCGTGGAACGTGACGGCCTTGAACTTGACGCCGATCTTGTCGCGCAGCCAGTAGAAGTTTTCAACGGATTCGTCGGCGATGCGGCGGGCGAGCGACGGATGAGCAAGGC
>ERZ779729.1724-NODE-1724-length-14727-cov-2.096647_pt1 | contig 14727 bp, 10 predicted proteins | sample MGYA00511072_ERZ779729 | MGnify/ENA primary metagenome ERZ779729 (study PRJEB29588, sample SAMEA2156675) | human gut metagenome | biome: human gut; feature: human-associated habitat; material: faeces | place: Denmark | collected 2008/2010 ...
AACAGGCACATACCATGCTTCGAATGATTCTTCCTAAAAAGACCAGCTTTGAATATCTCACCCAGTGGGATTTAAGAACTATCGTAGATCACATAAATTCAACCCCGAGAGAAAGTCTTGGTGGTCGAACACCGTATGACGTAGCACTTGAAAACTATGGCACAGACATCTTAAAAGCACTTCAGCTTAGGTCGATTCCTCCCGATAAAGTCAATCTGACGCCTAAGCTGATACGCTTTAACCACTAACTTAGCATAAAAACCTGCTGTCAGACTGGAACTTAACAATTCACATTTTTTGAATGTGGCCTGTGGAATTTAGTTTTGCACATAAACTATCCAGAGGCTTGTTTGCCATGCCTGAAATTAAGATGTTTTATGGAAAGTTAATCTAATTATAACAGTTTTACAAGGACTTAGCTTCCCACAATCCCAAAAAATCAAAGAATTTTAAAGCGTAGTGGAATTTACCCCTGCACTGGAATTTACTTTTTCAAGTCAGCATTAATTCTAAATTTAAAAATAATTTGTATTTTAGTGACGAGTTCGATCCATCTGAATTTATTAATTTAATTAAAATACAAGAGGAGGAATAAAGTATGTATACAGAATCTATTTATATCAATATAAATGGTAGTGATGAAACTGGTAACGGATCTAAAACATCACCATACGCTACGATTGAATATGCCTTAAGTAAAGCTACTACAACAAATCCAGTATTTTATGTTGGTAAAGGAACTTTTTATATCACGGATGTTGTAAGTCTAACAACAGCCAATCATACAAACAATATAATTGGAACTGGTTTGAAAACCCATATTATGGTAAAGGTATTACGTATGAAAGACTCTGTTGGAAATCTAAATGTATATAAATGTGTCTTTCAACCAATTGATGATGCTACAGGAGACGAAACCAGAGCACTGTTTTATACACCATATTCATATCATACTATGGCATTTTATAATTGTCTATTCCTGAAATCATCTAATGGAAAATACCCGTCAAATACAATATTATTCGGACACGCTAATAGTACAACTCCGACCGGGAAATCCTTTTATAATTGCACATCCATGATCGCACAAACATATGATTATGGATCTCCAGTATTTAAATATTGTGCATTTTTAAATTCTGCATTGATTATACAGTATTCTTCAGTAACCGATTGTAAAAGTAATATTACTGGATATAACCAAAAAACATATGCATTAACATCAGACAATACTATTTATGGTGTATATTCTGGAGAAAATGCGTGGACATTTCATAAGTATTTAATTTATCAGAATGGTAAATATTATTCTATAAAAGAAGAGTATTTTAATGGTGAAACTTATAATCCGTTATCATCTGAAGCGATTACAGAAGTTATTGATTCTGCTGGCTTTAACATTTCTGAATTGACTACAGAAATTACTGTATCTGAAAAAACGTTTAAGCCAATTGATAAATTCACTGGGAAAATTCAATTAGTTTCTACAGATTTATTTAAACTAAATATAAATGGATTAAAATCTAATATCGAAATGATTGTTGGGAAATCATCATTCTCTACAGTATTCGCAAATAATATTGATTATTTTAAATTGTCTGGTGATTCAATAGATGGTATTAAATTAGCAGTGTCTATTGATGATGGGGCTACTTGGAAAACTTATGATACAGAAAATACTACATTCAAGGATCTTGAGGTTACTATTCCATCATCAAATTATTTGGACTTTTCACCGACAGATATTACAAATTGGAATGCCGCAAAAACAAAAATTAGTACAGATGGAATTAATGCATCTGATATGAGTTCTATTGATTTCAATAAACTTAACTCAACAAAAATTAAGTTTGCATACGTACTTACAGCAACATCCACAACTGAAATGGATAGTATGAAGAATCTTACTTGGCAATTTGATGCAAAGGGTTCACTACGTCAATGTACATCAGATGAAGCTACAATTGAAGTTAACTCTAATGGTGTTAAAATCACATCTAATATCGATTCTGATATATTAAAAACAAATATCTTATACGAAGGAACTTAACATCATTTATTCTATTTGGGTATTTTTTCAAGTATCAATTTTCTTAATTTGAGTTGATATTTGTCATAATGAGATTCCCAATCAAATTCTTTTGTATTATCTAAGATATCTTGTTTGAGATTTTCGAGTTGCTGTTTATCTGTTTTATGCTTCATGATAATCGGTAATTCGTTAATCTCGTTCTCATAAAATAAAATGGTTGCAATAATACAATTCTTATTGGCAAACAACGCAACTAATTCTTGTTTTGTACCCAATACAATTTCAGCAATACCTACTACTCTATTCGTAGTCATAGCTTTACGAAGAAGTTCATATTCGATTTCTGACTCCATTTCAGGAATTAAATAATATGATTTATCTATGAGTAGGTCTGATATTTCCTTTGATTTACAGAAATATTTTATTGAAAGTGTTCTATCTTTGTTTGATGTAATTGATTCTATATCATGTTGTTCCAAAATAACATACTTATCTTCTGCATATTTATATCCTTTTACAATATCTTCATTGTGGATTTCTTTATTACAAGATGGACAAAATTTGATATAACGCACTCTTTCTTTGGAGCCTTTGCAGAGTTGATTAAGTTCTATAGAACTATTGTGTGATGTTTTTAACATTTTTACTGGAATATATAAATCTTTGAATTGAATTGCAGTTTTATATGAAGCGTTCATGATAGTTTCTCCTTAGATACTTTTGGTTTAGTATATGGAGAAATTTGAAAAATATTATCTGGATATAGGACAATTTGGTAGTCCGCTAGTTTTGGGAACTAGACGTTGTAGGTTCGAGTCCTGCTATCCAGATTATCGCCCTATATAGTTATAATCAGTTTGGCGACTGATTGATAAATATTAAAACTTTTTAAAAAGATTGGTCAGAAATCCTATTAACTTTAGCTGATGGGATGAATGACAGAGAATAATTATATGAAAGGAGGCGATTATAGATGTTAGTTGCATACAAATATAGATTGTATCCTAACAAAGAGCAACAAGAATATTTTGCAAAATGTTTTGGATGCGCACGATTCATCTATAATCGTATGCTTTCAGATAAGATTGAGTACTATAAAGAAACAAAACAGAGACTTAATAATACACCAGCTCAATACAAAAAAGAATTTGAATGGTTAAAAGAAGTTGATTCTCTTGCGTTGGCGAATGCACAGATGAATTTGCAGACTGCTTATAATAATTTTTTCAAAAGACCAGAAGTTGGATTTCCTAAATTTAAGAGTAAGAAAAATCATAACTATTCTTATACTACTAATAATCAAGGTGGAAATATTTATATATCTGATAGATATATTAAACTTCCTAAAATTGGTTTAGTCAGAGTTAAGAAGCATAGAGATTTTGAAGGACTAATTAAATCAGTTACAGTTTCACAAAATCCTTCTGGTAAATATTATATCTCTGTTTTAGTAAATCAAGAAGATAAAGAAAAATTACCTATTACTAACAATGAAATAGGAATTGATCTTGGAATTAAAGAATTTGCAATTACTTCTGATGGAAAAATGATTGAAAATCCGAAGTATCTTAGAAAATCTGAAAAGAGACTGAAAAAACTTCAAAAGGATTTGTCTCGTTGTGAAAAAGGAAGTAAAAACAGAGAAAAATGCAGAATTAAACTTGCAAAGCAACATGAAAAGATTACAAATCAAAGAAAAGATTTTTTGCATAAATTATCTACAAGAATCATTCGTGAAAATCAAACAATAGTTCTTGAAGATTTAAAAGTAAGGAATATGATGAGTAATCATAAATTAGCAAAATCAATAGCAGATGTATCTTGGAGTGAATTTGTAAGACAGTTAGAATATAAAGCTGAATGGTATGGTAGAGAAATTATCAAGATTGATACTTGGTATCCATCAAGCCAAATATGTTCTAATTGCGGTCACAAGGATGGTAAGAAAGCATTATCTATTAGAGAATGGACTTGCCCTGTTTGTGGCACTCATCACGAAAGAGATATAAATGCAGCAATAAATATTCTCAATGAAGGTTTGAGAATGAGAACGGCAGGAACTGTCGGAATAGCCTAAGTAAACTTGTGCGGTTACGCATATTGATTAGGAAGCCAACGAGCTTTAGTTTGTGGGTAGTTCACCCGACTTTCTATGGTCGGTTTTGTTATATAAAAAATTGACTAAAAAGAAAGTGAGGTATATAAAATGATTACAATTAACAAGTATGCAGACAAGCCAAATCGTGTATGGCTTGAGTTGTATGGACTTTCAACCGATGAAAAGCCTATTGGAAAATTTGAAGATAATTTCGTAGGAAATGCTTCAACCTATTACGAAATGGACAGAAAAAAGTCTTACATTTATGATGAAGAAAATCAGAAATGGTGGGAGGTGTAAATTATGTCATTAGATCTAATTACATTAGCCGCCGCCAAGGGTTATGTTGGAGAAACTGCCGATTCTCTCGGAGCGGTAAAAGGTGCTCCTGCTACTATCAAATCAATTACAGAGATTGATGGTGGTCGCAGAGTCACATTTGAATGGACTGGCACAAGTGGTACAAAACAGACTTCCACTCTTGATGTTATGAATGGTGTAAACGGAACAGACGGAAAAGATGGTCAGAATGGTGTAAAAGGTGCTAAGGGAGATCCTGGTCAAAATGGTCAAGACGGAACAAATGGTCAGGATGGTATCGGTATCTCCAAAATTGAAAAGACAAAAACTGAGGGTCTAATTGATACATATGTTATCACATTTTCTGATGATTCTACATTTGAATATACGGTTACAAATGGTAAAGACGGAAAGAATGGTTCGGGTTCTTTAACAGGCGAAGAAAATGTCATTGAATCTATCAAGGTCAATGGTGTCGCACAGACTGTTGCAGAGGATAAATCAGTTGATATTACTGTACCAACCGTAGATGTAGATAAAAACTATGTAGACACAGAACTTGCTAAGAAAGCAAATAGTTCTGATATTCCGTCTCTTGATGGATATGTGACTGATGAAGAATTAAACGCAAAAGGTTATCTGACCTCTCATCAGGATATTAGCGGTAAGGTTGACAAAGTAAAAGGTAAATCACTGATTGCTGACACTGAGATTGAAAGATTAAAAAGTGTTAAGAATTATGATGATACAGAGATTAAGACTGAATTGACAAAGAAAGCTAATTCGACTGATATTCCAACTAAAGTAAGCAGTTTACAGAATGACAGCAACTATCAGACTGATACAGATGTTACTACTACTCTCACACCTTATGCGACAAAAACATATGTTGGAGAACAGATTAGTAATGTCGATCATTTAAAACGTGAAATTGTAACAGAAATTCCAAAACCAGAAACAGCAGATAAGAATACTATTTATATGTTAAAGATTGAATCTGTTACTGGAAATGATAAGTATAGAGAATATCTTCTTATTAATGGAACTGTACAATGCGTTGGTGATACTTCTGTTGATTTGACTGATTATGCAAAGACTACTGATGTTGATAAAAAATTAAATAATAAAGCAGATAAGACGGAAATTCCTACTGTTCCAACAAATGTATCTGAGTTTATAAATGATGCAGGATATCTTACTGAGCATCAAGATATTTCTAATCTTGTTGTAAAGGAAGAAGGTAAGGGATTATCTTCTAATGATTATACAAGCGAAGAAAAGACTAAGCTTGGTAGTGTTGGAACTTCACAGGGAAGAAATCTAATTCCGTATCCTTTAACAGATAGAACTACAAATGGAATAACATATACAGTTCAGTCAGATGGTTCAGTTTTAGCAAATGGAACTGCATCTGCGGAGAATAATGCCTATTATAATTTTGCATATAAGACATTAAAGCTTGGTGATACCTCTTATACTCTTAGTTGTGAAGGACTTCCAAAAAGCGTGTATGTATATGTGTATGATGAAACTATTGGTAAGGCGGTTGCAAATGTATCTGACACACCAGTGACAAAGACTTTTGTTGGCGATTCAACACATACATATTCTTTATCAATTAATGTTGGTAAAGGCACTTCTGTTTCTGATTTAGCAATAAAGCCAATACTTGAAATGGGAATAATCGCTCATGCCTATGAACCTATTTCAGAGAGTAATGTGAATCTGAAAGACGCAATTGACAAAGTTCCGGCTTCACAAGGTAGAAATCTAATATCTTATCCATATTATAATGGGACAAGTTATGAATTAAATGGAATTACATATACAGTAAATGAAACCGATGGTACTATCACTGTCAATGGTACAGCTACAAAAGAATCTGATTTCAGATTGATAAATCCATACGAACCTTCTGGTAGAAAAACACTTGAACTTGGACAGACTTATACATTGTCAGATGGTATAAAACAGCCTAATAGTATCGGCTACCAAGCACCTATATATTTCCAATTTGTAAGAGTTGACACGACAAAGAGCGATTTTAATTATGGTATCAGCACAAATTATGGGAATATGACTTGGACTGCTAGTGATGCTAATTTATTACAGTATGGTATCCGAATTGTTGTTAGAGATGGTGTTACTGTTGATAATGTAGTAATGAAACCGATGCTTGAAATTGGTGCTATTGCACATAGTTATGAACCAACTACGGAATCAAATGTGAATTTGAAAGAAACTATTAAAGGTTTGGTTACACCTCAAGGAAAGAATTTAATATCTTATCCATATACAACTAAAGAGGGAACTGGCAATGGAATCACTTGGACAGTAAATGATGATGGTACTATAACGGCTGATGGAACTGCAACAAATAATTCCTTTTTCAATTTGACAAATTATATAGTTGGAAAATGGGGAACTTTACATGCTGGAACATACACAATTATGGATGGTGTAAATTTACCAATTGGAGGACTTACATTACAAGTAGAATCAACAACTGGTACACAATACAAAAATAAAACATTTACAATCGAACAAGATGTTGTGTATAAAATTTTTATTTATATTCCAAAAGGAACTGTGGCAGATAATATTACGTTCAAACCAATGCTTGAAATCGGAAGTATAGCACATATGTATGAACCTACAACCGAAAGTAATATAAGTTTGAAAGTTGCGGTCGATGGTAAGGCTGATAAAAGTAAAGTTGCAGATGTTAATTGGACTTCTGTTGATATTTCTAATAATGAGGAAAATACAAGTGCAGGAGCGACAATTAACTATTGCATTAAAAATGGAATATGTTATATGAGCATTTTGAATATCGGGTTTAAGACAGCAAATCAGGCAATAATATTGGGAGCTAATTCAGTTCCAAAACCAAGTTCTGATTATTGTTGGAGTCCGTTGGTTTGTGTTGCTGATCCATCATATAGCGTATTAATTCATCCTAATTTAAGTGGTGGATTGGAACATCATGTTGTAGGATTAATAAGTCAAGTATATAGTGGATTATTTAGTTACCCTGTTGCAGAATCTTAAAAATTATAGCAGTTGAGTGGTTATTACTACTCTTCTGCTTGTTTGGAAGAAAGAGCCGTTTCATGTGTTGAGATGGCTCTTTTGTTATATAGTATTGGCAGAGTTGGTATTGCACCTGATTGCTAATCAGAGGTCATCGTTTATTCGGTGCATAGGTTCAAGTCCTATATACTACGTTCATGCCGTGTGTCCGATTGGTCGAGGGTGCTGTCTTGAAAACAGTCTGGATGTAAAAAGTCTTTGGGGTTCGAATCCCTAACACGGCGTTCTAAATAAATTGCACTTTCATTGGAAATTTAATATTGGAAATTATGAGAAGTCATTTCGTATAAAGTGGCTTCTTTTTATGTTGTGATGGAATTTAAAAAGAGAATAAATATATAACCAACTATGAGAGGATTGTTACTGTTTCGATTGCAGATAGTTGGATTATGGAGTGAGGAGCTGAAGAAGTCATGAGCTTCAGTATAGTAGATACTCGCACTACTCTCTCACTCTATTTTAATTGGCTTTGCGAGTGGAAAGCGAGAAACGAATTATGAGAGGAAAATTAACAGATTTTAATATTGTAAAGAGAACTTTTGATGAATGTGGTTTGGAACTTATATCTGATAAATCAAAATATGAGACTTGTCATTCCAAACTAGATTATATTTGTAAAAAGCATAGATATATAGGCGTTCAACAATATTCTTTTAATGATATTCGTTTGAGATTAAAAAGAAATGCTTGTGGATGTCCTGAATGTAGTAATGAAAGAAATGGACACAAAACTATTTGTGGAATCTATTTAATCACCAATACTAAGAATAATAAAAAATATGTTGGACAGTCTTGGGATATATTTCAAAGATGGACAAATCACAGAACATCATTGAGAGGTGGATATCATGGAAATACACATTTGCAAAATGCGTGGAATAAATATGGAGAAGATAATTTTACCTTTGAAATATTAAAAGAATGTAAAACACAAGATGAGCTTAATGAGTGCGAAATAAATTATATTGCTTCTTTCAATTCAGCTAATCAAAATTTTGGATATAATGATGAACTTGGTGGAAATGGTGCTGGCAAGAAAACAGAAGAATTTAAAAACAGTATGTCATTAGCAAAGCGTGGAGTTTTAGCGAGTCTTTCAGAAGACGATGTAAGGCACATTAAAATGATGATATTTCTTGGCATAGATAGAAAAGAAATATTCAAACATTTTAATACAAATCGTGCAGTAGTTACAGCCATTTGCACAGGTCAGACATATTCTTATATACTTCCAGAATTAACGAAATACACAAAAAATATTGGTGAATATTATCGCAATATCAGGAAGAAAGAAATCTTATCTTCTTATGATGAGCTGGGTAGTATTAGTAAAGTTGTAAAAGTTCTTGGTTATTCTCAATCTGTAGTGGAAAAAACAATATATGCAAATAGAAGAATAAAAAATGATGATAAATACCATGTGATATATCAAAAAGTCTTTGAATTGCATAATAAAGGTGTTATCAATTATGATATTGCAAAACAGTTACATATTTCTCCTTCTACCGTAGGTAGATATCTAAGCGGTCAAAATATTCCATATAGAACTCCAGGCAATAAGAAAATGAATGATAAAATAGAAAAAGAAATAATTGAATTATATAGAAGTGGATATTCTTTACCTGAAATTTCACAAAAATATGATATTTCTGACACTACAGTCAGAGGTACTATAGATAAGTATAAAAACATTGAAAATTATTATGAGGAACTAGCTGTTTAGTTAGTTCCTTTTATATTGGAACAAAAGGAGGTGGCTGTTAATTGGCTACGAAAAGTAGTGCAACCGAAACGAAATTAACGGCTGCACAATTAAAGAAAAAGGTTGAAACACAAGAAGAAAAAATCAAGTCTCTAAAAGAAGGTGCTTGGTGTTACATGTGTGATACACATAAAGCAAGGGATAAATTTTATATGAGTACAGATCCTATGTGTAAAAGTGGTCTTACTCCTATTTGTAAGGACTGTGCTCGTAAAATAGCATTAAAAGTAGACAACAAGAATGTTGAGCATGAACCTGATAAAGAGTCTGTAAAACTTGCGTTGAAATATTTAAATAAGCCATACCTTGACCGGATATGGGACTCAAGTATGCAGGAAATGGAAAACCTTGCTTCTGGGAGAGTTAAATCTAATATTTGGGTTGCATATATCCGTCAGATCTCAATGGGACAATATAATGGTATGACATATTTTGATTCTGATTTTTATAAAGTCAAAACAAATATATCAGAAGATAGTTCTGACAATTCTTCCGTAGAAAATGAAAATAGTTCAGATGAAGAAATAATGTCAGCTTATGAACAGAATAAAAAAGATGCTATAAGGCTATTAGGCTATGATCCATTTTCAAAAGAATCAACTGCTGAACAGCCTTTTTTATATGCAACACTTATTGGTTATTTGGATGCTGCTGAAGAAGCAAATGATGATAGAATGCGACTCTCCTCTATTATTGAAATTGTAAAAGGATTTAATCACATAGAGAAAATGAATGATATTATCGCAAGGCTTATGAATGACTACACAAATATTGAAGCAAATATATCTACCATTAAAAATCTCGAAGATACAAAAAGTAAAATTACTGCTTCTGTATTGAAACTTGCAGCAGATAATGGAATTTCGTTGAAGCATAGTGTTAATTCGACTAAGGGCGAAAACACATGGACTGGAAAAGTTCGTAAAATGAAAGAAATGAATTTACGAGATGCAGAAGTAAATTTATATGATGCGGAATACTCTGCTGGTCTAAAGCAAGTTGCAGATATCAGTAATGCTTCTATCTTAAAGCAGATTATGTTAGACGAAAATGATTCAGCAGATATGATTATTCAACAGAGAGAACTTATTACAAAATATAAGAGAATTGCTGATGAGTATGAAGAAAAAGCCCGTATTTTACTCAGAGAAAACATTGACTTAAAAGCTCTCGTAAAAGAAAACGGAATCAATATTGAGGAGGATTAGTTATGGCGTTTGAGACTACTGAATCTGGAATATTGATAGCTAAAAATTATGAAATTTATGTCAAACCAACTGAATTTCAAATATCTGAAAGGAAGTTGGAAGGATATAAAAAATTAGCGGAAATAAAGCAATTTGGGATTAAATACCCGACAAAATTTATGAAAGAATTTATAGGAGTTGAGCTTCTTGATGCCCAAGAATATACTTTTATGAATTCATGGACAAAACCATTTGTGTTATGGTTGGAAAGTCGTGCCGCAGGAAAGACGACATTACTTGCTTTATTTACCATAATAAAGGGACTTCTGTTCAACAACTACAGAACGTACATTTGTTCAGGAACAGCAGACCAATCCCAAGAAACTTTTAAGAAGATCGAAGATATTGCATTAAAAAATATTGAATCAATGACTGGTCTTACAGATGTTTTTAAAAATGAAGTTGAAATATCGCAAGCAAACTCAAATGGATTTATCCACAATCCAATGGGCTTTACATATAGGCTGTATAATGGTAGCTTTGTAAAAACATTGAATAGTAATATCAATGCCAAAAGAGGTAAGAGGTGTGAGTGCGTCTGTTTTGATGAGGGCGGCTGGCTCTCAGAAGAAGAATTTAATGTTATTGGTGCATTTACAACTCTTGATTCAAATTTCAAACTTGGTGGAAATATTGATATATCTTCTCTTCCAAAGGAGTTTCCTCATCAGCTCTTATATGCTTCTTCTGCTTCTTCTATTGACACAGCTTTTTATCAAAAGTATCGTGATTTTTCCAAGAAAATGATGTTGGGTGATCCAAAATATTTTGTAGCAGATATTAACTGTGATGTTGTTATTAATGCTACTTTTCATGGCAAACCTTATGTTCCACTTTTGAATAGAGAAACCGTTGAGACAGAATTAAGAAATAATCCAGAAAAAGCTCAACGTGAGTATTATAACAAATTCACTCAAGACGGGAATGCGAACCAGATTATTAAAAGAGCTTTAATTGTTCGTAATTCTTACACTCGTCCACCTGTATTATGTAATGATACAAATGAAAGAACATTTGTTTTAGCATATGATCCAGCACGTTCAACCGATAATTCAATTCTAGGTATAGGTGAATTACTTTATAACGAGGAAGATGGATATACAATGGATATTGTAAATGTTGTATCCTTTTCCGATTTAGGTCTTAGACGAAAGACACCCATGATGACTCAAGACCAGATAAAAGAAATTAGGAAAATACTTCTTGATTATAATGGTGAAGCTTTGGATTATGATAATATTGAAATTTTCTTAGCCGATGCTGGTTCTGGTGGAGGTGGAAACTCTTGGGTTCGAGACAGTCTAATTGAAGATTGGAAAGATAAAAAAGGTAATGTTCACCGTGGTTTATTGGATAAGGAATATAACAATGGTGATGTGTATGCTAAAAGATACCCTAATGCAGTTGAAAAACTGAAATTAATTGAACCATCAAAATATAAATCTGAAATGTTTGAGGCTTTAATAAAAATGGTTGAAGCAGACAAAATTCATTTCACAGAAAAATATGATAACAAAGGTTATCTCAATATCATGGAAGTTGATACCAAACTTATGAATGAATCGGAAGAAAAGATTCGTGCAGAATTAGACAAATTGGATTTGAGCATTGATGAATATGAAAATGAGCTGGAAGAAAGACTTTCGTTGATTGAAGCTGCTAAAACGCAAGTATATAAATTAACACCTGATGAAGAAGTTGCATTAGTTCAGATTGATGCAATGAAAGAGGAAATTGTTAATATCTGTAGAAATAAGCGTGAAGGTGGTAAGGATTCATTCAAACTTCCTGCGTATAAAGACGCTGATACAGGAGCTTCAGAAGCTACTATGCATGACGACCGTGCGTATGTCTTGGCTATGCTTGGATGGTATTTATCTGAAAAACGAATGGATCATATCAGAAACAAAAAACGTACAAACAACTTTGACATCACCAAAATGGTAGGTGTCTCAAAACGCCCTAAAAAATGGGGATTCTACAACTAAAGAAAGGAGGAAATCAGAAATATAAATGGCAACACAGAAATCAAATAATTCTGCAAAGAAATCAGTGCAGACAGAACCATCGCCAACTCGTAAAAATGAGCTGACTACTTCTACTCAGAAGTATGCACAGATGATTAACTTTCAGGAATTACAACGTATCTTACAGCAGAATATATCAAAAGGTACATCGAAGACATATACTCAATACACAAAAGAGAAACTTCAATCATACATAAAAAGTCCTCTTGCCAATATTGACAATCTTCGTGATATATCTGCTTTCTTATATCGTATCAGTCATAACTATAAAAAGATTATAGAATATTATGCTTACACTCCTATCTTTAGTTATAACGTATCTTACAATACTCCCGATTGGGCAAATCCACCACAGGATGCATCTGAATACATTAAAGGATATCAAGAACTTTGTACCAGATTAGATAAAATGGATCTGAAAGAAATGGGTTCACAAATAATTGCCACTTGTTTAAGAGATGGTATCTATTGTGGATTTTGTTACGATGATGGAGATTCGTTCTTTATACATCCACTTGATCCAAAATATTATAAAATAGGTTCTCGTGCAGAAAAAGATACATGGATTGTAAAATTCGATGCTTCTTATTTTGATTCTGGTAACAACAAGGATTTCTTATATGGTACTGGTAATGAAACTGATTCAGAAGAAGGCTTATGGGATGATGTTTTTGTAGAAGGCTACGAAACATATAAATCAAAAGGTAATGATTATAAATGGTTTGAATTACCACCAGAGAAAACTATCTGTATTATATGTGGTGATGATCCAGTTGTACCACTGCCCTACTTCCTACCTGTATTCGTATCTCTCTTAGATTTACTTGATTACGAAGCTCTTATTCGTTCTAAAACAGAACTTGAAAATTATGTTCTTCTCTTATCAAAAATCCCTATGAATGAAAATTCAGGCGAAGTAAATGACTTTGCTGTAGACCTTGAAATTGTACAAGCTACTCAAGCTGCAATTGATGAAGTATTACCAAGTCTTGTTGGTTCAGCATGGACTCCATGTGAAGTTGAAAAGATTGAGTTTGGCAATAAAAATCAGGTTGATGATACCAATGTATATTCACAGGCAATTAAGAATCTATTCTCTTCTCTTGGAATTTCAGAAATGATATTCAATGGTCAAAAATCTGGTTCTGTTGGTCTTAAACATTCTATCACAGTTGACATGACTCTTCCTATGGAATTATTAAAAAGAATTGAAGCGAATATTCAAAGATATGTCAAATTAAATATTACAGAAGATTTTGAATTTTATTTCCATTATGTATCTGTATTTGACATTGATGAAAAGATGTCTCAAAGAAAAGATAAAGCTACGTTGGGTATAGATACAATGGATTATGCAACGTTGGATGGTTCTTCACCTTCAAGAGTTGTTAATAATGCTTTTATGATGAGGTCATTAGGATTAATGAATTACTTTACTCCTCTCTCATCTTCATATACGCAAAGTGGTACGAGTGATAATGAAGGTGGCGGTCAGACTAAGAAAGATGACCAAATTGCAGACTCAACAGTGGAAACTCGTGATGCAGGAAAGAATGAAACAACCAAGGCAGGAAAATAAGGAGTAGTTGAATGGAAGGAAAATTTTTAATCACAGCAGATGCTACTACTGCTTCTGCTCTTGTGAAATGTGGTTTTCAGAAAACGGAAACTGGTAATAAAAACATCTACACATTTCTGAATAATTCTTCAATTAATTTTTCTTTTTCATTTAATTGTTTGATATTTGAATAAGTTATATCATCAATAACTTTTTTACTAACTAAATATAAATGATCTGCATTAGCAATAACTTGAGGTAAATGAGAAATAGTAATTACTTGACTTAATAAAGCTATTTCTTTCATTTTTTTACTAATAGATAAACCTACTCTACCAGATAAACCAATATCAATTTCATCAAATATAATTGTTGGAATTTTATATAAAGAATTAAATACAGTTCTCAAAGCTAAATTTAATCTACTTGTTTCACCTAAAGAAGCAGTTTTTTCTAAAGAAACAAAATTACTTCCTTTGTTTGCTTTTAATAAAAATTTAACTTCATCAATACCATGATTATAAAGATTATTTGTTTTTAATATTTCTACTTTAAATTCTGCATTTTCTAAATATAAATCTTGTAATTCATTATTAATATTTTGAGATAA
>ERZ779729.1731-NODE-1731-length-14682-cov-2.795310_pt1 | contig 14682 bp, 15 predicted proteins | sample MGYA00511072_ERZ779729 | MGnify/ENA primary metagenome ERZ779729 (study PRJEB29588, sample SAMEA2156675) | human gut metagenome | biome: human gut; feature: human-associated habitat; material: faeces | place: Denmark | collected 2008/2010 ...
GCCGCTGTCCGACCTCATCGGCGTCAGCCGTCAGACCGCGATCCTTGCGTTCCAGATGGGTGACGGCCTGTCCAACATGATCTGGCCGACGTCTGCCAGCATGATGGCCTATGTGTTTGCCGCAAACGAAAAGTTCGAATCCTACCTGAAATTTGTCCTGCCCATTTTCCTGATCGTGTCCGTACTCGGCGCCATTATGCTGGTGATCGGCACCGCGATCGGCTACTGAGTCAGGTGTGAGGCTGCATCATGAACGAAGCATTCCACGCCTCCCTGCACACCGCCATGAAGGCGCGCGCCGCCGAGATTCTGCCGGAGGTCATTGAACTGCGCCGCACGCTCCATAAGCATCCCGAAACCGGATTTGACACCGGCGAAACGGAAAAGCTGGTAAAGGCCTTCCTCGAGCGGGAGCACATTGCGATCCTCCCGTCTGAGCTCGGCGTTCTGGGACTCATCCGTGGGCAAAACCACGACCGGATCGTCGCCCTGCGCGCAGATATGGACGCGCTCCCGCTGCAGGAAGAGACCGGCCTCCCCTACTGCTCTCAGGTCCCCGGCAAAATGCACGCCTGCGGGCACGACGGGCACACCGCCATGCTGCTCGGCACGGCAAAAATCCTCCAGGAATACGCGGACGAGCTCCCGACGGACATCCTGCTGATTTTTCAGCCCGCAGAAGAGGGGCCCGGCCTCGGCGGCGCCGTCAAAATGGTGCCGCAAATTCAAAACACCGGCATTGCCGACAAAATCATCGCCGCATTCGGGCAGCACGTCTCCAATGACTATCCGGCTGGCTTTGTCGCGCTGAAGAAGGGGCCTGTCGCCGCCTCCACCGATTCCTTTGACATCACATTCATCGGGAAAGGCGGCCACGCCGGCCGCCCCAACGAGTGCATCGACGCGCTCTCTGCCGGAGCAAAATTTGTAACCGCGATGGAAAGCTTTATGTCGCGGCATACGGACCCGTTCGACCCGTGCGTCTGCTCCATCGGCATCTTTCAGGCCGGGACCGCCAAGGGCATCGTCGCAGAAAGCGCGCATCTCGCCGGTACCATTCGCTGCCAGAAGGAAGAGACCCGAACCTACATCATCGACAATCTCAAGCGCGTTGCACAGGGCGTCGCCTACGCGACCGGCACGGAATGTGACATTCAGGTCAAACGAGGCGTACTGGGTCTGCGCAACGACAATGATATGGTCGATTACGCGAGATCTGTTATGGATCACGTCGTCGGCAAAGACCATCAGATCGAGCTGCCGCACCCGATGATGGGCGCAGAGGATTTTTCCTACTACGCGAAGGAGTTCCCCGCCGCATTTTACTGGCTCGGCACGCGCAATGAGCAAAAGGGCTGCACCGCACTGCTGCACAACGCGCACTTTAATTTTGACGAAAGCGTCATGCAGACCGGCATGGAACTTTTCTGCGCATTGGCAGTCAATCTGAAGTAAGTGCAGCAGAGTCGCTCTGACGAGCGGACAGTTCTCCGCATCGGCCAGTCTCATCAAAGAGTATCGGATAGCTTCTGCGCAGTTTGGACGCACGATCGCATATATAATACAAACAGGCATTCATAACGTCCTAGTTATGAATGCCTGTTTTGCCTGCGCACGGCATGCGTGCGCAGCTTATCGGAAAACAAGTTGGAGCAGGCAACGCAAGTCGCTCCGAAGTTGTCCGAGTAACGCAACCCGAATGTGCGACTTCCACATCTCAAATAGTAAGTAGAAAGCTTTTGCACCATTTCCGGCACTTTTCGGTCTTTTCGTCCGGGAACCGCCCGCTCCGAAAAAGACTGCGGGATAATATGTGATCACAAAAACGCCCCTGAACAATTTCGCTCGGGGAACGTCCGCTTGTTGTCGGCATAGCAACTCTGAATCCCCCAAAAGTTAAGCCTTTTCAGTCAAAATCTGCGATATAGTAAACAAAGAATAAAACCACGGAATAGTCAAGGGAAAGTGACAATGCTATTGACCATTATCATGGTCAACTGATATAATTCGAGCTGATGAATAACAAAATATTGGCTGTCTAAAGATAGCGGTGTTCCGCACACGACCGTGAATGATATATGCAGCGGAAAGGCGCAGCTTGAAAAATGCTCCGCCGAAACGGTTTATCGTATTTCCAAAGCACCGAGCGTTACGATGGAAAGTTTGATAGAACCGTGCTTTGATAAACGCAGTGACTTTGAATTGTTCAAAAGCGACATCTCCTTTAGACTGAAAGAGCTCAGCGATATCCCGTTTATCAAAACTTGACACAGTGGATGAAAAGCCCTTGAAGCAGGAAGTGAAGTACAGGCAGGCAATTTTCCTGTCGAATGAGATTAGCTTTTAATATTGGGGGAGATTACAATATGAAGGAACCGATGCGTTATATTGGCAGATCCGGCGGCGGATACGGATGGGGCGAAATTTATTACGACAGTGAAACCGGAAAATGTTATGAGGAAAGTTATCATTGCGGATGCGTAGATTTATCGGAAGATCACTATGACGGCGTAGCCGAGAAGGATAAAAAATATGTTGTTGAAACACTTATGGAAAAGAATGAATTGCTTACATTGATTGAATTTTATAAAGAATTGGATGTAGGAAAACTTCTGCCGTGCGTATTGGCGGATTTGCAAAAATCACATGATGGTCCTTTTTCCGAATGCAATATTATATGCAGCTTTCAGGAAATAGCGCGTTATTGTAAATATTTTTCCTATTTCTATTTTCAAAACGGTGACTATGCCATCTGCGCGGATTACCCTTCGGGTAGAAGTGAATGTGAATATTATTCCCCGACATATGATGGCAAATACAAGGTGGATTTTTCCGTTGTTGACAGAATAATAAAAGAAAAGGATACCGTATTGTTTTCCAAGTATATCATCGAAAAAAAAAGATGGGAATGCTATTCCGAGAACGGGATGCAATGGTCGAATGTGGAAACCAAAAATCCTCTGGCTTTCTGGAAAAACTGGTAAGCCGAAAGGACCAAACAAGGTAGACGTTTTTGACAACACTTCAAAAAAAGAAAGGCTTATCTGCCAAGCTGTTTGGAAATGATTTTGCATACGATGCGATCAAACAGACGCGCCGATCAGTGCCATTGCAGCCGAGGCTGGCTTCAGCCATATCGGCAAATGCTCCCGGAAAAAACCGGGCTGTCACCAAACGAATACTGAAAGCGGCAATCATGGGCTCCGCTTGCCTTCGGTTTTGATTTTCCTCATAGATCGTTGCCACAGATGTAGCTCTGAACAGTACGGGTGGTACGGTCATACAGCCGAGGTCGGTGTCCTATATCCTGAAAGAGAACGAAAATGACTTTCCACACCCTTTCTCCATATTGGAGATGGAAAGTGCGTTGCTGTCAACCCCGAGGGTAAATTTGTTCAGCCGATTCCATGGGATGAAAAATGCTTTCTGAATGCCACAACTTCCATTTGCGATTCCGATGCGCTGAACCGTTTTCGCTCTTTTTTCTCTGAGAAACTGCCAGTTGCAGTATTTGTCGGATCAGATGGCATAGATGATTGCTTTAGTACCGAGCAGCAGCTTAATAACCTTTATAAAACGGTCCTATACTCTTTTGCCTCATCTGATTTTGATAGTGCAGTGACTGATCTTGGCGACTATCTGCCTCGCCTTTCCGCAAAAGGCAGCGGCGATGATGTTTCTATTGCAGCAGTCCTTGATTTGGATAAAATCGGAGAAATCGATGCTGTCAGAGAGTTTGATAAGGACAAGGAAAAAGCGAGAGTCGAAGAAAATGCACGCATAGCTGCTGAGAAGCTGGAGGAGGAGCGCAAGCGCGTCGAAGCTGAACGAGCGGAACAGTTCCATCAACAGCAGGTACAGAGCGCTGCATCTCCCAAGCACTGTAGTAACTGCGGGGCTAAACTTGTGCCTGGAATGAAGTTCTGTGGGGAATGTGGAACTCGTATTATTTCTGAAAACGCTGGAGGGACTACAGCCGCAGCGCAGCAAAATGCTGGGCTGACCCCGGAAGAGTTAAAAATCATTAAAATCGTTCCGTTCGGCAACGAACCTTCAACAGCGCCAGCCGATGCTAAACAGGCTGCCGAAGAAAAAGTCGAATCTGAAAATATCGACAATACAGAAGCCCAAGATTTAAGTGTTGCTTCGGTTGAGATCCGAGATTCCGTTTCCAATGCACCGGTTGAGTCTGCCGTTGCAAAGCAGGAATTGGTTGCAGAGGAGGCATCCGAGAACAGCGAAGCCACGGAAGAAGTTACACCATGTGCTGAACAGGAAGATGCCGAAGAGAATAATGCCACAGAAGCATCGATTGATGCCAGTGGCACGCAATCGCAAACAGATATATGAGTTGACGGTGCAGATATATCTGTGATGAATTCGCAGGTATATCTGCACTTTACTCAATGAAGGAGATAAAAATGAATACTATTTTAATTCTTTCTTGCGTGCTTCTTGTTTTTTCCATCCCATTGGGAATCAAAGAATCAATTGCCGCAAAAAAAGAACACATTGAAAAAACTGCCAAGCTTCTTGGCTATGATTCGATATTCGGTAAATAACCCACATGTGAAAGATGTGGCATAGTTGCGTTAGGGATGTGTGTATTCTATGGGAAATGCAATGGAAAACTTCAGGCAAGCATTGCGTGCCGTGATTGAGACGTATGGCTCAGAAATCTTGGATGATTCTCGACGTACAAATGCCCTTCTGATGGACTATGCCCCTGGGCAGGCCAGAGAGCGCAAACTCATTGTCTCCGCGTTAGACGAGGGAATCGGTGACGATCTATTAAAGGCTCGGGGCCTGAACTCCAATGAGCTAAAGTTGTGCGTCAATCGCTGTATTCGTTGCCTAGTAGATGCCACTTGGGTTACAGAAGAAGCCGCTTGGTTTGCAGTTGATTCTATCGCATATGCGCTTGGTATCGGGATTACTGAACTACCGCAAAAAAAGATTAGCACTTCTGCGCCCAAGCAAGACCGCTTATTGGAACTTATAAAGGGGACTATTCTTCCAAACGGTGCGGATCTGTCAGCTCTTTTAAGCCAATATCAGGGAATTGGATACAAGGCTTTTGCAGCAAATTCGTCGCTTAAGGACGTGATTCTTCCACAAACTATCAGGGAAATTAAGCCTCAAGCCTTTTTGGATTGCATACATTTAAAGCAAGTCTCTTTACCTGCAACGATTGAGGCAATTGGGGCAGGCGCATTCTCCGGGTGCGATTCTTTGGAAACAATTCAAATACCGCCGAACTCCAAGTACACGGTTGTTGGTGGGATGTTAATCGATAAGAAGAACAAAACGCTTATGCGAGTGACCAGAAGTGCTTCGAGTAAGTGCAATATCCCGCGTGAAATCACCACCATTCAATCACGAGCATTCGAGCGGATCGATATTTGCTCTATTATTTTACCAAGTAACTTATCTGGTCTATCGAGGAACGCATTTGTCTTTTGTGAAAAGCTTGAGAGCTTTGAAATTGACCGTCACAATGCGCTCTATTCAACAGTTGAAGGAGTATTGCACTCCAAAGATCGAAAACAGTTAATTCGGTTTCCTTCAGGATATCAAGGTGTGAATTATATTGTTGAAGATTCCGTTGAACACATCGCAGATGGAGCTTTTTGCGGAACAGCTAACCTTGAGACGATAACATTTACCAGCAATCTGAAATCCATTGGGGCCAAAGCCTTTGAATACTGCGAAAAGCTCTCATCACTCGTCTTACCAAGCAGTGTAGAAACAATTGGAGAGTGCGCATTTCAGTATTGCAACCATCTTTTTAGTATAATGCTCCCCCGCGGCATACAAGAGATAGGTGATTATGCTTTCTGTGGATGTACCGCTATCCAAGCGATAAGCATTCCGAAAAGCGTAAAACGAATTGGGCATGCAGCTTTTAAGGATTGCGCATCTTTACGGAAAATTACAATGCAAGATAACATTGAGTTTATTGGCAATGGCGCTTTTATCGGTTGCGCCGACAACATTGAAATTGCCATTAAGAATAACAGTTACGTAGAACGATATTGCAGCGCTCACAAGATAACATGGAGCGTCCTCTGATTTTTAGGAGTAGATAGACTATGACTATTCAGGAACAGCTTAATGCCATAAACGCGACTTTTGTAAAACTGCATAAAGATTTCGTTCGCTTTGAAGCTGAAAAGAAATCTCTTGCCAGCAGGTTCTCTTTGGAGTATTCTCGCGTCCAGCAAAAATGGGATCAGGAGCGTAGCCGAGTTTCTGCTGTCAAAGAAGATGTCCTGAAGTATTACCGGATTGCCAAAGACAACTCCCCAAAAGAATTGGTTTCTTCTGGCATTGGTGGCCAGCGTCCAGATATAGCTCGTCTTAATCGAATGATTGAGCAAATAAATTCCTATAGTAGAAATGATCCAGTCGCAGGGCAGATTATCGATTTGGCAAGTCAGTACATTGTGTATTTGGATAACGAACTTTCTCAGATCAGGTCCAAGGAACAACTTGAAATGCGCAATGTAGACCTGAAAAAAACTCAGGAGGATGAGCAATTAACCGAGCAGAAGAAGCAAGTCCTTATAGCCTGTGAAAAATATCTGCAAGGAGATGACATTGCAAATCTCGTCCGCCTTTTTGAAGCTATACATAAAGACTATGAAATCACGGAGTCATATTTCAAAACATGGGGACAGCCTGTAAAACGTAAGCGCATGATGCTTTTCGGTTTTCAGCAATTTGCACTTGATGTTCCCAAACTGCTCTGTGGCACACTAAAAAATAGTCTTGGACATCACTTCAACGAAACAACTAAAATGGTGAATTGTCCCTGTGGCTTTACAACCGATAGTTCCGAAGAACTGTTTATTGAATACATCGATAGAAACGAAGCATATTTGAAAAAAGGCATTCAAGCACTGATTCTTAATTTCCTTCGCTATTTCAGGCCAAGCGAATATAAAGTTTCTGTGTTTGACTATATCCACTATAATGCGGATGTTTTGGGCCCGCTTTCTACCCTTGCAAACGGCAAAAACAGCATCATAGAAAAAACCGCGTCGGACTCCAAAAGTTTAAAGCAGAATATAGCAATCCTTGCAGATTACTACCGTAAGGTAGAGTCAAAACTTGGCACACTTTCTCTCTTTCAGTATAACAAACAGCAAAAGCCTGAGTACAGAATCCCTTTCCGGATTCTAATCATTAACCGGTCCGAAGAGGTGTTTCGAGCATCCGATGATCCGGAGATGTCTTATATCGTAAATAACGCTGAAAAGTTCGGCATTACTATAATCCATATGTCCAAAAGTTCTGACGGCGGAAGTAAGGGAAAGGATCGTGAGAAAAAATATCTGCAGCAATCAAAAGATTGCATTCGTATTATTAGCGACTCAAGTGGAAGTTTCTTTATTGAGAATAATGTTGAATGGCTTGCGTTTAAGTGGCTCGATGCTCCTTCTACGTTGCCGGAAGAGTTTATTGCAAAGGTGGCCGAAGCTACCAAGCCTAAGGAATTGGGGAATAAATACTTCTCGCGTTACAGCATGAAAGTTCCAACTAAATCCATTGGAAAGAGAAAACCTATCTCCGTTCCCTTCGCTATTGATGAAGATGATAATGCTATTAGTTGTAGCTTTGAAAATGACCTATTTGCCGCATACATCATGGGTGCTGCCGGTTCCGGCAAGTCCACGCTCCTTCACACAATCATCAGTGGCCTGATTATGAACTACCACCCTGATGAGGTTGAACTATGGCTCATGGACTTCAAGATGCTGGAATTCAAGCGTTATGTAGATCACAGGCCACCCCATGTAAAGTACATATTGCTGGAAAAGTCTGAGGACTTGGTTTTCGATATTATCGATCACCTTACTGAACTGCTTGATAAGCGCCAATATAAGTTCTCTCAGAACGGGTGGTCAAAGCTTACCGACGTGCCATCCGAAGAAAACATGCCTGCGGTATTTGTTATCATTGATGAATTTGCACAGATGTCGCAGATTCTAAAGGAAACAAAGGGAGCCGGATACGGAGCAGACTACACCATTAAGCTTGAAAACTTGCTGGCTAAAGGTCGGGCGCTTGGATTGAAATTTATCTTTGCCAGCCAGACCTATACGACGGGTATTTCCGGTCTTACAGAAACTGCGTGCAAGCAAATACAAATGCGCTTTGCGCTAAAAAATACGCCTGATGAAATCAAGCAAACATTAACCCTCTCTTCAGATCAAATTACACCGGAACTGAGCAGAGCGATTGCTTCTATGCCTGCTTACGAAACCATCTTCAAATGGGCAGACGAGGATAATAATGTCCATATTGGCCGCTATCGGAATATGTACACAGTAGGCAACGAAATAGAAATGTTAGTTGATCAGATAAACTCTGTTATTAAGCCAATTCGCGCTGGTAACACAAATAATACGACTTACATTGACAAAAAGCCAGTGCTGATTGATGGTAGCCAGCCAAAGACTTTTAAGAGTCAAGTTCCCTACTATAGAGAGTACGAAGCTACACAAGATCTTGAAGATTTTGACGACAGCGATATTCTGGTCTATGCAGGTGTGCCGTGTAGTTTCAGCCTTGCAAAACCCTTTACGCTTTGCAACGCAACAGCAGAGAATATTTTGGTTGCGGGTGGTGATCGCGACAGCAAGGTGAATATCATCCTCTCGATTATGAACAGCTATAGCCGGAAAGGTCACGATATAGAAATTTGGGCGCACGAACGCTCTCCCATCTTCAAGAGATATAAAAACACTGTGTTTAGAAAACGCGCACAACGAACAGATCTTGGAGAAATTTGCGGTCAGATTGCCAATATCAAAAAAGCGGTTCAGAAACGCACTGTATCTGAAAAGCTGATTGTATGTTTCGGCTATGAAAACCTCGCCTCCGATTTTGATGTTTTGGGTGATGGAGCCACGGAGCCAGTCAAGCAGAAAAAGCCACGCCCAGAGCGAGACTCTTCTCTCCCAGATATGAGCGAGATACTGCAGCGCGTCCGCGAGTGTGGTGATCCGGAAGAGAAAAAACGTATTGTAGAAGAATACAATCGGCGCAGAGCTGAAGTTGAGAGCAATCCTGTTCAGACAGCTGACGAAGATGAAGGGTATGGTGGTATCTATGATGCGCGTGACGATATGGAATGGATTATTAAGCGAGCATCTAATTATGGATTGCATTTCCTGTTCTGCTTCGATCAAGGGCGAGATTTCATAAATCTTCGATTGGACGAAAATGTTTTCCGTCACAAAATTCTTTTCCCTATGTCTAAAGACGAATCTATCTCCATCATGGGCAGCCGCAAAGCAAATGAGATTGGCGATGGAACCTGCATATACAGTAATGGCAAGGATTCCTTTACGCTCAGGCCTCATATTTATCGTGGCGTTCCTTGCAATGGCTGGACGATTGATGACAATGGTAGCATAGTTCAGAAAGGGTGAACTTATGGCGAAATACGCAATTAGCGCTGAGGGTGTTGCAGCACTAAAAAAACTCGCTTTCAATCTTAACATTACTGCTGAAAATATAATTACACTATCGGCTATGTTGGAAAACAAAATCATAGGGTACAGTGATAGCTTGGGAATCTATGCAGATGAGATTCTAAGCCTTACATTAAAAAATAAAAATACTATAATGCAAAATAGGGCATTGATCAGCGAAATGTCAAGCAGGATAACCGCATTAGCGGGAGAAATTGAACAGATGTGTTCGCCGTATGCGGGTATCAGAGTTGGAAATTCAGGCTCCTCCACTAACAGCTTTGACAGAGCCATGGGATTTGGTGAACTGGCTGTCCCAACTCGGTCTGCCTTATCAGAAGATTTGATCAACATGTTCCCAGAGGGGCGCAGAGAAGCCATGCACGCATCCTACTCCAAAGCCCCAGATAAAATCACAGGCATCATCAATCGCTGCTCACTGAGTTTAGCTAACATTTGCGAATCAGGTTATGGCCGCGACGAATTGGGGTGCCTTGTAAAAAACGGTTGTTTTTATTCGCCGGACGGAAAGTACATTGCGATGAATGAGGAATTAAACGATGCTGAATACGTAGATGTCTTCAAACATGAAGTGGGACATTTTGCTGATGACATCATGGGCAGGTTTTCAAGCTCTCCCGAGTTTGTTTCAGCCATGGACAGCGCAGCGTCAAAATTTGATTCTAATACGCCGGAAGGTCGGCAACGCCTAAGCGATATGCTGGATGATGCATTTAACACAGGGGCGTGCAATGATAGAAATGTCACCGATATCATTTCTGCGCTGCTGATCAACGATTCGACCGTGGAAGGCCGATTCTTTTCGGAATCACAAAGCGGGTATATCGCCAATTATAAGCATGATAACCGATATTGGTTCGAGTTGGACGACAAAGGAGAATCACGCAATACGAGAGGAAGCGAAATATTTGCAAATCTATTTGCGATTGAAACTGACCAGTATCGGATTTCCAAAAACTTTGTCGAACGATGGTTTTCGGAAATAACGGATGTTTTTAGCACTTACATCTGTTAATCACCAGTAATGAACAACCAAAAGGATTGAATGCAATGGAAAAATGGCAGAAAAAGTGGATGGCTCAGCATCCGGATGTTTCTTTACAGGAGTTTTCAGTTGCACTTTCTCAGCATATGACACAAACCTCCGTGGCGTTAATGGTGGGACAAATTGTATTTTTTATCGCTGTCTTGCTTGTTACCACGGCGGTTTAAGGAGGAACGTGTCATGGCGAAATACGCAATATCGCAGGAAGGACTCGACAGCTTGGACAAACTCTCCGCCGAGCTAATACAGGTTGTGACCGGAATTGATGATGCCTGCAAAATACTTTATACCAAAGTTGAGGGGTTGGAATCTGGCCTCGGGGTCTACGAAAAAGACATTTTGCTTTGTCTCCGTGAGGTTATTGCAGCAAACAAGCAAGGGAAAGATGGGGTCGCGCATCTTGTAACTACTGCAATCCCTCGGCAAAAAGCAATTATCGAAGAAATTATGGCTATGGTTGATGGAACATCCGGCGACGATGAGGCGCAACCGCCTCAGAAAAAATTAGTACTTCGTCGTCGATGAGAATAGGAGGAAAATAAAATGGCTGGTAAAACTGTTGATACCGAATCTTTGGGGCAGGCCGCAGCCGCCCTTGGCACCTACATTGCTGATGTTAAGAGTAACATTCAGAAGATGAACGATGCTGCTCAGGACTGTAGCGACAATATGGGCAGCGATGTTTACAGCAAGAAAGCGATTGCAAATCTGCAGACTTGTGCAAAGGAATTGTCTAAGACGATTGCCGGTGCTGAAGATCTTCGCAAAAAGATTCTTGCGAAGAAAAAGCAGATTGAAGATTCTGTCAGGGGATTTTAAGGAGGTTGCAGCATGGCGGTTTATGGCATTAGTAAAGAGGGCGCAGATGCTCTCAAGCAATTAGCTACAGATATGAGTACGCTGAACAATGATATTCAGGAATGCGGCCAAAAACTGACTGCTAAAGTTAGTGGCCTTGGAGAAGGTCTTGGTATTTATGAAGAGCAGATTCTTGAGCTTATTGCCGGCGTTAACCAGACGCAGGAAAAAGGTCGTGAATCCGTTGAGACGCTGACCACAAAAGTCAAAAAGATGGCGGCTGATGTCGAGGCCATGGTCAGCGCCGGCCTTGCCTGATAATTAAAGAAAGGAGAGGAAGAATGAATCCAATTACAAATAGCGTAATTAAAGAACAGATGCGGCAGCGAAATGAGAGCATGGCGCAAGGTCGTGAAGCCCAAATCAGGAGTCAACTTACGGCCAACTTGAACAACCTGTCTTATAAAAGCAAGCACAACTTCTCTCCTTTCGGAATCGGAGGCGGCATTTTGGGAATAGTTTTAGCTGTTTCTGGAGTTGGCTTTTCCGGCATTTTAGTTGGTCTTGCTATTGGCACCGGTGTATGGATTGCTGTGAACCAAAGTGTAAAAACATCGAATGCCGGTATTGACAGCGAAAAGCAACGGCTACAGGACGCAGCAAGCAATGAGATTCGCCAAGAATATATGCGTGCAGATCAGCGCACGCAGCAAGAAATTACTGCATATGAGCGCGATGTAAAAATGTATGCCCAAAAAGTTATGGCGAAGTCGGAAAGCATTGCCCCCATGGTAGAGCATGTTGTTGGTATGTTCCAGCGAATGATTTCCCATGCGGATACCGGAGCACATATGAAGTTCATTGAAGCGGATTTTACATATCAGGTTATCAACAGCGGCATCAAGTACAGCTATCAAAGTCGATATACAAATCCACAAGACGACTATGATTTTAACAAAGAACGCTATCGAGACTTGACATCCCCTGCTGAATGTGAGGGCTTGGCACAGACATTGGCTAAACTCGTAATCAACAAGATGAAGAGCATTTATCCCCCCAATTCAATCAATATTTCTTTGAGCCATAATGATGCGCAGGTGACGCTTCATTTCAAGGGTGCAAATAAGAACTTTGTTCCTGCAAGAGATATCATGTAAAAGCAAAGGCGGTGATCATGTGGGTTTGTTTTCAGATCTTTTTTCTCAGAACAACTCCGCAGATGAGCATATACCAGCAATAATGCCTTCAGGCGCCTTGGCTCAAATTCGCCAAGGAATTATTCCAACCATGCGCACAGATCGGATTATGCTTGCGCAGGGAGAAAACTGCCATTTTTCAGAACGAGCAATTCTGATGACAGAAAAGGCGCGGAAAAGATACGTTGGCAATTCAAGCGGTTTTAGTTTCCGTGTCTGCAAGGGCGTTACTTATCGAACCGGGCAGCAAAGAGGACATCCTATTGAGGAAACCTATACTGAAAAAAACAAGGGCTTATTATACATTACCGATAAGAGAATTATATTTGTTTCTAGCAAGAATGCCTTTGATAAAAAGCTTAAGAGTTTGACTGCAGTTACCCCATACACAAATGCGGTACAGCTTCAGCTTTCAAGCAAGACATACACAGTCTTGGTGCCAGATGGAGGAATTGTAGGAGACTTGATCTCCTTGCTTAACACGTAACAACATTTAACCCAAAAGCAGAAATGGAGTCTACTAATATGAAGGAAAACATGAATCAAGCCACGGTCGTGATGGCAAAATGCAGACAATCAAAGCAGCCATATGGTATCCGTATGGAAAAGAAGCATGATGGCGCCTGGCATTGTACTTGGGCATTTAAGCTGAGCGAACGTGCTGCTGCAAACGAAGGATATGGTGGTACGCTTGTCTCCGGTAAGGTCGTCCTAGATCCTGAATATCCAGGATGTCCCTACTGCGGTGCAATGGGCTGGTTTAGCTGCGGCTCATGTGGGAAGCTTACCTGCAACGCTGGCGAAACTCATGTCTCTTGCAGTTGGTGTAATATGACTGGCGAGTGTAGTGCAGCTGAGAACTTCGACCTGAAGGGCGACGGTTATTAAGCCTCCCTTCATGTGGAGGATATTCCATTGAAAAACGAAAGATACTATTACGGCACGCTCTCGAAGGAAGAGAAGGCAGCATACCGTATGATTTACAATGGGATCAAAATGCGGGCACTTAACATTGTTGTTCCGGTGTACCTGCAACCGAAGCAAATTCAAGATGTATACCTTAATGTTCTCTATGATAATCCAGTTTTTTATTATATCAATCAGACCGTAATAAGAATGACTGGTAGAGCTGGGTATTATATCCTTCTTCCAGAATATCTCTATACGAACAATGAGATTGAGAAAATAAACTTGGACATTCAGAACGTATTACGAAGGATAGATGTTAAGGCAAGGACAATGCAGTCTAATGAATTCCGTTTGGAAAAGTATCTTCATGACAGTATAGTAAAGAGCGTTGCCTATGATTACGATTCACTTCAAAAGAACGATTGCTATAATGCCCACTCTATAGTAGGCGCATTTCTTGACAAGAAAGCGGTATGCGAAGGAATTGCCAAAGCATTCAAACTTCTCTGCAACGAATATTCTATGAAGTGTATTGTTGTATTGGGAAAGGCTGATTTGGAAGGAAAATTTGACGGCGATACCTATCACGCATGGAATCTTGTCAAAGCAGGTAACGGCTCGTACCATGTCGATGTGACATGGGATAATATGTTTGATCGTGAGATCGAGCATATAAGCTATGACTACTTCAATGTTACGACAGCGGACATTCTAAAAGATCATCAGCCAATGGGGCAGTACCCGATATGTGCCAACATAGGACTCAACTATTTCCATTGTACAAAGAGTTTTGTTTGTACATATGAAGAGTTGGTGACGCTCATTTCAGATCGATTTAACGCCCGCACAATCATGTTCAAAGTCAGGCAAAAGGATTCTGAGTTTCAGACAATTGATGAAGTTAAGGCAAAAACCTATTTGGCTCTGTCTCATACAATGTTGATGAAGGGTGTAAGTAAAAAGGTAGCCGTACTCTTCAACGAGGCGCAGTGGATTGGTAAAATTCTCTTCCCGCAGGAGGAAGCATAAAATGACGCGTATTTGGATGAATCACTGGTTCAGCACAGCTTACAACATCGTGAACTTAATAAAGCAAGATGACCCTTCTTTTTTTGTAATAGGCAGCAATGAACATATCGGTTCTCCGATACGTAAGGCTTGCGACGAATGGCATCAAGAGCCAACGTTAAAAGATGATGCCTACGTGGATTACTGCCTAGAATTCTGTAAA
>ERZ779729.1735-NODE-1735-length-14643-cov-5.725596_pt1 | contig 14643 bp, 18 predicted proteins | sample MGYA00511072_ERZ779729 | MGnify/ENA primary metagenome ERZ779729 (study PRJEB29588, sample SAMEA2156675) | human gut metagenome | biome: human gut; feature: human-associated habitat; material: faeces | place: Denmark | collected 2008/2010 ...
ATTTTACCACTTGTATTCGGCACGTCAATGGTTTATAATATAGGTACAAGGTAAGGGAAGGGAAGTCAATAACCATTCAGGTTGCCTAATCTTGTAACTTCCATACAGAAGATGAAAAGCCCCTGACGAGTCTTTGAGAATTAAGACGAAACGCACCTAAAGGTGTGTCGGGTAAATACCCTATAATTTCATAATATAAGGAGGTAAAAACGTGAGTAGAGTTGAAAATGAAAACCGTGTATATAAGGTCATGTTCGTTAGACAGAAGTCTGGTGGTTTTACACCTAGGCTTACAGTTCCTGCAACAATGTTACGTGATCTTAATATTCACCCTGGGGATAAGGTAAAATATATTCCTGTGGAGGGAGGTTTTAAGGTGGTAAAGTATGAGGAAGAAGACTAGGCGACGTGTTAATAAGAACACAAAATCTTATAAGTTAAGACAAGAATATAACAAAGCTTACCGCAATTATATGCGTAGAGTGTCTACACAGACGAAAAAAGGTTATATTGTTCCTACAATACAAAAAGTCAAGAATCCAACAGAAGCAAGTATAAGGCGTATAAAGTCAATGACTGCTAAAGAAATTATCTCTAGATCTGAAATATACGATATATTAAATGATAGATACCTAAGCCCAGGGGAATCTGGTAGAGGAAAAGCTTTAAAAGACAATAAAGCGTTTTTCAAACTTTCGCCTTTTGAACAGGAAATATCTCTGTCTATCAAGTCATTAGATAGGGATGTGATAGCTAACATTACAGTTGAAACGCCTGATGAACCAGCTGATGAGATAGACGCTTTAATAGAAAAGTGGTATGAAACTATTGAAGATTTTAACCCAAAAGTTCAGGCAGACTTACGTGAACGCACAGACGAGTTAATACGTAGGGATAGGATAGCTTTTGCGAATGTGATTGAGAATCACGGCGGATTATTACCAGCTACCACTGAATATAAAGGTCAAATTATTAGTGCCGCTTTTAATGCTATATCTAACGTGATGGATTGGAGTCGTTCCTCTGGAGAATTAGAAAGGTTTATGAACTCATATGGGATAGTCGAAAATGAGTAGACGAAAACAGGTTACATACTGGGCTTGCGATTTTGAGACTACTGCATGGGGGCATAAGCTTGAGGAAGAAAAAGGACGGTTTCAAGATAAGACTGAGGTATGGGGAGCGGCAGACGTTGCGTTATATGATGTCACAGAAACTGTAACTATCACTCACAGTATTAGAGATTTTATATATCGTTTTTTGCGGATGGATGGGCACAACGTTCTTTACTTCCACAATCTTTCGTTTGATGGAAGCTTTATAGTGGATTTTTTATTAAATGAAGGATGGTCATTCACACGAGACAAAGAAAAGGATATGCGTTCTAAAACATTCAATGCCAGCATTTCTGATATGGGGCAATGGTATTGGATACGACTAAAATATAATAAGACTGTATTGGAAATACGTGACTCATTAAAGCTTATGCCGTCTAGTTTAGCTATAATAGGTGAAAGCTTTCAAACAAAGCATCAAAAACTTGAAATGAACTATAACGGTGAGAGGTACGCTTATTGTGAGATAACCCCGAGTGAAGAAGATTATATCAAGAATGATGTTCTAGTCTTAAAAGAAGCTCTTGAAATGATGTTTAACCAGAAACATAATAAGCTTACAATAGGATCATGCTGTATTAGTGAGTATAAGGAATTCTTCTCTAAACAAGAGTGGAACTCATACTTTCCTGATATAAGGGAAGATGATGCAGACGGTAGCTACACTGGCGTGTGGAATCACTGGGATTACGTTCATAGGGCGTATCAAGGCGGGTGGTGCTACGTTAACCCAAAATATAGACGTAGGCTTATACAGTGGGGGCTTGTTTATGACGTAAACTCATTGTATCCATCAGTTATGCACAGTGTTAGCGATTCACGATACCCGATAGGACATGGAACTTATTGTTATGGAAAAATACCAGAAAATATATTATATGATAAGAAAAAATATTCTTTTATCCGGATAAGATGTAGATTCAAATTAAAAGAAAAATGTTTTCCATGGTTACATATTAGAGGTTCAATATATTACAAAGCCAATGAAAACCTTTACACATCAGATGTAAGATGGAAGGGAAAGTATTATCGCTATCATATAAATAAAGATGGTGAAGTATTAGACACAATACAGGAGCTTACGTTAACTATGACGGATTACTTGCTATTATTAGACACTTATGATTTATATGACGTTGAATATTTAGACTATATGTGGTTTAATGCAGTTACAGGGATATTTGATGAATATATTAATAAGTACGCAGAAATAAAGATGAATAGTAGTGGGTTTATGAGGGAACTTGCAAAGTTGTTTCTTAACAATCTTTATGGTAAGTATGCAACGAGTGATAATAGCTCCTACAAAATACCGTATTTAGGCGAAGATAATGTTGTTCACTTTGAGTTAGTGGAAGAGCATGAAAAGAAGGTAGGATACATTCCAGTAGGAGCTGCTATTACGTCTTATGCACGTAACTTTACAATACGTCATGCTATGGCTAATTATGACAGGTTCATATATGCAGACACAGACAGTATTCACCTTATCGGCATTGACGCTCCTAACATGATAGAAGAGCACCCCACCGCCTTATGTAAGTGGAAGTGCGAAGGTAAATTTGACATTGCATTTTATGAACGGCAAAAAATGTATTGTGAGCGAATGGTCGAAAAGAAACACAAACCATGTGAACCTGATTTACTGATAAAAGCCGCAGGAATGTCTCCTAGTGCTAAGAAGAAATTTATTGACGATGGTTATGACATTACACAGCTAACAGTAGGATTACACCTAGATGATTGTAACCTTAAAGCAACAAGAGTTCCGGGGGGAATAATATTGAGAGAAAAAGCATTTAATCCACGAGAAAGTATTGACAAAAAAATTACACCTGTATATAATATATACAGTGTAATATAAAAGGTAAACAGAAAGGAGAATGTAAAAATGGGAAATGTAACAAGAACAATCAAAAAGGCGTATGTGTCTTATGAAAGAGTTTTCAAGGAAGACGGAAAGATAGAGACAGATTACGGTGATATCACACTTTTCAACTGTAACACCAGAGAAAAAGCAGAAATAATGCTTCAAAAGGAGTTTAAGGATTCATTTGTAACTATTCTGGAAATAAAGTTTGTTCAGGAAACAAGAGGGATGAACGTACAAACATTTCTTGAACACTCAGAAGTTATTAAGAGTGAAGACGTGTCTGAGAAAGAAATGGCGGCTAAAGCTGAGTCAATAAAAAGAAACAAATAATATAAAAGGAAAAGGAGAATAAACAATGGAAAATAAAGCAAATTATAAAGCACAGGTTATTGAAGCATCAAAGGAACTCACAGGAAAAGAGAAAGTTGCAGTTAAGAACTTTGCGGACATGATTCAGCTTGATGAAGCCACAAAGGAGACAGACGCAGGCGTACTAATTAATGTTGCATGGATGGCACAGGTTTCTGTGCATAATGAGAAGGCTGATAATCAGGATTACATAAAATACGTGTACGTTGATAAGGACGGCACAATGTACATTTCCGGATCTGAACCGCTCTATCGTCAGTATTGCGATATCGCAGAAGATATGAAAGGTGAAGAGGAAGAGTGGGGTATAAAGATTATCCGTAAAGAATCCTCTAACTATAAGGGTAAAGACTTCCTCACCTGTGTGATTGTGTAAGCCTGATAACAGAATAACTATAAGTCGGGTGTTAAAGCATCCGGCTTTTTATTTGGAGGTATAACATGATAAATATTAATGCATTTAATAGGTCAGTTGTAACGTGTAGAACATTGCATCATATTTATAATGACGATAATGTTAAGGAGATATCATGTATAGGAGTTAATAAGGAGCTTTATATGTATAGAGTGACTGACACTAAAGGAAATAAATATATTGTATATTCACCTAAATATAAGGAGGGAAGTTATGAGTGACGGTTATTATTCTTGTCAGTATCTTTTAACCTTAAAGGACGCTAAAGGTAATCACCCAGATATATATATTTCAGACGGCAATCGAACTGCCGGAAAATCCGTGTCATGGAAGAAGAAATTAGTGGATGACTTTTTCAAGGTTAAAGATGTTAATCAATTCTTTTACCTTTATAGGTATAAGACAGATATGCAAAACGTAAGTGAGGGTTTCTTTAATGATATAGGAAGGATATTCTATAAAGGTCATGTTATGACTGAAAAGAAACTTTTTGACGGTGCTATCATTCAGCTATTTATTGATCAGTCACCTTGCGGGTTCGCCTTACCATTAAGTATGGCATCAAAGATAAAGAGAGCGTCAGCACTTTTCATCAAAGTCCGTCATGGATTCTTTGATGAATATCAATCAGAGGACAACAACTATCTTCCAAACGAGATTGAGAAGTTAATGTCTATTCACACGACGATCGCAAGGGGAGACGGTCAGCAGAGCAGAAGAGTACCCTTATATATGGCATCAAATACGGTGACAATTCTAAATCCTTATTACTCTGCTTTAGGTATTTCCAAGAAACTGAAACGTAACACTAAAATTTTACGAGGTGATGGCTGGGTATTTGAGAGAACTTATAACGAGAATGCGAAAAAAGCATTCCAGTCAGCCGGTTTCAACAGAGCTTTCTCTAAAAGTTCTTATTATGAATATGCTAGTCAGAATGTTTATCTTAATGATAATACAGCTCTGATAAACAGACCATCGGGGTACTCACAGTATATGCTTTCTGTCAAGTATAACGGAGAGTGGTACAATGTGCGTAAATATGATTCATGCGTGTACGTGTCAGAGGGAGCAGACCAGACGTTCCCAACAAGAATATGTTTTAATGTTAATGACGTTACAGACGATAGAACTGTTAGAGTTACTGCGAGTAACTACATAGTCATATTATTGAGAGATTATTTTAATAGGGGCGTTGTTAGGTTTCAGAATCTAAATTGCAAAAACATGACATTAGATTTACTTTCCTATTGATAAGCGTTTTATTTAGTATTATAATATAATCGTTCCCCGGATTTAATGAACTGCTGGACAATCTCGGTTCACACATAAGCAGGTAGCTTGCGAGATTGCGTGGAGTTGTGATCCCTTCACGTTCTTATTTTCGGTCACGGACAAGAAGAGAGACGGTTTGTCCGTCTCTTTTTTTTTTTTTTTTTTTTTTGCAAAATCCATTGACAATATTTACAAGTGATGTATTATATTAGATAAGGAGGTGAGATAATGGTTGAAACAATCGTTCAGATCGTACAGAGCGTAGGTTTTCCTATTGCTATGTGTGTAGCAATGGGTGGTTATGTTAAGTACACAGAAGACAAGTCAAGAGAAGAACGTATTGAGCTTCAGGCACAGCACGTAGAAGAAATGGAGAGCGTAAAGACAGCGTTGAATAATAATACTCTGGCTTTACAAAAACTTGTTGATGAATTCAATAAAGGAGGTGATAAAAGTGGAGAGATTTAAAAAGTTTATAGCTGTATGTATTGCAATTATTTTGACGCTTACACCAGTGACAGTGTCAGCACAGATGAATGGTATTGACATTTCTAACTGGCAGTCCAATATCAATGTTACAAAAATGGACGTTGATTTTGTTGTTGTAAAAGCGACAGAGGGCATAGGATACACTTCGCCGTCATTTACAAAACAAGCAAATGACACGTTAAACAGTGGTAAGAAGTTAGGCGTTTACCATTATATGTCTTATGCACCGTCTGCTAAACAGCAAGCTGAGTACTTTGTAAGAACAGTAGAACCGTACATTAACAAAGCTGTGCTTGTTCTTGACTTTGAGAGTACAGCAGTTAATAAAGGTGTATCATTCGCACTGGAGTTTTTGCAGACAGTAGAAAATTTGACAGGCATTAAACCTATGATTTACATGAGTCAAAGCGTTGCATATTCTCATGATTGGACAAGTGTTATTAACAATGATTATGGATTGTGGGTAGCACGTTATCCGCTAGGTAATACAAGCACAGGTTTTAGAAATGACTTGTCATACGGTAATTTAGGAAACTGGGATTCAGCGGCAATGTTTCAGTACACTTCACACGGTACACTTTACGGTTATTCAGGGTACTTAGATTTAGACATATTCTACGGTGATGAATCACAGTGGGATAAATACGCAAAATGTGATGAAAGCGTAAGTATTCCAGACACAGGTTCAGATGGAACAGTTCATACAACCTACACAGTAAAGGTAGGAGATTGTCTAAGCACTATCGCTCAGAGGTTAGGTGTTTCATGGGGTAGTATAGCAAGTGCAAATGGTATTTACTCTCCGTACATAATCTACCCCGGTCAGATTTTAAACATTCCAAGTAGTTCAGATTATGTAGATCAAAGCAGGACTTACACAGTGAAGGCAGGAGATTGTCTAAGCACTATCGCTCAGAGGTTAGGTGTTTCATGGGGTAGTATAGCAAGTGCAAATGGTATTTACTCTCCGTACATAATCTACCCCGGTCAGATTTTAAACATTCCAAGTAGTTCAGATTATGTAGATCAAATCAGGACTTACACAGTGAAGGCAGGAGATTGTCTAAGCACTATCGCTCAGAGGTTCGCTGTGTCGTGGGATAGTATTGCTAGAAATAACGGTATCTATTCGCCTTACATTATTTACCCGGGGGAGGTGTTACAGATTGCCTAGTATTAATACAGCGTATCAATGGTGTATTAATGCATGTAATGCTCCTAACATTGGATATTCGCAGATATATCGTAGAGGGCAGACTGTTAATGGCATTACTTACTATGACTGTTCATCATTCATCAGTCAAGCTCTAACGATATCAGGTTTTTACTCCATTAACCCGTGGTTCACAACATTCACCATGAGAAACTACTTGACACAAGCTGGATTTACGGAGTATAACCCTAGAGAGATAGCATGGGCACCCGGTGATATTCTATTAACTGTGTCAGGTGAACATACAGAAATGTGCTATACAGGGGGAGCTGTTGGTGAAGGTGGTATAACAATGGGGGCACACACAGACAGTGTTCCTCTTAGTGAACAAGTAAGCATTAATATTTCACCAACATCCGCTAGTTACTATGAATATCTATATAGATACGGTAACACTCCTGCGATCCCTGTTGAATGGGTTTCATCAAACGCTTATTTAGGTGAAACTGATATGCAAAACAATGCATATGTCTTTTATTCCATAATGGCAAATAAAGGGTATACTCTAAATGCTATCTCAGGTATGCTAGGTAATATGCAAAGGGAGTCAACAATAAATCCTGGCATATGGCAGAATTTAGACGAGGGAAATTATTCACTAGGTTTTGGTCTTGTACAATGGACACCAGCCACTAACTACACAAACTGGGCAACAGTTAATGGTTATGAAATAGGAGACGGTGATGGGCAATGCGTATGGCTTGACACTATGACGGTATCAAGTGGTCAGTGGATAGTAACATATGATTATAACATGAGTTGGGACGAGTTCAAAGTCTCAACAGAGTCTCCTGAATATTTAGCATCAGCTTTTCTCAAGAACTTTGAAAGAGCGGGTGCTGAGTATGAAGAAGAGAGACGAGCGAACGCAAGAAAGTGGTATAACTATCTTAAAAACATGACACCGTTCCCGCCTACACCTGATACACCAAAAAGAAAAATGCCTTTATGGATGTATCTTACATTTTAAAAAAGGAGGTTAAATTATGGATTTATCAACAGCGTTAGAGACTATTCTCGATGCGTTAGGCGATTCAGTTGCGGAACTTGATGAACCTTTAGGCGTTATCAGAGAAGTGTGTATGAAAGAGTCCGCAGAAGACACGGAAGACTGGAAAAGCAAGTATGAAGACTTGCTCAAAAAGTACAAAGAACGCTTTGTGAATTTAGTAACAGGAGATAACAAAGAAAACAAATCTGGCGAAGAGACAGTTTTGCCAGAAGTCAACCCATTAACATTCGACGATATCAACATGTTTGATGGTAGCACAGAATAAAGGAGGTTAAAATATGGCTGAAAAAGTTCAGGCAACAAATGCTAATCTGTTATCAGCGGCTAGAAGTATGCTTTCTGCGGAAATGCAGAATGCTATTCCTGAGCCTACACAGAACAATCTTAACGATGTATACAACGCAATCATCAATTATCAGAGCGCAAGGAACGTAATTGTTCCGGCATTGATAGAAAGAATTGGTATGCAGACCGTGGACACACTGGCGTGGAAAAACCCGCTTGCCAGATATAAGAAGAATCCGATGAGGTACGGTTCAACCGATGAAGAAACATTTATCAATATGTGTAAAGCAAAAGCATATAACCCTAAAGAAGGGTTTGAAGCGGCATTTCAGGTGTACGAGAGTTACATCATGTCAGCATTCCACAAAATCAATGTTGAGGTTCAGTTCCCAGTAACTATCACTTATCAGAACATGCGGAACGCATTCCTAGCAGAAACAGGCATCAGAGACTTGATATCTGGTAAATTCCAGTCCGCTGTAACAGCCGCTAACTGGAATGAATATCTGGCAATGAGAGGGCTTATCGACACAGGGTACACAGAAAAACTACTTCCGGCTGTAAATGTTCCGGCTGTAATGGATGAGGAATCCGCTAAAGAACTGCTTGCACAGATTAAGGCGGCGGCTGATGAGTTCACTTTTCCTAATCCAGAAAATAATATCGCTGGAGCAACAAGCGCAAGTGATAAGCTGAATCTTGTATGGATTACTACTCCTAAAGTCAATGCCCGCATAAGTGTGAACGCACTAGCGTATGCTTTCAATATGGATGAAGCAGACGTGAAGGTACAGACCGTAATCGTGGATAAGTTCACAAACAGCGCAATTCAGGGAGTCCTTGCGGATATTCGTTTCTTCCGTGTAAGAGATCAGTTCCGTGAAATTTCTGATCAGAAACTTGCAAATATTCTGTCATGGAACTATTTCTATACAATGGTGGAACAGGTGTCTCCTTCTCCGTTCTATCCGATTCGTGTCTTCACAACAGATACAGTTCCGGCAGAGAGTGATACAGCAACAGTAACTTTCAACGCTGGTACTTACACACCCGGAACTGAGCAGGAACTTACCGCCAGTGTAACGGTTTCAGGTAAAACATATGTTCCTGATCTTATCGATTTTGAGATTACAGGTGGAGCAACGTCTAAGGACACGCTTATCATTCCGGGAACAAATATCCTGAAAACCGGACCAGATGAAACCGGAACACTTAGTATTAAAGCAGTGTACAGATTGTTCGATGGGAAGAACACAAAATCCGCAAATTACACAAAAGCCGTAGATTAAGGAGGTGATGGGGTGGGTAGAGCCGCCCCAACATAAATGATTAATTTACCTAATCAGGGAAATGTCAATTCAGTTCCACCGCAAACAGAATTGAGGTTGTACAGTGGTGTACCTTGGGATAATAGTTATAACCACGTTAGACTTTATGACTCAACATTAGATTTACTTTCACATCTTGAACAGTGGAGAATTTACCCTAGTGTACAATTAGACGAACTTACACCTATAAGAGTTGGTTCATATGAGCTAAAAGTTCCATTTAATGAAATGGAAGGTATGAACATTAATTATCTGGCTTTTAGAAATTTACCTTATTCGACAGAATGGACATTCTGCTTTGTTACTGGTGTGCTGTACAAGTCTCCGTACACAACTCAAATGAAGTTTGAACTTGATATTTTTCAGAACAATTTCTATAAATGCAATGTTAAACCATGCTTCATTGAGTACCAGCATATTAATAGGAGTGACGATGTCATAGGTGGTAATTTAATTCCTGTAAATATTGAAACAGGTGAGCCTATTGTGGCAGATTACTCAGCTTATCAGTTAAATAATTGGCATATTTGTGTGTACGTTACAGAGGGCACAACAGGAAAAGACTTTGACGGTAAAGTTGTGAATAACGTTTATAGAGCCGCTTCATTAGGGCATAAGTCAATAGACGATGACGGTGAAAAATGGGCTAATGAACTTATAAAAGCCTATAACGATGTGGGAAAAGTTGATGCTATACTAGCTTTGTTCATGTCTCCAGAATTATGTGTAAATGCAATAAATGGTAAGGACAACGAAGACGATAAGTTTATTAGCATAACAGGTAATTTTTTTGAAGGGTATGCACCTAAAAATAAAAAATTATATTCTTACCCTTGGTGCTATGTCTTAGCAGATAACAATGAAGGTCAGACAGCTATTTACCGTTTTGAATTATCAAACCGTGATGATAACTCAATAGACTTTCATATAATGGGATGTATAAATACTTTACCTCAAACAATTATGTTTCCTATTAATTACAAGGGTAACTTATTAAATTATACAGACGGAATGGTAAATAGTGCTTTTCCTATATGCGCATGGAGTTCAGACACGTTCAGGGCTTGGATTGCACAAAATAAATCAACGTTAGGATTGTCAGCAATGTCTGGTGCTATGAGTATAATGTCGGGGTTCATGAATGGTACTATCAGTGCGGCAACCGCCCCGTTTACAGGAGGGGCTAGTTTGATGAACTTACCTAGTGCTAATCAACAAATTAATAACGGGATACAAAATACACTAGGTCTACTAGCAGAAGTTTCAGATAAATCACGTCAACCAGCTACAGCTCATGGTAAAGTTTTGTCGGAAAATATTAATGCGGGTTTTAACATTACAGGTATATCATTTTACACAATGACCTGTAAAAGAGAGTTTGCTGAAATTGCAGACAGCTTTTTTGAGACTTACGGGTATCCTATAAACAAAATAACTACACCTTTACTTAATTCACGCAGTTCATGGAACTATATAAAAACGCAGAATTGTGGTTTCTCAGGTGCTATTGAAATGTCACAATTATCAGGTTTAAGAAGTATTTTCGATAAAGGCGTAACTTTATGGCATACAGATGATGTAGGTAATTACAATTTATCTAATAACTAGGAGGTGGAAATAATGGGAAGTAAGAACCCTTTCAGGGTATTTGAAGATCTTAGGAAGAAGTCAGGCACGTTTGAATTTTCTAATATATACGAAACGCATTACTTTTACAAGATAAAAAATCTGTTCTGCATAAGGTTTGAATGGGAAAATTTACCTAAAGAGATACCACCTATGTTCGTAGAAGAAGTACTCTTCTGGCGTGGTATGGGTGTATTTATCTATGACGATATTTTAAATAGTTATGCATTCATGAGAGTGAACCTAACAGGTATGCCTGATATCTACGACGTTCCTAATATCAGAGAAGCATACACCTCTAATGGTTATATTAACAACTACGGTAAAGATAACTCAGTTATTTGCTGGGATTCTCAGTCAAGATTGCCTTACTGCATATCAGCAAGAATGTACGCTCATGCAATGGCAACAACATGGAGAACTAAAGACCTTAATATGTTTGCACAAAGAACTCCAGTAACGTTGGTTTCTACTGATGAAGAGAAGCTAACGTTTGAAGTAATAGGTGAACAATATGAAAATTTTACACCTATTATAAAATTAAAAGATAGTATTAATCTGGATAAGATTAAATCCATAAATCTTAACGCACCATATATTGTAGATAAGTGTGAACTTGAATTACGAGATCTAAAGAGTCAAGTTCTTACTGATTTAGGTTATGAATCTAACCCTATAGAAAAACGTGAACGCCTTGTTGTTGGTGAAACTCAGGGTAACAATGGAGAGATTGAAGCTATGCGAAATTCTGCTCTTGTTATGAGACAAAGATGCGCTGATGCTATGAATAAAATGTGGGGTCTTAATATTAACGTTAAATTCAGGTCAATATTGCCATCAATGGTTGAGGAGTTTATTCCTGACACGTTTACAACTTCTAAACAAATAGGTAAAGAAGGTGGTGGTGGGGATGAGTAAATACACTACTACTCTTAAAGAAATAGGTGAGTCATTCCTTACACATGATGAACTATGCGCTGACCTTCCAGTTACTGAGATCATCACACGTGTCAAAGATAAGATTTTTAACTTTGAATATGAGTGGTACGGAGACGGGGATTCTAAGAATATATTTGAAAGAGACTTTCTTCTAAGATATTGGAATGAGTATATAGGATTTGAAACTCTAGGTATGTGGAAGACATATTTTATAGCTAAGATGAATACGTCAATGCCGTACTACTCTAAACTATATGCGGCTGTGATGGAAGGTGACTCTCCATTCATCACACACGATATGAACTACAACACAGGTGAAAACACTGTTACGAGTTCAGAGGGGCACTTTAACAGTACGGAAAATCGAAGTGCTAGTAACAAAACTGATAGTCAAGGCATTAATTCTGATAATCCACAGGTTACAGTCAACACCAATGACTATGCTTCCACTATGAGTAGAGGTGAAGAAGTTACCAGTGGAAATAGTGAAACTGAGTCAACTCAGCGTAACAATGACAGTAGCAGTTCACAGAAGGGGGTGAAAACTCATGCGTATGGTTTACAAGGTAAGAGCAGAGCCGAGCTTATTGACAAGTATCGTCAACAAATTGTAAATATAAACCGGGAAATTATCGAAAATTGTAGAACGTTATTTCTTGGTGTATGGTAGGAGGTGAGAAAATGTCTACTATTGAGCCTGTTATAAAGTTAGCTTGCTGTGACGTCCCAACGATTTACAGTAATAAGCAGTCGTATTATGAATGCTTATGCTATTTAGGATATAAGATTAATGAGTGTATAAACGCTCTGAATAACTATGGTGAGGAGTGGAAGTCATATGTGGATGAAAAAATTCAAGAAATGACTGTGTATGTAGACAATAAAATTCAGGACGTACGTGTTGAAGCCGCTAATGCTAACGCTGAACTTGAAATACGTATGAAAGAACTGCTAGAGACGGTGAGAGAAAATCTACAAAATCAGATTGACATATTATCAGAAAGAGAAGCAACCGATATACTCAACGTTAGAAATGAAATGAAAGCTCTTGAGATTAGGCTTAAAAAATACATCGAAGAGTATGCTGTTAAAAATATTCTGGTATATGATCCAACAACCGGACAAAGAGTTGCCGTATCCGATGCATTAGCTAATATGTATCAGTCATTAAGGTATTGGGGTATTGATTGCAATGAGTTTGATTCTTTAGGAGTTACTTGTGATTCTTTTGATGACCTTAATATATCAGCGCATGACTTCGATATATACGCAGGTTTAAGACTCGGTAAAAATTCTCTCTTTTGGATGAGTAATCCTTTTACAGGAGAGAAAGACTTTTACCAGAATGTTATTTACACTCTGGCTGATTATCACAGAGGTAGTCCACTTACAGCGACAGAGTATGACGCTTTACAGCTTACAGCTACAGTGTATGACAGTAAACAGCTCACAGCGTATCAGTATGATTTTAATGGTAAATCGTTGTTAAGTTAGGAGGTGTGCGTATGAGTGCTACAGGTAGCACCACGAATTATAAACTTCCTCAATTTGGGGAAAATGACATTCCTTCATGGCTCACTGACTTCAACAGTGCTATGGAGAAGATAGATACTGCCATTCACAATGTAGCCGATTCAAGCGGTGAGCCTGCTGATTATCAGCAACTTAAAAACAGTGTTTCAGAGTTGACCGAGAAAATGACTACGGTTATAGCTGTACTTAAAACACTTAATAATGCAGTTGTTGTTGGAGCAACAACAGGTGGTATCACGGCTACAGAGTACAGTAAACTTAAAGTTGTACCAGTGTCAACTTTAGATTAGACAAGGAGGTAATATATTATGAGTTCAACAAATAAAACAACTAACTATAATCTTTCGCAGTATATCGGTACAGATAAACCTACATATCTCGGAGACTATAACTCTGACATGAGTAAAATCGACGAGGGTATTAAACAGGCGGCTGATGAAGCAACAACAGCTTCATCTAAAGCAGGTACAGCGTCTAGCAATGCAACCCTGGCTTTACAGAAAGCGAGTGAAGCTAGTAAAAAAGCAGACACAGCGCAGGAAACTGCTGAAGCTGCTCAGACCTCTGCTTCAGGTGCTTTGTCTACTGCAACGGCGGCAAATAACCTTGCTGGTACTGCTAATACGGCGGCTAGTGATGCACAGTCACGTCTTAACAGTAATGTATGGACAACTGCGGCGGCACCGACTAACCTTCACAGCAATACATCATTCCCGACTCCTACGGATCAGAAACAGGCTAAGTTCTCTTACAACCCATTTCTGAATTTACTCAGAGCAAGCGGTGGCTTGTCTCTTCTTAGCGGTATCAATTTGAACACAGGTGAAGTCCTGTTCACGTTGCCTTCGTCAATACCTAGACCGACAACCACACGCCATATTGCGTGTGCAGGCGTTATCTGGTACGGCACGTCGAACATCACTAAAATGTTCGGTGTTGATATCGACACGAACGGCAATGTTAAATGGAATTACACCAGTGTAACCCAGCCGACAGAACTTTACTTTCAGAACATGTTTGATACTACTGGGTGGTTCAACTAATTAACGTAAATAACATAAGATGCTATAAGTAGAGCTGGCTTAATGCCGGCTCTTATTTTAACGTGCACATAACGGAAAGAATGATAACCCACCACACGTTCAAGGGGAAACGTGCACATAACGGGAAG
>ERZ779729.1740-NODE-1740-length-14623-cov-2.978446_pt1 | contig 14623 bp, 17 predicted proteins | sample MGYA00511072_ERZ779729 | MGnify/ENA primary metagenome ERZ779729 (study PRJEB29588, sample SAMEA2156675) | human gut metagenome | biome: human gut; feature: human-associated habitat; material: faeces | place: Denmark | collected 2008/2010 ...
GCGCGCAGCCGTCAAAAGCGCCGGCGTCGTCGTCGGGCGCGTCAAGTCGATCGTCTTCGACCCTGAAATCTTTCAGGCGCGCGTGACGATGGAAATGGACGCGGCATATCCTTTCCCAGCGGATACGTCGGCCAAAATTCTGACAGCTGGCCTTCTCGGCGAGCAGTATGTCGGCCTTGAAGCCGGCGCCGACATGGAAAATCTGAAGGACGGCAGCCGCATTTCCCGCACGCAGTCGGCTGTCGTGCTCGAAAACCTCATCAGCCAGTTCCTCTATTCAACGGCTGAAAAGCAGGGCGACTGATCTGCAGAGCCTGGCGCGCGCCTCGACCCAAATCCGGAGAATTTGATGCAAAACCCGACTATGTCATCGCTTCGGCGCTTCGCTGCGGGCGCCGCAGCGGCGCTTGCCGCGCTTTTAGCCGCGGGCTGCGCGCAGCTGCCGCCCGATGCCGGCACGAATCCCGCCGATCCCTTTGAGAAGTTCAACCGCAACATGTGGGCATTCAACGATGCGCTTGATCGTGCTGTTGCCAAGCCCGTTGCCACTGCCTACGTGGAGTGGACGCCTGAATTCGTACGAAATCGCGTCACGCGCATGTCGGCGAATCTTTTTGAACCGAGCAATGCGCTCAACAATACGCTTCAGGGCAAAGTCGACGACGGCGTCACGTCCGTTTTCCGCTTCCTCGTCAATTCAACCTTCGGCATCGCCGGCATGTTCGATGTGGCTGAAATGATCGGCATGAATGAGCGCCGGGAAGATTTCGGACAGACGCTCGGCGTTTGGGGCGTGCCGCCCGGGCCCTATCTCGTACTGCCGTTCCTCGGCCCTTCGAGCGGGCGCGACGTAACGCGCTACGTGGAAGAATTCGGCACGAGTCCGCTCACCTATGCGCTTTGGCACGAAGACTGGTGGCTTTCGGCCGGCATTGCGGTGGTGGTCTTTGTCGACGGACGCGCGCAGCTGCTGCAGCTTGAGAACGTGCGTGCCAGCACGCTTGATGAGTACGTTGCGGTGCGCGATGCCTATCTCGCGATGCGCGCTAATCTTGTCCGCGATGGTCAGGCGCTCGATGAAGAGGAGGAGCTCGAGACGCTCACGCCGCTCGAGTTCGATGAATGAGGCGTTAAGATCGAAGCATCAGCCGCCATATTTTGCAAGAGGCATAAGAACATGATTGACCGCAGAACGCTTTTGGGCGCCGCACTGGCTGTGGTCGCCGCAGTCCGCATGCCCGCCGCGCTTGCGGCGGACCTTCCCTATGACGACAAGGGCGATCCTTTCAAATTCATTCTCGATCTCAACAACGCAGTGCTCGACCGCATTCGCAGCGACAAGTCCCTCAAGAGCGGTGATATTGAAGCAGTTCGCCAGCTTGTCGACGGCCTCATCATGCCCGCGGTCGACTTCACCATGATGACCCGCATGACGGTCGGTCCGAAATGGCGCACCGCCACGCCGGAGCAGAAGAAAAGCCTCGAAGAGGGCTTTGAACTCCTCCTGATGCGTGTTTATTCCGGCGCGCTTGCCAACGTGACCGATCAAACGGTTGAGCTTCGACCCACGCGCTCGAAGGCCGTCCGGGATGAAATGGTCATTCGCACGCTCATGAAGAGCGCTTCAACGCCTGAACCCACAGGGCTCGACTACCGCATCTACCGCACGAAGGCTGGCGAGTGGAAAATCGTCGACGTCAATATTGAGGGCATCTGGATGGTTGAGAACTACCGTTCGCAGTTTGCCGGCATCCTCAATCAGGAAGGCGTCGACGGATTGATTCGGCAGTTCCGTGAAAAGGGCGAGAGTCTGGCTGCCGGCATGAAGTCCCCTGGAGCTAAAAAATGAAGCTGCAGCGCGAGCGGGTGAATTTCGAGACTGCGCCTGAAGTGAAGCGCGAAATACTCGCTGCGCTGGAAGCCGGCGATGCGGTTATTGATCTTTCCGCACTGCGCCATGCCGACAGCGCCATGCTTTCGATTCTGCTCAGCGCAATTCGCCGAGCGAAAAAGCGCGGGCTCACGCTCGTCGTGCGAGGCATGCCCGCCGAACTTTCGGCGCTTGCAGCACTTTACAACGTTGCGCAGTTCATTCCCGTTGAAGCTGCCGACGCCTGAAGCAGTCGCATCCAGATGCATTTTTGCGCCGCGTTTGCCAAGCCGCAACGCGGCGCGACGATTATCATGGCGACTCCCTTCCGTTCCCGATTCGCGCCGTTTGGGCGCAGAGACGGTTTGCACAGACAAGTATCTCCAAATGGAAAAACTCAAGATTCGCGGCGGACGCCGCTTGGTCGGCGAAGTTCGCACCTCGGGCGCCAAGAATGCCGCCTTGCCGATTCTCGCCGCTTCGCTTCTTTCCGCTCACGATCTCGTTCTTCACGAGGTGCCTGATCTTGCCGACGTTCGCACGATGCTCAAGCTTCTAGAAGGCATGGGCGTTCGTGTGGAGCGCAGCGGCAGCGATGTGCGCCTTAATGCGGGCGCCGTTACGTCGACGACGGCGCCCTATGACCTCGTGAAAACGATGCGCGCCTCGATTCTGACCCTGTGCCCGCTCGCTGCCCGCTTCGGACGTGCGCAGGTGAGCCTGCCGGGCGGCTGCGCGATCGGTGCGCGCCCCGTTGATCAGCACATCAAAGGGCTCAAGGCGCTGGGCGCCGATGTTGAAATCGATCATGGCTACGTCAATGTGAAGTGCGGCCGCCTCAAGGGGACGCGCATCGTGACGGACATGGTGACCGTTACCGGCACCGAGAACCTGATGATGGCCGCTGTTTTGGCCGAAGGGCGCACGATTATCGAAAATGCGGCATGCGAGCCGGAGGTTGTGGATCTGGCTGTCTGCCTTAATGCCATGGGCGCAAAGATCTCAGGCGCAGGAACCGCCACCATTGTGATCGACGGCGTTGAAGCGCTCGGCCCAGCCGAACATGCAGTCGTTCCAGACCGCATCGAAGCCGGCAGCTTCCTTTGCGCCGTTGCGGCAACGAAGGGCGATGTTCTTGTGACGCACTGCGTGCCGGCCGACCTCGAGGCTGTGATCGGCAAACTGCGCGAAATGGGCTGCAGCGTTGAAACCGGCGCCGACTGGATCCGCCTGCGCATGAATGAGCGCCCGAAGCCTGTGCGAATTCGCACGCAGCCGCATCCCGGCTTTCCGACCGATATGCAGGCGCAGTTCATGGCTGTGCTTGCGCTGGCCGACGGCGCATCGCAAATTACGGAAACGATTTTCGAAAACCGCTTCATGCATGTGCCCGAACTCAACCGCCTTGGCGCAAGGATCTTGACGGAAGGCAACAACGCCCATATTGAAGGCGTGCCAGCGCTCTCTGGGGCAGACGTGATGGCGACGGATCTGCGCGCTTCCGCTTCCCTCGTCATTGCTGCGCTTGCCGCTTCAGGCGTGAGCACGGTCGATCGCCTTTACCATCTCGACCGCGGCTACGAGCACATGGAAGCAAAGCTGCGCGCGCTTGGCGCAGACATTGAGCGCATCCGTCAATGAGAGCGCAACGGATAAAAACATATGGCGCCGGAGAATGCTCCTGCGCAATAATTGACGGACTGGGCTTGGGGCGCAAGCGTCCGTGCCTAGAAGAGTTTTGAGGTGATTGAAGCCATGCAGAAAGAAGATTGCATTTTTTGCAAGATCGCCCGGGGCGACATTCCGAGCAGCAAGATTTATGAAGATGACGAAGTCTTTGCCTTCCGCGACATCAATCCGAAGGCCCCCGTTCATTTTCTGATTATTCCGAAGAAGCACATCGAGTCTTTGGCCCATTGCGAAGCAGTAGACACGCCGCTTTTGGGTAAAATGCTTGCGCTTGCCCGCACCCTTGCACTTCAGGAGGGCTGCGGGAACGGCTTCCGCGTGGTAATCAATACCGGCCGCGACGGCGGGCAGGAAGTGCCGCATCTTCATGTTCACGTGATGGGCGGCCCGCAGCCCTGGAAGTAAAAGTTTTTCAAGTGTGCTTGCGTCCGCAGAGGCGGGGCAGGCGCAACAGACCAGCAGGAGAAATAAATGGGTTCCCTTTCCGTTTGGCATTGGCTGATCGTTCTCGTGATCGTCGTGCTTGTTTTCGGCACCGGCAAGCTCAAGAACATGGGCAAGGATCTCGGCGGCGCCATCAAGGGCTTCAAGGAAGGCATGCGCGAAGGCGATGAAGCCGCCGCGCAGGCGCCGAAGAAGGAAATCGCTCAGGACAAGACGGCCGCCAAGAGCGAAACCATCGACGTTGAAGCCAAAGAGCAGCAGCCGAAGGCTTGATCGTCGTTTCAACGACCGCATGTACGGACCGCCTTTCCAGCTTCGGGAAACGGTCCGGTACTTGTCATGCCATGGACCGCGGCAGCGCCGAAGCGTTTCCGCGGCCTTTTACGCATTGAAGCAGAGGTGTCATGTTTGATTTCGGTTTCAGCGAAATGCTCGTCGTGGGCATCGTGGCGCTGGTGGTCCTTGGGCCGGAGCGCCTGCCCGTTGTAGCGCGCACGGCCGGCGAATGGATCGGCAAAGCGCAGCGCTTTGTAGCGCAGGTGAAGTCCGACATCGATCGCGAAACAGAACTCTCCGAACTCAAGAAGATTCAGGAGGAGGCTCAGGCGATCGCCAACGACGTCAAGACCGAGGTGGAATCAGCCGCGACTGACATCGAAAAGAACATGAATGAAACGGCCAAGGCCGTTGAAGCGGCGGGCGAGTCGATTGAGTCGACCGTTGAGGATGCCGTGGCCGACAAGACGGCGGATGCCGCTGCCGCGGAGACCGCTGGTGCAGCGGCCAAGCCTGTCATTCAAAAGGTTAGAACCACAACGCCGGAAGATCTTGCTGAGGTCTACGGCTGGGGCGCCAAGGAAGAGGACACGACGCCGGTGCCCTACGGCGGCTGGACGGAGCCGAAGACATTCAAGAAGCGCTACCACAGCGGACCTTCTGTTGACGAACTGGCGCAGGAAATAGAACGGCTGCGCCGCGAACTCGGCATGCGCGAGACCAACATGGGCGGCACCGTCGGCCGCCGCCGCGGTCTTGCGCCCCGCGCCCGCAGCAACCGCACCCGAATCTACCGATAAGGATTTGCGAGCATGTCAGACGATCCGAAACAGCTTGAGGCACCCGACGATCCCGCCAACGAGCAGCCGCTCATGAGCCACCTCGTCGAATTGCGCAATCGCATGGTGAAGGCTTCGCTTGCCATCATCGTTGTGTTTCTTGCACTCTCGCCCTTCATGAAGGACATCTTCGACTTTCTGTCGGAGCCGCTCATGGTTGCACTTCCGCAAGGCGTGAAGCTGCTTGCCACGGGCGTGGTGGCGCCCTTCTTTGTGCCGCTCAAGGTAACGCTGTTCGTTGCCTTTTTGATAGCGCTGCCCGTAGTGCTTTACCAGTGCTGGGCTTACATTGCGCCAGCGCTCTACCGCCGAGAAAAACGCCTTGCGCTCCCGATCCTCATTTCTTCGATCGTGATGTTTGCGCTTGGGATGGCGTACTGCTACTTCATCGTTTTTCGTGTGGTCTTTCAGTTCATCGCCGGCTTCTCGCCCGAGTCTGTGAACTTTGCGCCGGACATCGACGCCTATTTCAGCTTCGTGCTGACGATGTTCCTCGCCTTCGGCGTCACTTTCGAAGTGCCGATCATCGTGGTGGTGCTCAATCGCGTGGGCTTTGCGTCGTATGAGAAGCTCACGAAAGCGCGTCCCTACGTCATCGTAGGCGCTTTCGTCCTCGCCGCCATCTTTACGCCGCCCGACGCGCTTTCGCAGATCCTGCTGGCTGTGCCGCTCGTTCTGCTTTTCCAGCTCGGGATCATGCTTGTGAAGTATTTCGGCCGCTCGAGCGAAGAAATCGAAGCCGACAAGGCCAAGCAGAATGAAGATGAGTCGGAGGAATAACCGAACGGCACGTTCTAGCTGAGCATCGTTATGGCAAACGCCTGTCCAGGATTCTTTCTGGGCAGGCGTTTTTCTTCTGATCTCATTGCGCCTCGACCTCTTCTTCCGGCAGCGGGATCAGCACTTCCCGCTCGCGAGAGCCGAGCGGCCGTGTGCTTGCCCGCACATTGAGCGCCATTCTCGTCGTGCCTCGCAAAATGTCGACCTTGACATTTTGTCCGGGAACAAGCTGTGCAATCTGCTGCAGCATGCGATTGGCATGCTTGACGGGACGACCGTTGATGGCGAGGATGATGTCAAAGGTATGCATGCCGGCGTCTGCCGCGGGGCTCTCCGCAATCACTTCCTTCACGAGCACGCCCGATCGGACTGCGAGCCCCAGGTCCTGTGCAAGCTCTTCGCCGAATTCGCGCGGCACGAAGCCGAGATAGCCGCGTTCAATATGGCGGCCCGCCATCATGGCAGGGAGCACTTCGCGGACGATTGAGGTCGGGATCGCAAAGCCGATGCCGACGGAGCCTTCGGATTGGTCGGGGGAGAAAATGGCGGAATTAATGCCAACGAGCGCACCTGTCAGGTCAACGAGCGCGCCGCCCGAGTTGCCTTGGTTGATTGCAGCGTCCGTTTGTATGAAGTCTTCGTAGTTGTTGAGGCCGAAACCGTGGCGGCCTAGCGCGGAGACGATGCCGTAGGTGACGGTCTGGCCGACGTCGAAGGGGTTCCCGATGACAAGCACTGCTTGGCCGATCTGAAGGTTCTCGCTTTGGCCGAGCTCTATGACTGGGAGTGATTCTGCGTCGACCTTGAGCAGCGCGAGATCGGTTTCCGGATCGGAGCCAAGCAGCCGCGCTTCAAATCGCCGGCCGTCTGCGAGGGCCACAAAGAGATTGGAGGCGTCTTCAACCACGTGGTAATTTGTAAGGATGCTGCCGTTGGCTGCAACGATGACGCCGCTGCCGAGCGCGGACATGTGAAGTTCGGGGAAGTTGTTCCAGTCGCTGCCGAGCTCTTCGGCATGCTGCCCTGGCACAAGCCGTCTGCTGAAGATGTTGACGACAGCAGGCGCCGCGCGTTCAACGGCTGCGCTGAAGTTGTTGGCGGCTGCGACGAGCTCGCCCGTCGCAATGGCGGCAATCGGATCGCTTTTTTCCGCAGGTGCTTCAGCTGAGCGTCCCAAAAGCGCTTCATAGGCGAAAATAAGCCCGCAGCCGATAGTCACGGCCTGCGAAAAGAGCAGCCAAAGCTGTTTGGCAAATGCTTTTTTGTCGGTGGCGTGCGGGTTTTTCATGCGCTTGCGTTTTATGGAGGAAGAACAGGATGAAGACAAAGGCGCTGGTCGAGTATCTCAAAACGTATCTCGAAGCGGACAAGTTTCAAGATTATGCGCCCAACGGCCTGCAGGTTGAGGGCAAGGATGACATCAGAAAAATTGCGCTCGGCGTTTCCGCCTCGCTTGAGCTTATCGAAAAAGCGGCAGCCATCGGCGCCGATGCACTGCTGGTTCATCACGGCTGGTTCTGGAAGGGCGAGCCGAGTCCGGTTGTCGGCATAAAGCGTCGTCGGCTGGGGGCTCTGATTGAGAGCAACATGAATCTCATTGCCTTTCATCTTCCGCTTGATGCGCATCCAACAGTCGGCAACAACGCGCAACTCGCTCGTTTGCTTGGGCTGAAGACGGAAAGCCGAACAGGATTTCTGGATCTGCTGCATGTCGGAACGCTTATTGACGGAGAAATGACGGCGGCTGCCTTTGCCGAGCGCGTGGCGCGTGTGCTCGGACGGCGTCCGCAGCTTTTCGGCAATGCTCAAAAAATCGTTTCCCGCATCGGGTGGTGCTCGGGGGCTGCACAGTCGGATTTGCTGGATGCTGCTGCTCTCGGCTGCGATCTTTTCCTTTCGGGCGAGGTTCGCGAAGCGACGCCCTACGAAGCTCGAGAAACAGATTGCGTTTATTTGGCCGGCGGCCACTATGCGACAGAGCAATTTGGGATCCAGGCGCTCGGGCGCCACATTGAATCGGAATTCCCGGATGTGGAATGTATCTTCATACCCGTCGACAATCCGGTTTGATTCTTCCACCCGCCGCATCGGCGCAGCAAAAAGAGGGAGGCTCTAAAAAGACAAGCAGCCCTCATTTTCGATAAAATCAACAATCTGCCTTGGCGTTCCCTAATAAACGGGAGCGGCTTTCGGCAGGACGCGAAATACCTGAAGGAAAAGCTCCAACCATGATGATCCTTTACTCGGGCCCCACCTGCCCGTTCTCTCAGATGAGCCGCATCATCCTCAATGAAAAGGGGTGCGACTTCCAGATCGAATCGATCGACGTCGACGGCTTTACCGAGAATGAAAACACCGTGGATCTGGCGCAGCTGACGCCCTACGGCGAACTGCCCGTTCTGCTCGAGCGCGATCTTCTTCTCTACAACGTGTTCGTCGTGAACGAATATATTGACGAGCGCTTCCCGCATCCGCAGCTTATGCCGGCCGATCCGGTCGGCCGCGCCCGCACGCGCCTTTTCCTGCACGTGATCGAGCGCGAAATCTTCCCGCACATCCGTACGCTTGAGAATTCGAAGTCGACGCCCGAGCGCAAGGATCACGCCCGTCTGCGCCTGCGCGAAAACCTTGAGATCCTCTCCTTCCGCATCGGCGAAACGAAATTCCTCCTGTCGGATGATTTCGGCATGGTTGATGCGGTGCTCTCGCCGATTCTTTGGCGCCTTGAGTACTACGGCATTGATCTGCCGGCCACTGCAGGCAAGCTCGAGACCTATCGTCAGCGCCTTTTCATTCGTCCGGCCTTTATCGATTCGATGACGCCGCAGGAACGCACAATGCGCAACTAAGGTGGGCTGCGCCGAGTGCGGAAGAGCCCGAGATGAAAAAGCCGGCGTTTTAGCAAGCGCCGGCTTTTCAATGGAGAACTGAAGAAGATGTCGAGCAACATGCAACTGCGCGCCGAGGTCATTGAAACGGTGCGCGCCTACTGTGAAGCGCAGGGCGTATCCACCTACATTTGGGTGCAGCTCGACGATGCCTGCATCGTGCCGCGCGAATTTGCCAAGGGGAATGCCATCGTGCTCGATATCTCCGAGCTGGCGGTGAACCGCTTTGCAATGGCCGACGGCTGGCTTACCTTTCAAGCGCGCTTTGGCGAAGCCAATGAAATTGAAACGATTGAAGTGCCGCTCAACCGCATCGTGCTCGTTGCGCCGGAAACCGATCCTCATAACGGCGTGAGCTTTATGGTTTTTCCAACGACGGAGGCAATGAAGCTTGGCCGGACTTCGGAAAAAACCAATGATTCGGCGCCTGCGACGCCAGTGACCATGCGGCGCCCAACACGCGTTAAATAATCATGGTATAATCCGTACTCTTTTCGCCTCCTTAGCTCAGTTGGTAGAGCAACCGCCTTGTAAGCGGTAGGTCGTCTGTTCGAGTCAGTCAGGAGGCACCAGATACGCATCCCGCACAGCCCCAACGCTAGGCCGTGCGGGATTTTTTTGTTGGCCGAAGCGCTTATCCGGCCTAGTCGGCGCGGCGTCCCAAGGTGACGCGATCGTTGCCGCCGTAGTCCTTCTTCGTGTGCACGGCAGCAAAGCCTGCAGACGTCAGCATGGCGCGCACATCATCGCCTTGGTCGTAGCCGTGTTCGAGAAGCAGCCAGCCAGATTTGTTCAGATGCGGCATCGCGCCGGCGACGATATCCCGCAGACACTGCAGGCCGTCAATGCCGTCGGTGAGAGCGCCTAATGGTTCGCATCCCAGATTGGCAAGGTGCTCGTCATCCGGACGAATGTAGGGCGGATTGCTGACAATGAGATCAAAGGTGTCGTGCTTGTTGATGGCATCCCACCAGAAGCCCTGTTTGAAAGCAACCGTTGCGCCGAGCGATTCCGCGTTTCTTTTGGCCGTCTCGAGCGCTGCGGCGGAAGCATCTGTGGCCGTGACCGTCGCGCCGCTCATTTCCAGCGCGAGCGTGACGGCAATGCAGCCGCTGCCCGTGCCGAGATCAAGAACGGTCGGATTGAGCGGTGCGACAAGAAGCGCCTGTTCAACGAGCACTTCCGTGTCCGGCCGCGGGATCAATACGGCATCGTTCACTTCGAAATGTCGCCCGTAGAATTCCTGACGGCCAGTGATGTAGGGAATGGGCGTGCCGGCTGAGCGGAGAGAAAGCAGCATGTGGTAGCGCAGGATGCTCTCTTCGTCGAGCGTTTCGTCATCGTGCGCAATCAGAAACTCCCGCGGCCGGCCGATGGCGTGACCGAGGAGCAGCATGGCTTCAAAGCGCCCGATCTGCGAGGCGCCGTAGGCAATTTGGGCCCGAATTGTTTCGGTCGCCGCAGTTCGGTCGAAAGCAGTCATGCGAATGATCTTCCTATAGGGTGAGGGTGATTAGGCAAGCCGTGCCAATTCATCAGCCTGGTGCTGCGTGATGAGCGCATTGATGATTTCATCGAGGTCGCCGTTCATGACCGCATCCAGCTTATAAAGCGTGAGATTGATGCGGTGGTCCGTCACGCGGCCTTGGGGGAAATTGTATGTGCGAATGCGTTCGGAGCGGTCGCCGCTGCCGACAAGGCTCTTTCGTTCGCTGGCTTCACGCGCCTGCTGTTCGGCGACCTGCGCTGCGTAGATGCGGGCGGCAAGCACCTGCATGGCGCGCGCCTTGTTCTGCTGCTGGCTGCGCTCGTCCTGGCACTCCACAACGAGTCCCGTAGGAATGTGCGTGATGCGGACTGCGGAATCTGTCTTTTGAATATGCTGTCCGCCCGCGCCCGAAGCGCGAAAAACATCAATGCGAAGGTCGGCAGGATTAAGCACGACGTCCTCGACTTCGTCCATTTCAGCCAGCACGGCCACGGTGCAGGCAGATGTGTGAATGCGTCCCTGCGATTCAGTGGCAGGGACGCGCTGCACGCGATGGCCGCCCGATTCGAATTTCAGACGGCTGTAGGCGCCGCGCCCGATGATGCGCACGATGACTTCGCGATAGCCGCCGAGTTCAGATTCGTTTTTCGAGACGATTTCGCTCTTCCAGCCCTGCGTTTCTGCATAGCGCAGATACATTCGCAGCAGATCGCCTGCAAAGAGCGCTGACTCGTCGCCGCCCGTGCCCGCGCGAATTTCAAGAAAGATGTTTCTGTCGTCGTTTGGATCCTTGGGCAGGAGTGCAATCTGCAGCTCGTGCTCAAGGTCGGCAAGGCGGGACTTGGCCGCTTCAATTTCCTCCTGCGCAAACTCCTTCATTTCCGGGTCGCTCACGAGTTCCTTGGCGGTTTCAAGATCGCTTTCTGCGCGCTCGTAGGCTTCAATCATGCGCACAACGGGTTCAATCTCTGTGCGCTCGCGCGAAAGGTCGCGGAAGCGGTTCATGTCGCTGGCCGTTTCAGGTGCGGCGAGCATGCGATCGATTTCTTCTAAACGACGGGAGAGCGAGCCGAGCTTGGCGCGAACAGAATCGGAAAGCATGGATGCGGTCTGCGGTAACAATAAGTCGGAAAGAAATTGAGCATAACGGCTCGAAGCGAGGCATGCAAAACAAAAGGATCGGCTTCCTGTCCGGAGAGTCGATCCTGAGTGTCGGCGATGCGGCGTCGTTATCGATCCTGACGACGGTAGAAGCGGTCGAGAAGGTGAGCCATCAGCAGACGGTCGTCATCGTTGAGGCCTTCGCCGTTGCGCAGCAGCACCGTCGGGTCGTGTACGAGTTTGTTCGTGAGGCCAGTCGCCAGCATTTCGAGCACTTCTTCAGGCTTGTCGCCGTGATGGAGATGGCGAAGCGCACGGGCAAGCTCCTGGTCGCGCAGATAGTTGGCGCGGTCTCGCAGCGACTGAATGCTCGGGACGGCATCGCGCAGCTTCAGCCAGTGCGTGAAGTCTGTAACGCGAAGGCCGATGATTGTTTCGGCTTGTGCAATGGCGGCCTGACGGCTGTGCAGACCCTTGCTCACGACTTTGCCGAGGTCGTCCACTGTATAGACGTAAACGTCATCGAGGCGATCAATTTCGGGTTCGACGTCGCGCGGCACTGCCAAGTCGACGATGAACATCGGGCGATGGCGGCGTTCGTTGATCGCGCGTTCGATCATGCCTAACCCGATGATCGGAAGCGCCGAAGCCGTGCAGGAAACGATGATGTCGTACTGCGAGATGCTGTCGGGGAGGTCGGCAAGTCGAATCGCATCGGCATGCACCGTGCGGGCAAGCACCTGGCCGCGTTCGAGCGTGCGGTTGGCGATTGTGATGCTTTTCGGATGCTGCGCGGAGAAGTGCGCGGCGCAGAGCTCGATCATTTCTCCGGCGCCTACGAAGAGGACGCGTTCCTGCTCCAGCGAGCCGAAAAGGCGCAGCGCAAGGCGAACAGCCGCAGCTGCGAGGCTGACGGAGTTGGCGCCGATCGCTGTGGCGGTGCGAACTTCCTTGGCAACCGTGAAGGTTGACTGGAACAGGTGGTTGAGCATGACGCCGAGACCGCCCGCTGTGCGTGCGATTTTTTCGGCCTTCTTCATCTGGCCGACGATCTGCGTTTCGCCGAGCACCATCGAGTCGAGCCCGGAGGCGACGCGGAACGTATGGCGCGCCGCTTCTTCCTGTTCAAAGGCGTACATGTGCGGATCAAGTTCGCTGCGCGAAACGCCTTTGGTTTCGGAAATGAAGTCGAGGATCGATTCACGCGCGGCTTCAAGGTTTTCCGCCGCGCAATAAAGCTCGGTGCGGTTGCAGGTCGAGAGAACGGCGGCTTCATGAATGCCGCCGACTGACGAATTCGCAAAGCGTTCAAGCAGTCGCGTGATCGTGTCGGCCACTTCTTCGGGGCCGAAGGCGACGCGTTCACGCACGGACAAAGGCGCCGTCGTATGGTTGAGACCTAAAGCGAGGAGCTGCATTCCGAAATTCCGGGACGTACAGATCTATTCGGCCCGGTAGGGGTCTTGCCGGGTCTGTCGTCCTCTAAGAGGTTATTCTTTATGGAAGTTTGCGAATTATATGTAGCAAATTGTTTTCTTTTGCTTAAGAAAGCCCTCGGACAATGCTTTTATCGGGTTAACGGGGAGCAGCCTGCCGAAGGCGGACCGGCTATTCTTGCGCGATTTGCCTCTTTGCGACAATGAGTTTGCCTAAACACCTGCGGCTGCCTTTTTCGGGCGGCATCAAGAAAAACGAGATAGAGAGCCGCCGTTCTCGGCAGCGGCAGGCGACAAGCGCGGCTTTTGGCGCTGATGCTTCAGAAGCGCTTTTCGAAAGAGCGCTTCAGGAGACGGCGCAGGCGATGCGCGAGCTTGTTCGAGTTCGGGCGCTCGTTGCTGCCGGCGCTGCCGCCGTGCCGATACCAGGCATGGACATATGCTTTGACGTTGCTGGACTTTCGGCGCTCCTCGGCGAGATCAACCGCGCATTTCATCTTGCGCCTGAAGACATGGATGCGCTCTCCGAAGCTGAACGGCAGCGCACGCTTGAAGCGATCAGCCGCGCAGGCGCTGTCTTTGCTGGACAAACGCCCACGCGAGCTTTCGTCATTGCGCTCATCAAGCGGTTTGCCGTGCAGTGGTTCGGCGCCAAAGCGGCCAAGTGGGTGCCGATTGTGGGCCAGGGCGCTGCCGCAATATCGTCAGGTGCGCTCTTCATGATGCTTGGCAACGCACACATCCGCGAGTGCCTCGATGTCCGACGCCGCATTCGAACGGCAGGACTGCTGCCTGCGCCGGTTTCTTCTTGAAAGGGCGCCGACGACACGACGCTTCGCTGGTGCGCGAAAATGGCTCCTCAATTCATCAGCAAGAGGAGCTTGTTGTTCATGACGTCCTTTTCTATGCCTTCGAGCGCAGCGCGCGAGCGCGGCGCCCTTGTTCTCTTTTCCGGTGGTCAGGATTCCACGACATGCTTGGGCTGGGCGCTTGAGCGCTTCGGCCGCGTCGAGACGCTTGGCGTCGACTACGGTCAGCGTCATTCGGTCGAGCTCGACTGCCGGCGTCGCGTGCTCGAATCAGTGCGGGCACTCAGGTCCGACTGGGCAGCTCGGCTCGGCGAGGATCATATGCTCGACATGTCCGTACTGGGCCGCGTGGCAGATTGTGCGCTCACCGACGATCGCCGCATAGCGTTTGAGGCATCGGGGTTGCCGAATACTTTTGTGCCGGGGCGCAATCTGCTCTTTTTTACCTTTGCTGCTGCGATCGGATACCGCCGCGGCCTGGATGTTCTTGTGGGCGGCATGTGCGAAACGGATTATTCAGGCTATCCGGACTGTCGAGACAATACGCTCAAAAGCCTTCAAGTGACGCTTTCGCTCGGGCTCGATCAGCCTTTTGTGCTGGAGACGCCGCTCATGCGGCTGACCAAGGCGGAAACCTGGTCGCTTGCTGCGGAACTCGGCGGCGATGATTTTGTTCGGCTCATTCGAGACGAAACGCACACATGCTATATGGGCGACCATACGCATTGGCATGACTGGGGCTATGGGTGCGGCGCGTGCCCCGCATGCCAGCTTCGCGAAAAAGGCTGGCTTGCATGGCCCGAACGCGAAGCCTTTGAGGCGCGCTGCAGCGACTGACGCTGATGTCCGGCCGCTTTTCGGAGCGGCCCGGAAGGCCTGCGCTCTTTGGGCGGCAAATCGTGTTTCAGAGGGCAAAAAAAACCGCCGGTCAAACGAACCAGCGGTTAAACCTGAACTCCCGCCAACGTACTCATAACGACGTTGCGGAAGATCAAATTTGGC
>ERZ779729.1755-NODE-1755-length-14563-cov-2.143231_pt1 | contig 14563 bp, 7 predicted proteins | sample MGYA00511072_ERZ779729 | MGnify/ENA primary metagenome ERZ779729 (study PRJEB29588, sample SAMEA2156675) | human gut metagenome | biome: human gut; feature: human-associated habitat; material: faeces | place: Denmark | collected 2008/2010 ...
TCACAACCAGCATGTCCGGCACCAATTACAATTACATCGTACTTAAAATCCATTCTACCTTATTTATTATCAAACGCTGCAAAGTTACGGAAAAGTTGCGAGAGTTGTATCTTCTGCCGGTTTTTGCTTCCGAAATTTCGAGGAGGAGGCGGGGCGGGCGCAAAAAAACGCCGTAATTTTGGATTGGAAATATGCAAGATGTAACGTTTTTGGCTTCTTTTCTTTTGTGTCAAGGCTTCGATTCCTTTCAAAAAGAGATGTAAATGCTCTTTTTTACATTCTAGGCTTACTTTTTGTCACTTGAAAAAGTGCGCGGCCATGTGATGAAATAGAAGACGAACGGAGCGTTTGGACAGAATTTGTATCAAATCAACATTGCGGATGTATGTTTTATACCCAACCTCCACTCTTTCTCTTGACATAAATCAAAAAAATAAGGTAAAACATGTTTTTTAGCATAAGAATTCTTGTTGTTTTCCAAAACACCTTTACCTTTGCAGTGTAGTTGTGAAACTACTGAGATTTTTAGGTATTAGAAAAAGGTAATAACAAAAGAGTAGTATTAGTTTATAAAATTAAGGTATTAGATTTTAAGATTAGTTTTTAGGAAAAAGATTGTTTTGATTAGATATTAGGAAAAAGACGTTTTCAGGTAACGAGTAAATGAAAGATGAAGAAAAAGAAGAATCCCATTTATGGGGATTCTTTAAATGTGGAGCGGAATGATTCGCTCTTTTTTTGTACCCTTTCGTTTTCAACTATTATTTTCTTTTGCTTCTCATTTGAACTGTAAGGTAAGCTCGTTTAAGTTTCTTTTTGGTCAATTTGCTATTTGCTTGGATTCAATTAGTTTCAACCTTATTTGAAACACTTTGTTTCAAGGCTTGAAACGATTCGTTTCTCGGTGTGAAACAAAGTGTTTCCCGTAATGAAACAGAGTGTTTCAAAGCATGAAACAGATCGTCGTCTTGTGGGATACGAACTGCCGTCCTATAGCTTACGATTGTTTTGTCAGCATTTGTCTTGTCTGACTCATATTTGAAATCAAAAAATAAAGTCTGGTGGCTATCATAGGACAAGATTCCCGGTAAAATTGAAGGGAAAAAGCAAGAAATCAGAGCGATAAATGGTGGTGATAGATGATAGATAAGGTGATAGGTTACCGGCAATCTATCACCATGCTTGAAAGTACTATGAATAAACTGTTTCAAGAAGTCTGGTGATAGATGAAAGATGAAAGTGAAAAAATCTCTATGTATGAGAAAGAACTTTTTTATTTTCTATTTTGTAAGCCGGCAAAGTCTGCGTTTTTGAAAAAAAAACAATATATTTGCAATCGTAAATATCGCAAAAGTAAGTAGTTACGGCGATTTTTATGAATTCTGTTTCCTTTTTTCGCAGGTAATGTGACAGTATGAACGATAAAATTGACACCATAGTAGCGGGAGTAAACCGGAAGGATGAAAAGATGTGGGGCGATTTCTACGATCGTTTTTATACTGCCTTATGTGTTTATGTATCAAAGATATTGCCGGTCCCCGATGCGGTAGAAGATTTGGTGCAAGACGTTTTTATTTCTGTATGGGAAGGGAAGCGTACCTTTTCCGATATAAAAGAGCTTACCAATTATCTTTATCGTGCCTGCTATAATAATACCTTATTATATATACGCAATAATCAAATTCATGATACCATATTGAATTCTTTAGCCGAAGAAGAAAGCGTGGAGGACGAAGATATGATTTATGCATTGACGGTGAAAGAAGAAATTATCCGGCAACTCTATTGCTATATCGAAGAACTTCCGTCCGAGCAACGCCGGATTATCTTAATGAGAATCGAAGGACATACATGGGAAGAGATAGCGGAACGTTTAGAAATAAGTATCAATACTGTTAAAACTCAAAAGACACGCAGCTATAAATTCCTTCGTGAGAGGCTGGGCGACTCTGTTCATTCTATTATTCTTTGTTTATTTCTCTAAAAAGATAAAAAAGTCAATTTGATACATCTTCATCTTTTTATTGATTACTTAAGATTTGTTTTCTTTGTTAAAAGCGAACGGATTCCTTTTATATCGTGACATAATGTTATATTCTTACTCTTAAAATCCTCTTCTTTATAATCTTATCTCAAAAAAATATCATCTTTTTGTCACCCTTTTCTGTGAGTTATGTATATCTATAATAAAGCAAATTAAACAGTTGTTTAATTTAAAAAGGAGAAATAAGATGAAGAAGTTCGAAAATGTATATCAAGATGCCGCTTTAATGAAAAAAGCTCTTTTAGGAGAAGCTAATGAATCGGAACAGCAAGAGCTTGAAAAGCGATTGGCGGAATGTCCGGACTTGCAAAAAGTGTATGAGCAATTGCAGAATGGTGAGACATTAAGAGTTGCATTTGGAGAATATAAAAATTATTCATCAAAGAAAGCCTATGAATCTTTCCTTCAGAAAATCGGACAAACGGAACCGGAGGTAATAAAGAAGCCTCGTACTTTCCGGGTTTGGTGGTCTGTTGCAGCAGCTGTTGTTTTTTTAGTAATCGGTTTATCTTTCTATATGTCGAATTATGGTTCGATTGAAGAGGAAAGCAGACCATTGATTCAGCCGGGAGTTCAACAGGCACAATTGACTTTACCCGATGGCAGCATTATTGATGTGCATAAGAAAGAAGTTAACGTAATAGTAGACGGCGTCCAGGTAAAATATAAGGAAGGAGTGCTGTCATATGAACCAACCGTCACAACACAACACGAAGAGAAAAACGTCGAAGAGAAGCCGGTTAAGTCAAATGAACTTATTATACCACGTGGAGGGGAAAATACTGTAATCCTCGCTGATGGAACGACAGTTCATTTGAATGCTGGTTCTAAGTTGACTTATCCGGTACGTTTTGCGGGTAAACGCAGGGTTGTAGCTCTGGAGGGTGAGGCTTATTTTGAAGTTGTGCAGGATGAATCTCATCCATTTGTGGTACAAACTCATCTTGGTGAAGTGATGGTGCTTGGTACGGCGTTTAATGTGAATGCTTATACTAATGCTTCCGTTTGTTACACTACATTGGTGCGCGGAAAAGTACAATTCTCTGCACCGAATGTCGGAACGGTAACTCTTCAGCCGGGCGAACAAGCAGTAGTCTCTGCCAATGGCACAGAGAAACGTACCGTTGATCTGGACGAATATATCGGTTGGGTAAACGGTGTGTACAACTTTAAAAACCGCTCTTTAGGGGAGATTATGGAGACATTCGAACGCTGGTATGATATACAGGTTTATTATGAAACGCCGGATCTACGCGATATAACTTACAGTGGTAGTTTGAAACGTTATGGAGCAGTCAATTCTTTCTTGGATGCTTTGGAACTGACAGGCGATCTGACTTATAAAATCAGTGGCCGGAAAGTGTTGATATACGATGGAATGAAAGAGTAAGAATAAATAGAATATTAGGTAAAGTTTAATCATTAATTTATGAGAGAAAAACGATGGCTACTATGTTTTTTAGTGGCAGTGTGTTGCACATTTAGCACATGGGCTCTACCGTCACAGGATAAGACGGTAACTTTGAATCTGCATAATGTCTCTATCGAGACAGTTTTGGATGCAGTGAAGAAACAAACAGGAGTGAATATGTTGTATAATTCACAAATGTTTAAAGGAGTTCCTCCCGTATCAATTAATGCAAAAAATGAGAAATGGGAAGTCGCTCTAAAGTTGATTTTAAATCCCCAGGGATTTGATTATGTGGTGAAAGACGGTATTGTTGTTGTTCGCAAATTGCAGGCCGAGAAGCGTGATAATCGTATCCGTGGTACGGTTATTGATTCGAATAAGGAGCCGATTCCAGGAGCCAGCATCATTGTGAAAGGTACTCGTACGGGTACTTCTACCAATATTGAAGGTGAGTTTACTTTGGATGTTAAGGATGATAAGGTGACTTTGGAAATCTCTTTTATTGGTATGAAAAAGCAGACTCTTCAAGTGGATGCTACCCGTCGGAAAAGTCTTGAAATTACTTTGGTTGATGACGTAAAAACACTGGAAGATGTGGTTGTGACAGGATATAGTAATGTTCGTAAAACTAGCTTTACTGGTAGTTCTACGCAGATTACAGGCGATGATTTACGGAAGGTATCGCAAACTAATGTAATTGATGCTATGCAGTCTTTTGATCCTTCTTTCCGTCTTATGACAAATACGCAATTTGGTTCAGATCCAAATGCATTACCAGAGATGTATATTCGTGGACGTTCAGGAGTTGGGGTGAGGGATTTGGATAAAGATCAACTTTCTAAATCAAATTTAGAGAATAATCCTAACTTGCCTACTTTCATTATGGATGGCTTTGAAGTGAGTATAGAGAAGGTGTATGATCTTGATCCTACCCGAATTGAAAGTATGACAATTTTGAAGGATGCTGCTGCAACTGCAATTTATGGTTCACGTGCAGCAAATGGGGTTGTTGTCATTACTACAGTGGCTCCTAAACCGGGTGAGGTACGTGTGTCGTATAATTTTACAGGGACTTTGGAAATGCCTGACTTGAGAGATTATAATTTGGCTAACGCATCCGAGAAGTTGGAAATAGAGAGACTTGCCGGGTTGTTTGATGTATCGGAAGGAGATAATATGGGAAATATCATAAATTCATATAGTAAAAAATATGCGCAGATACGAAAAGGAGTGGATACAAATTGGTTAGTATTGCCATTAAGAAATTCTTTTGATCATAAACATAGTGTGTACGTAGAAGGAGGAACACAAAACCTAAGGTATGGTGTGGATGCTTCTTATAATGGAACAAAAGGGGTTATGAAAGGATCCTCTCGCGATCGTTATAGTGTCGGTTTCTCTTTGGATTATAGAATGAAAAGCCTTCAAGTAAAAAATACAGTGTCTTTTACTCATACGAAATCAACTGAATCACCCTATGGCTCATTCAGTGATTACACGAGCATGCAACCTTATGATACTCCTTATGAAGATGGAATATTAGTAGAACAACTAGCCTTCTCGAAAACGGATAGGAATAGTGCAGCAAATAATCCTTTATACGAGGCAACTTTGGCGAATTATGATTGGAATGCATATGATGAGATTACAAATAATTTAAGTTTAAATTGGTACTTGACTGACTATTGGACTGTAAGAGGCCAATTTAGTGTGACTAGAAAGTATGCTAATAGTGAGAAATTTATAGATCCGTTATCGTCTAAAACTAGTGTGCTGGGGGAATCTTCAAGTGGGAATGAAGATAAGGTAGGGGATCTATATACAACTAATGGGAATAATTTAGACTGGAATGCAAATGCTTTTTTGTATTATACACGTACATTTGAGAAAAAACATAATTTAAATGTATCTATAGGATGGGAAGCCTCGGCTGGTTCGCAGGATAATACGAGTGCCCATTATCGTGGATTTTCATCAGGACAATTTCACTCTTTAAATTATGCTTCAGAAATCTATAAAAAACCAACACGTACAGAAGGAACTTCTCGCATGGTGAGTGTATTGGCTACAGCTAACTATACATGGAATGATATTTACTTAGCGGATGTTTCGGTACGTTTTGATGGTTCTTCTGCATTTGGTTCTAATCAAAGGTGGGCACCCTTTTTCTCAGGAGGTTTGGGAGTAAACTTGCATAATTATGATTTTTTAAAAGGAAATAACTGGGTGAATAAATTGAAAGTACGTGGTTCTTACGGACGTACGGGAAAAGTAAATTTCCCTTCCTATGCAGCAACTACAATGTATGAAACTCTTTTCGATGAATGGTATGCAACTGGTTACGGAGCTGTATTAAAAGCTTTGGGTAACAAGGATTTAACATGGGAAAAAACAGACAAGTTTAATATTGGTGTAGAAACGCAGTTCTTTGACAGGCGTTTAACAGTAGAAGCTGACTATTATTATGAGAAAACGATAGATTTAGTTAATGATGTCAGTCTTTCTAATACTTCAGGTTTTTCTACCTATAAAAGTAATATGGGTGAAGTTATGAATAAGGGGTTTGAGTTGACTGTACGTACTGATGTGTATCGGAATCGTGATTGGATAGTAGCTTTGTGGGGAAATATGGCACACAATACCAATAAAATATTGAAAATATCTGATTCACAGAAAGCATATAATCAACGTGTAGCTGAATTTTATAAAAAGGAGCAGGATGCACAGAATATAAATTATTCAAGATGCTAATTATTCTGTGCCCATTGCACAATATGAAGAGGGGCAATCATTGACATCCATTTGGGCAGTTAAATCATTAGGTATCGACCCAACTACTGGTAAAGAGATCTATTTGAATAGAGATGGTACAGTGTCCGATAAATGGGATGCTACGCAAGAAGTTGTTGTGGGTAATACAGAACCGAAATTTAATGGAGCATTTGGTGTAAATCTTACTTATAGAGAATGGAGTCTGTTTGCTTCTTTCTTATATGAATGGGGAGGGCAAGAGTACAATCAGACTTTGGTAGATCGAGTGGAGAATGCAGCGATAGAGCGAGGAAATGTGGATTTACGAGTATTGACAGATCGCTGGCAAAAACCTGGTGATGTTGCCCAGTTTAAAAATATTAAGGATAGTAAATTGACTACTTTGCCTACATCACGTTTTGTACAGGATAAATCTTATATCCGTTTGAGTGCATTGACATTGAGTTATGATTTCAAACGTGAATGGATAAGGAAGTATTTAGGTATGAATATGCTTCGTCTTGAGGCCAGTTCAAGTGACTTTATAAATTGGAACTCCATCCGTCAAGAGCGTGGATTAAGTTATCCAAAATCATGGAAAGTGAATTTTTCAATTAAAGCACAATTTTAAGACTTACTATAATGAAAAAAATATATAGAACAATCATATCATTAGCCTGCTTGGCACTAACGTTTTCATCCTGCCAAGACTGGCTTGATTTATATCCTTCTGATGAAATCAAGGAAGAATATCTTTTTTCTTCAGGTGATGGATTCCGGACAGCATTGAATGGTATTTATCGTAAATTATCAACATTTGATTTGTATGGAAGTAATTTGACGTGGGGGATTGTAGATGCTTGGGGACAAGTGTATGATAAGAATAGAGCTCCAACGAGTGGTAGTGGACAGGCAATGAGTAAAATCTGTAATTTTAATTATAAGCATTCAGAGTTGACACCAACAACAGATGCTATGTGGAATGCAGCTTGGAATATTATTGCCAACTGTAATAACTTGATACAGCAGGCAGAGGTTGCTGATCCTGCATTATTTTATGATCACGATACTGAACGCCGTATGATTTTGGGAGAAGCAATAGGGTTACGTGCATATATGCATTTTGATTTACTTCGTATGTATGCTCCTGCTCCTGCTGCGAATCCTAATACACGTACTTTTATTCCGTATGTAGACAAATATCCTAGTTATGTGAATGATAAACAAACGGTTAGCTATTGTCTGGAACATGCTATTGCTGATTTAAAAGAATCACAACGTATTTTATTTGATATAGATACAGAGAATACAAATTTTAATCCTGATAGGCGCTTTGTGCAAAAAGTGGCTGGTGAAGGTGCTTTTGCTGCGTTAAGAGGGTACCGCTTGAATTATTATGCTGTAACAGCCATATTAGCAAGAGTATATTTATATGCAGGAATGAACGACGAAGCATATGCGGAAGCGAAGAAGTTGATAGATGAAGAGGAGAAAACAAAATATTTTGCAGCCGATGAATCTTATTATGCTTCTGATAACTTTAAGAACGGTAATATGAAGATGTATGATAATATAATTTTTGCATTGTATTCTCCTACAGAATTAGTAGACTGGGATAGTGAGATTAATCATCTGACTGATGGTAAATCAGAATCTGATCAGAACTATTTGTCTTGGAGTAGTAAAATGCTTGATGCTGTATATGGTATAGAGAAAGAGAATGATTTTCGCTTTAAGTATCAGTTGGAATCAAAATACTATGGATATAATTACCGTACATTGAAATATTATAAACAAGTGGAAAGTACAGAATACGGTAAGGCAAATAATCAGATTATTCCGATGATTCGCATGTCTGAAGTATATTATATTGCGGCTGAAGCGATTTATACAGAAGGCGATTTGCTTAAAATAGCTGAAGCAAAAAGTTACTTAGAAAAAGTGAAAAAAGGACGCGGTATTAAGACTGTAGATTATTCATCTGTTTCTTCTAAGAATGATTTTGTAAATATGATTGTAAATGATGCACGTCGGGAGTTTTTTGGCGAGGGACAAACATTATACATGTTTAAACGTCTAAATAAAGTTTTGACTTGTGATAGTGGTGAAATTCCAATGACGGAAGAATATGTCGTATTACCGTTACCTGATTCGGAAAGTAATATCAAATAACTAAACTTGGAGTAAGAAAATGAATATCAAGAATTTTATAATTCCTGCTATAGCATGCTTTTGCTGCTCTAGCTTTTTTATCTCTTGTGAAGAGAAAGGTTTGATGGTCAATGATAATGACGTCTCGTATATTATCTTTGCCAAAGATATGACTAAAGACACTACAACTGTTTCATTTAAGGTTTATAATGAGGGCGAAGTTCCGGAGATTCCATTAGAGGTTTCAGTATATGGTAAAGTGCAGGATAAAGATCTGAAGTTTTCTGTAAGTGTAGATGAAGATCGTACAACTTTACCTGCCAATTTATATGAATTACCAACAGAGTGTCTGATTGAAAAAGGTCAGCTGACGGGAAGTGTTTGTATAAAATTGAAGAATTCAGAAATATTGAGTACTAATACATTGATTTTAGCATTAAAAATAGATGAGAAGGAAGAAGTAAGAGAGGGAGCAAGACAATACTCAAGAGCAATTGTTACTGTAACAGATCGTTTATTTAAACCCAGTTGGTGGTCGGTAGCTGATACAGGTGGTGCTGATACTCCTCTCAATTCGGTTGAAGAATATTATTTAGGGATATATTTAGAAGATAAATATAAAATGTTTTTGGATGAGTTGAAAAAGGATGATATGGTATTTGATGGCAAGAACAAACAAGTACTACGTAAATATGCATTGAAGTTGAAAAATACTTTGAAAGATATTAATGCGGAAAGAGCAGCACAAGGTTTGGGGCCATTGGTTGATGAGAAAACACAATTAGAGATTACAGTTCCTGTTGCAGGGTAATAGAAAGGAAGTTAGTTTATGAATAAATCGTTTGTATATATAATCATAGCAATCTTATGTGTAGCTATGTCAGCTTGTCTGGATGATGACAACAATTATAATTATGATAAGTTAAATGAGCTTCAAGGAGGATATCAATCTATTGGAGGACTTAAAGATGATTATAGCATTGCTGTAGATGAAAAGTTAACTTTAACACCGACTTTTAAGTTTACAATTGATAGTATTGCACCGGATGTGAGTTATGAGTGGTATTTGGATGGCCAATTGTTAGCGGATGAACAAGGCCCATCCTATACTTTTTCTTCTTCTAAAAGTGGTACTGCTCGAATTACTTTTGCTGTGATAGATAATAAGTCGGGGGTAAAGTTTGCGAGATCAACAACTGTTAAGATTCGGACAGAGTTTCAACGGGGATGGGCTATTCTTTCTAGAGGAAATGATAACAGGTCTATTTTGAACTTTATTATTCCTTCCACTGTAACCTATTTTACAACTATAGATGGGAATGAGGAAGCACGTGATTCATTAGTGTATCATAGAGTGAAGATGGATGTAACTCCTAATTTAGGAATGAATCCTATTGGTTTAATGGAAAATCTGGGTAATATGGATTACTATAGTTCATTGGGTCTTGAAGTATATGATGAACTGCTTGTAAAGCAAGATAAATGGGCTGAATTGAATGGTAATACTTTGGAACATGAATTGTATACTTTTGAAGAGTTCAATAATGATTTACCTGATAATTTTTCTCCCGTAGAAGCTGCTATGACATATTCGGCAAAATTACTTCGTAATGAGAATGGGCATATTTTCTTAAATAATAAAATCGATGCGGGTGACTTTCATGCGGGATTTTATACATCTGTTCCGTTAAATAATGGAATGAAGTTTCGTAGACTGTTTCAGAGTCTTAAAATTAATGACCTTTATTGTTCCGTTATTCCAGCACTGAAGGAAGATAATACATTAGTTGGAATTTATGACGGTGGTATTACTGTTAGTGATTATAGTACAACCATCAGTGAGAATTCTACTAAACTGACTGGAAATGTTTATGAAATTACAGAAATGAATGATCAGAAGCATTTTCAAAAAATGTCTCAAGAAGTTGTGGATATGATTCCTGCTGCTAGTGCAAGGAAAAATGATTATGATGTTTCGGCAGCTGTTCCTGCTTGGGTCGCTCTGATGAAAGAACCCGGTAGTAATTCGTATGGATTGAGATATTTCGCATTGGAAGGAAAAGATGGAGGAGGTGTTGCAACTATTTCAGAGACTGAATATTTTGAGAAAGAATTAGGGGTAATACCAAGTTATAAAGACATTGCAGTTTTTAATAATAAAATGTTTGTTGTAATTGCAGATGGAAATAGACTATGGTATTGTCAATATGGTCAAGATCCGGAGACTGGTACTAACCATAATGAAGCAATGCTTTTGTTAGGAGAAATGACTAGTGATATAGTATCGTTAGCTGTTAATGACTTGTCTGCTTCTCCATATATGCCAAGTTATAATGGGCAGTTGGGAGTTGCGTTAGCGGATGGAACATTCAGTATTTATGAAGTTAAAGAAACCAAAAATCAGGCTACTGGGGTTTGTGAAGAAGTTACTTTAGGTAAGCTGTTCCCTAATGAAGTTATAGAAGATAACCACTTTGGTAATGTTGTTGATGCACTTTATAAACTTGGTCGTGGGTTTGATTATTTCTGGTTTGAGTTTTAATTAATATATGAATGTTTTTTTGAAAGAATTATTATAATGAGTATTAAAGTTTTTTTTGTAACTGCTATACTAACATCTTGCACTATGGTGCAGATGATTGCTCAGGTATCTATTGGTAAATCAAGCAATATATTTGCCAATTATGAATTGGCAGATAAATTTCAAGATTTTACTTTAGGAGGTAAATTGTCTAATATTAGTCTATCGGTTTACCCTCGGGGAATTAACGATACAGATAATTTCTGGTTTGAGTTTCAAACAACATCAGGCAAGGAATATTATTATGTAATGCCTGCTGCAGGAAAGCGTGAACCTCTATTTGACAAAGGGAAGATGGCTATGCAGTTAAGTGAATTTACCAAAGGTGTGGTAGATAGAAATAAACTGGATATCTCATCTGTAACTTTTGCCAAAGACCAAGGCTCGTTTGAGTTTGATTATAAGAGTAAACGATACAGCTATAATCGTCTGACGGGCAAGTTGACATTAGTAGAGAAGAAGGAAGAAAAGAAGGAGCCGGAAGAGCCCGTTTATAGCTGGATGACTTTTTCACCTGATAAAAAGTATATTTTGTATGCTAAGAATCACAACCTGTATGTAAAAGGAAATAAAGCATTGGGAGTGGATACAACCGAGGTACAGTTGACTACGGATGGGGTGGAAAATTTTTCTTATGCTCGTGAAGAAGAAGCGGGGGAGAACGGAGAAGTGCCGACAACAGCACTTTGGTGCCCGGATAATCGTCATATTTATGTAGTACGTGATGATAACCGTTTGTTGCGGGATTTTTGGGTAATTAATTCATTGGAAGATTCTCCTTCATTGATAAAGTATAAATATGAGTTTCCTGGTGACAAGTATGTTACTCAGAATGAATTGGCGATTATCGATATTGTAGAGAAAACAGTGAAAAAAGCAAAGATAGATAAATGGAAGGACCAATATATAAGGCCTCTTCATGTTACTTCGGATAGCAAATACTTGTTTTTTGAACGTACTAAGCGTACTTGGGATGAAGTAGATGTATGCTCTGTTAATCTGTCAACTTTGGAGGTGAAAGAAATCATTCATGAAGAAGATAAGCCATACCGTGATCCACATGCTCGTAATGTTGCGATTTTAAATGATGGAAAAGATATTCTGTTCCGTTCAGAACGTACTGGTTGGGGGCATTATTATCACTATGATGGAGACGGAAATCTCAAGAATGTGATGACTTCTGGTGAATGGGTAACAGGCTATATTAATTCTATTGATACGCTGAAACGCAAAGTTTATCTGTATGGATATGGTAAAGATAAAAAAGTAAATCCTTTCTATTACATGCTTTATGAAGTTGACATTGACAGAGAAGGAGTAACTCCTTTGAGCACGGAAGACGGACAACATAATGTGAATTTCTTGAAATCTCATAATTACTATGTCGATACCTATTCAAGAGTGGATATGGAGCCTAAGATTATGTTGAAGGATCGAAGAGGCAAGGTGATTATGGAACTGGCAAAACCGGATCTGGACCTGGTCTATGCATCAGGTTGGAAAAAACCGGAACGTTTTGTCGTGAAAGCTGCTGATAATGTTACCGATTTGTATGGGGTGATGTGGAAACCGTCCAACTTTGATCCGGAAAAGAAATATCCGATTATTTCAGTCGTTTATCCTGGACCTTATTTTGGATTTGTACCTACAAGTTTTACGTTGGATGATAGTTATTGTACTCGTATGGCGCAGCTTGGTTTTATTGTAATTACAGTAGGACATAGGGGGGATACGCCGATGCGTGGTAAAGCATATCACCGTTATGGTTATGGTAATATGCGTGATTATCCGCTGGCAGATGATAAATATGCGATTGAACAGTTAGCTCAACGTCATGCGTTTATTGACGGTAAGAAAGTCGGTATTTACGGGCACTCTGGTGGTGGATTTATGGCTGCGGCTGCTATTTGTACTTATCCGGACTTTTATACGGCTGCTGTTTCTTGTTCCGGAAACCATGATAATAATATCTACAATCGTGGTTGGGGAGAGTGCTATAATGGTGTGAAAGAAGTGGAAAAGGTTGTGAAAGACAGTCTGGGTAATGAGACGAAAGAGTATGAATATAAGTTTAGCGTGAAGTCGAATGCAGAAATTGCTAAGAACCTGAAAGGTCATCTGATGCTTGTAACAGGAGATATGGATAAGAATGTCAATCCAGCACATACTTATCGTATGGCTAAGGCACTGATTGAAGCCGGTAAAGACTTTGATATGTTAGTGATTCCAGGGGCTGGTCATGGATATGGTTCTGCTGATAAGTATTTTGAAAGGAAAATGTATCGCTTTTTTGCCAAACATTTACTGGGTGATACTCGTGCAGACTGTTGGGAAGACATAAACCGTAGTAAATAAGATGATAAACTATATGAAGAACTCTTTCTTTAGGTATTTCTTTTTGGTAGCTGTGCTGCTGTCATACACCTCTGTCGAAGCACAACAAAAAGCGAAAGATCAGTCTGCGGAACAACAGTCTCATTTATTGAAACCGTTGGATATAGCAGCTTGTATGTCGTGGAAGCGCGTCGAATCACCAGATATTTCCCCGACAGGGCGATGGGTGACTTATCGCATTGCTCCGATGGAATATAATTCGGATGATAAGGAGTCGAAGATATTGCATCTGTTTGATTCGCGTACACGAAAAGAAATAGTATTGCCTGATGTCGAACAGATCCAATATTATGATGCAGACCGAGCTGTTTATTACGAACAGGCGGATACTGCCGGAAATATGAAGACTATATTGATGTCGTTACCTTCCGGAGTGAAGACGGAGTGGACGTATAAAGAATCTTTCCGTCCTGTGGAAGGGGTTCCTTATTCGGTGTCTGTGAGCAATGTACCGGAAGATACGGTCAACCATATTCCGTCTTTCGATTGTTTGGTGGTACGTCACCTTAAGACTGGAACTGCATTTCAGATTGATAGTATAGGCTATTATACGTTGTATAATCAGAATCGTTCGATTCTTTTTATTCGTAAACAAGCCAAAGGAAATGCTTTGTGTTATGGCCCGTTGGTAGGTCCCTACCGGACTATTTATCAAAGTTCTGTCAAGAAAGGATTTTCTTCTTTCAGTCTTGACAAAGAACGGATGACCGGAGAGTTTACTGTGAAGGATTCATTATGGTATAATTTCTCTTTGAAGAATAATACTTGCGACCTTGTATTCGACCGTAAGGAGATTGTCATTCCTGCGGGAATGGAACTTGTCCGGGCTAGTCTGTCAAGTAGCCAGAAGTTTTTGACAATGGAACTCAGACCTTATCAGGAGAAAGTAAATAAAGATAAGAAAGAAGAGGAAATAAAGCCGGATAAGAGTTTTGAACTGGAGTTGTGGACCTGGGATGAATATGAAGTACCTACTTTGCAGACTCGTAGCCGTTATTCCCATCCTCAATATTCGAAATATATCTATGACATTACTTCCCAAAAATTGACGGAAGTAGCTCCTGGACATGCTGATTTGTTGGAGCCGGACCGTGCGGAAGAGATTCATTATGTGCTTTATACGGACGAAACGCCTTATCGTTCGCAGAAAGACTGGCTTAATGAAATGCCGTTTGACATCTATTCTGTGAATGTACATACGGGAGAAAAGCAATTGGTAGGACGTAGCTAC
>ERZ779729.1756-NODE-1756-length-14561-cov-19.308079_pt1 | contig 14561 bp, 11 predicted proteins | sample MGYA00511072_ERZ779729 | MGnify/ENA primary metagenome ERZ779729 (study PRJEB29588, sample SAMEA2156675) | human gut metagenome | biome: human gut; feature: human-associated habitat; material: faeces | place: Denmark | collected 2008/2010 ...
GGTTTTCGGGCAGATTCTCCGGACGCTGCAAGCGTCCGGCGTGGCGATTTTGATGGTCAGCCACGACATCGAGTTCTGCGCGAAATACGCCGACCGCTGCGCCCTGTTCTTCGACGGCAATATCGTCACCGAAGCCGAACCAAAGACGTTTTTCTCGGGCAACAGCTTCTATACGACCGCTGCGAACCGCATCGCCCGCGATATCCTGCCCGAAGCCGTCACGCCGGAGAATGTGATCGCAGCCTGCGGCGGCGTGGCTGACGCAGAACCGGAATTGCCGAAATACGAACGCACGCTGCCCGAACCGAAGACGGAAAAAGCAGCCGCGAAGAAGCTGCCCGTCTGGCGCAAAGTCCTCGCTGCCGTGTCCGGCGCGGTGCTGCTGTTCTGCATCATTCAGGCCATTGGTGTGACAGACCTCACAAAGCTCATCGACGCGAACGGCATGACGGCGCTGGCGGGCGACCAGCTCAGGCAATATGCCATCCTGCTCGGCGCGCTTCTTGTGTTCGCGCTATCTATTGGCCGAAAGGCCGAACGTCCGGATTACCTCATCCAGACGCCTGTAGAAAAGCGCAAGCTGAAGAAGCGGACGATTCTTGCAACGCTCCTGATCCTCCTGCTCATTCCGTTCACGCTGTTTATTGGCAATTACTATTTCGAGGGACGGAAATATTACTTTATTTCGCTGCTCATTTTGCTGGAATGCATGCTGCCCTTCTTCCTGATTTTCGAGGGGCGCAAGCCGCAGGCGCGGGAGCTGGTGCTCATCGCCGTGCTCGTCGCGCTGAATGTGGCAGGGCGCGCCGCGTTCTTCATGCTGCCGGAGTTCAAGCCCGTCGTCGCCATGACGATTCTGGCGGGCGTGGCCTTCGGCGGCGAGACCGGATTCCTCGTCGGAGCCATGACGATGCTGGTCTCGAATATGCTGTTCTCGCAAGGCCCGTGGACACCGTGGCAGATGTTCGCCATGGGCATCATCGGCTGGCTGGCCGGTGTTCTCTACCGAAAAGGCGTTCTGCGGCGCGGCCGCCTGGGTCTCTGCATCTTCGGCGTCATCGCCTCCACCGTCCTCTACGGCGGCATCATGAATCCCGCGTCTGCGCTCATGTGGTCGAACACGATCAACTGGAAAATTATCCTGAGCTATTACGTCACCGGCATCCCCATCGACCTCGTCCGCGCCCTCGCCACCTTCCTCTTCCTCTGGCTCACCGCCGAACCCCTGCTCCAAAAACTCGACCGCATCAAAACCAAATACGCCCTGGCGGAATAGCGCAAAATAAAAGCCGGACCATCCTAAGCAGATGGCCCGGCATTTTTATCAGTTCAAAAATTTCCATGGAATTCCCGCCGCGAATTGGCATTCATAATGGGCGCGGAGGCGGAAAAACTACGGGTGAAGGAAATCGAGAGATGATTTCCCGAAAACAAACAAGGAGATGCAACAACATGACGAACCGTAATTCTTCCAGCATCAACGTCCCGGAAGCCCGCGACGCAATGGACAAGTTCAAGATGGAAGCCGCCTCTGAAGTCGGCGTCAACCTCAAGAACGGCTACAACGGCGACCTGACTTCCCGCGAAGCCGGCTCCGTCGGCGGCCAGATGGTCAAGAACGTGTACCCCATACGAACTGCGAGATTTACAAGAAATAACCGGATCATGGAGGGGCATATGCAGGCGGTGCGGTACATAGTGCGGATCAGCGTATAAGAAAAAGCACGAACGCTCGGAAGAAATAACCGGAGTTCGTGCTTTTCTTATGCAGAAATAATTTGCAATCTTTAGAGGTCGCCTGAATAGATAACCACACCGTACTGTCGAATCAATTCGTTTTATCCTTTTATTGGAATCTACGTCAATACTGCATCATTTTTATGCGACCTCTTTATAACGCTTATAGACATATTCATAAATTCGCTGAAGATATACGGAAATACTCGGTTCATCGTAGCAGGCAGGCAATTCGCTCCATAGGTCATCACGAATCAAATTGTATACGATCGAGCGAGTCTCTTGCTTGTCTGTCCAATGGTCGAGTTCGGCAATTTTGCTTTTCACTTTTTGCAGAAGTTCAACCGCCACAGCCTTGATTTTCCGAATATCCTGCTTAGAGAGGTTCTCAGAGAACAGCATATCATAAAGAGACAACTCCTCGTCGCTGGAGAAACCCTCACGGACATACCGTCGTTCTTCCTGATCCATGTCTTTTACAATCTGCATCAGTTCATCAAAGGTTTTCTCAATCGTTGCGCGATCCTGCAGGCTGTTATAGTCCTCAATGATCTGCTGATAGCGTTCATGATATATGATGCGATCGGGATTATTCAACAACATGGAATCCAATCGGCTACGGATCAGTTCTGCGAGGTCTTTCATTACCAGATTCTTTTTCTTTGTCTTGGCAAACTCGCGGCGCAGTAAATCAAAGTCGATCTGGCTGATGTCAAACTGTCTGGAAAGAACAATTCCAGAAGCGGTCTCCTCCACATGGACGTATTCGCTGATGATATTGTTGATCTCCACCATCAAATCCACATTAGAGGCTGTTTTTCGTTTCTTCTTCAGTTCGCCGTAGATGGCGGTAATTGCCTCATATCGCGTGCGCACTTCTGGTGCAATATCCCCGCGATCGGTATATTTCATCAGGCGCGACAGTTCTGAGGCATAGGTTAAAAAGGTTTTCTTTTCTTCAATTGTGGCAGAAACTGCATTCGCTGCCGTTTGTATCTGCTGCAGCTTTTCAAAATCTTTTGCATCAATCAGCGTTTGTAGAGAAAAGCTGTGTCCCAGAAGGAAGCTTTCCGCTGCAGCGACAGTCTCCAAAATCCGGGCAATCAGTTTTTCCTTATCCACCGTCGGGTCAGCACCACCGCTGCCGTTCACATTGGCAGTATAATCAGCCAGCGCCTTCCGAAGCGCCTTGACGATGCCGATGTAGTCAATGATCAGGCCGTTGCTTTTCCCTTCTGCCACGCGGTTGGCACGTGCAATGGTCTGCATCAGCGTATGGGCTTTCAGCGGCTTGTCCAGATACAGGCAGGACAGGCACTTCACATCAAAGCCGGTGAGCCACATGGCGCAGACAAACACGACCCGGAGCGGGTTGACAGGATCTTTGAATTCCTTGTCCAACTCCCGCTTTTCCATTTTTTCGCGGTGCGTTTTGATATCCAGGCCCCACTTTTGGAAGGTCTGGATCTCATTTTGCTCCTGACTGATGACCACAGCCATTTCCGTTTCCTGCATCCATTGCAGCTTGCGCTCCAGCGCCTGGGTCTCTTGCTGCGTGGCGTGTTTGATCTGAATTTTCAGCGCTTCAATTTCAGCCGCCCAATATTTTTGGACCAAATCATACATGCGAACACAGGTCACCTTGTTCAGGCAGACAAACATAGCCTTGCCGCTTGTCCACAGGTCAGAGTAATGACCGACAAAATCTCGGGCAATGGATTCCAGACGCGGAGTCGCCGTCAGCAGGTGGATTTCTTTTGCAAACTCTGCTTCCAGCTTGTCCTGCTGATCTACATACAAATCTGCCTGCTCAATGGCATCCAGAATGCGGTCTGTAATTTCCGGGTTGTCTTTCACATCCAGAATTTTCTCGCCGCGGTTTTCGTAGTACAGCGGCACAGTTGCACCATCCTCTACAGCTCGCTTGAAGTCATACACAGATATGTAGCCACCGAAGGTGCGCTCGGTGATGTTATCGCTGGACAGTAGCGGAGTTCCCGTAAAACCGATGCGGGACGCCGTGGGCAGAAGGCGAACCATATTGTCTGCAAAGATGCCGTACTGACTACGGTGGGCTTCGTCCGACATGATGACAATATCGTGGTCGGGATAGATTGGCTCCACATCCGTCTTGTTGAACTTCTGGATCAGCGTAAAGATGAAGCTCGGGTTGCCTTTCAGTTTATCGATCAGGTCGTCGCCGCTGGACGCAATAAACTGGCTTGCTTTTGCTTTTCCAAGAATACCACAGTTTTCGAAGGTGTCGCTGATCTGTGTGTTCAGTTCGTCGCGGTCGGTCAGGATCACGATAGTGGGCGAGCCGGAGAACTTGCGGCGAATCTTCTGCGCCAGAAACACCATGGAATAGCTTTTGCCGCTGCCCTGGGTATGCCAGAACACGCCCAGCTTACCGTTGTTCAGCTTTCGGGCTTCGTAGGCTTTGATTGCCTCGTTCACGCCGAGATACTGGTGGTTCCGGGCCAGTATCTTTGCCGTATGTCCTCCGGAATGGTCAAAGAGGATAAAGTTTTCCAGCAGATCCAGGAAATTTTCCTTTTTGCAAATGCCGCGAAGCATGGTTTCCAGCGCCACGCTGCCCTGTTCCTGCTCAGACAGGCGCTTCCATTCATGGAAGAACTCATACTTGCTGCCCAGCGTACCGACCTTGGCTTCCGTTCCATTGGAGAGGATCAGGAAAGCGTTGTAGTAGAACAGATGGGGAATGGTGTCGAGATAATCGGTGTAGTTGTTGGTGTAGGCATCCTGCACGTCCACCGTGTTCTTCTTCAGTTCGATGAACAGCAGAGGAATTCCATTGACGAAACCGACAATGTCCGTGCGGCGGCGGTACAGGTCGCCGTGGATCTTCAGCTCCTTGATGGCGAGGAAATGGTTGTTATCGGGATCCCGGAAGTCGATGACCGTGGCATATTTGGTTTCTGTCCTGCCGCCGGGCTTCTTCACTGTGACGGGGATGCCGTCACGAATCAGGAAATATTTTTCCTCGTTGATCTGCAGCAGGGAGGCGGTGGACAGTCGGTACTCCAGTGTGCGCTGAGCCTCGTCCATCTGAGTGGGTGTGATCCACGGATTCAGGCGCAGCAGAGCCTCCCGAAAATACCGGGTCAGCAGGATCTCCTTGTAGCTCTTGCGGCCAAACGTGCCGTTTTCGCCCAGCTTCTCCGTGTTGTAGGCAAAGGCGACCTCCCAGCCCAGCTCGTTTTCGAGCAAGTGACCGGCGCTTTCCTGGACGAGGATATTTTCGGAATAGTCGTAGCTCATGGTGTCACCTCCTAAACTCTTGTTTAATAAACGAAATGCCTGCCTCCTTCATTGCCTTCCATTCGTCCTTTAAATCCGATTTGGGCAGCACTTCGTATATGAATAACCAGTTTTCATCTAACTCATCGTTATTTCGCGATAAAACACGCGCGTGGTCTTTCAATGCCTTGATTTCTGCTCTGTTTTTTCTTCGATTGAAGTATATCCAAGTGAAAATCTTAAATAAGCAACTGTTTTCCTGGATAGCGAAGGCCACTGAAATTCCAGAGATGTCAAAATCATATTTCAGCGAGAAAAAATGGCATAGATGAGTGCTTCATAGTTCTTTGCTTCTTTTGCATTCATGTAATCCGAATAATTCTTGCTCATATGAGTAACGCCCTCAAGCACCTAATTTCATCTGCATAACTAAGCCCATAATCGTAATAGCCACATCTGCGCCCTTGTCCAAGGCAAATTTCAGAATTGGCTTCACTTTTTCCCATTTCTTTTTCTTTGGTGTTTGCTCTTTTGCGATATTCTCTAACTCGTCAATTTGGGACTTGATTTTCTCTGTATCTGCATCTGTCAACCCTGGCATATCTTCTATTTGCTGTTTTGCCTGCTCAAATGTAATATCTATGTTGATTTCGTTTGTAACAGGTACAGTAACGCTAATATTATTCTGCGATGCTGCCGAATCCGTTAATGCAGGAAAATCGCAGATATATCCCTGCAGTTTCGCTTTCATAAGTCCTAAATTATGTTTAAGGGCTTCGCCTTCGATGCATTCGTAATTAAAACCGAACTGCGGGTTATAGCCATACATGCTATGCCCAAAATTAGGAATATAAGCTCCATATTTGCCCTCAATGGAAATATGAACTGACTCCATTTGGCTTATATTACCTGACCTAATCGTCTGTTCTATATTTGCAATATCGGCTTCAACAATTTGTTTTCTACGTTCTTCGTTTTTCTGCTTAGCAGTCTTTACAGCAGTGAAACCACTGCAATCATGCTCTGTGGTCATACTTACACCTCCAATTCTCCGCTCATCAATTTGGGCAACAGGCGGTCACGGGATTCGACTAAAAGGTTGTTTTGCAAATATACCGCTTTGATTTTACAATGAATAGCGTTCAAGACTCTATCTGCTTTCAAAAGGATATCTTGACTGGGGCAAAGGACTACAAGCCGTTCTATCACATCGCGGTATAGTTCCTGCTGATTTGTAGACCCACGACCCATTCCCATCAAGTATTCCTGTTGACTTTTGACTACATGATAGATATAGTTTGGATTCTCTTTTGCGCGGACAAGCGTAACATGAGAGTCAAATGTCGTATTTGGATAGTCTCCATATACTCGCCCAACGCGTCCAAGCGTTCCTGTCCCTGTGGAACAAATCACAGTATCGCTATCCTGTAAATTTAAGGTAGGCACATACTCCTTTTCCTGCCGTCTTGATTCGGAAATATCCATAATCGAACTGCGAATACATTTCTGGTTAATTACGGAATACTTTCCGTTGTCAGAATACTTTGGTGATATTCCTCTCTTTAGAACTGAAGTTACTTCAGACAGCACCATTCTTTCCCACCCATGCGGGATGCCATCCACGATAGGCGTGGTTTCGTGACCGGGAAAGCGCAGGTCAACAAACCACTCCTTATACAGCCGCTGCGCCGCTTCCTCCAACAGCTTGATCTGTTTCTGGTTGTTTTCAATCAGAGAATCATAGGTAGTAAGTATATCCGCAATTTGACGCTGCACATCTACGGGAGGCAGACTGATTTCCAATGTTTTGATGCCTGCTATTGGAACTGCTTTTTGCGCGGTTCCTTTTGCGATTGCATCAATTTTCTTTTGACCTTCATGTGTACGAAACCAGTAATATAAAAACTGTGGAAGGAGTGTTTCCTTGAAATCTTTAATCCATGTGAGATTACCATCTGCAAAATAGAACCTGTCATTCCTGCGATATAGATAAGGAACGCCAATCGTTCCTCTTGTTGTTACAAGCAAGTCATTTTCCTGCGGCACACCAAATTTCTCAGCGATATTCAGGTATAATTCTTCACTTATATAATCGCAATCTGTGATTTCTTCTCCACGATTTTTCTGAATGATTTCTTTTGAGCAATAGAACGGCACCCCAGAATTTGATCTTTCAGACAAGTGAAATCGTTTACTGGAGGTTACTGTACAATGATCGCCTATTATTGTCATTTCCCAACTCATATCCCCATCTCCTTCATGTTTCTGGAGATGGTCTGCATCAGCTCATTGGATTCTGCCTGCAATGTCAGCAGTTCCTCATGAATCTCCGTCATGCGCTTTGCAAAATCCACGCCGTCATCCTCCACAGCGGCAACGCCTACATAGGCACCGGGGGTCAGAGAATAGTTCTTCTCCTCAATTTTACCACGGCTTTCCACTTTGCACAAGCCAAGAACGTCCCGATACTCCCCTTCGCCAAACTTTTCGTAGAGCCATATCGCTTCTTTGGTTGCCGTAATTGCCTCTGTAATGGCAGCGAATTTTTCGTCCCAAAGTTTCTGCTGCGCTTTTTTATCCTTGCGCAGTATATGTTCCATATCAAACTTTGCACGCTCTTTCTGTCTGTTTTCAAACGATTCAAAAGCAGAAAGAATATCTGTGAATGCGGCAGTAGGCGTGACGACATGGCACACATCGTCGGCTTTCAACTCCACTGCGCAATGCAGCAAGTACCGCCGATAATCGTCCAGCAGTTTTATGTATTTGTCAACTTCACCACGGTACAGCCACACGATAGCGTTCAGATTTTTGAGCTGACAATCGCTCCACTCATTCAGGGTGCGGTCGACCACGGTATAATAATTCCGGGCGTCGATGAACAGCACTTTGTCCTGTAATTCTTGGGGCTTTCCCTTATCAAAGAACCACAAAGAGCACGGTAAGCTCTTGGTGTAGAAGAAGTTGTTGCCCACGCTGACCATCACATCTACATGACCGGTCTCCACCAATTTCTGACGGATGTCCCGATCCTTGCCGGAACTGTCTGTTGCGGAAGATGCCATAACGAAGCCCGCCCGACCATGCTCGTTCAGGTAGGAGTAGAAGTAGGAGATCCACAAATAGTTGGCGTTGCCGAATTCCTTTTTGGCGTTGATAGAGGGCAAGCCGAAAGGCAGACGCCCCGCACTCTGGGCGGACTCGGAATTGACCTTGTCCACATTGAATGGCGGATTGGCCATGACATAGTCGCAGCAGCCGTCCAGATTGTGGGCGTCGTGATAGAAGGTATTTGCCTCGTCGCCGGACTTAATGATACCGTTGAGCCCGTGAACAGCCATATTCATCAGGCAGAGCTGGGCATTGTACTCCACTTTTTCCTGTCCATAAAAGGTCATGGCGGAATTGGCTTCCATCCCGGCAGCATTGACAAAATCACCGGTCTGAACAAACATCCCACCGCTGCCGCAGGCAGGGTCCAGAAGGATACCGCCAGATGGCTCCAGCACATTGACGATCATCTTGACCAGGGATTTAGGCGTGAAGAACACGCCATCGTCCTGAGCGATGTTTTTGGCAAACTTATTGAGGAAGTACTCATAGATGCGGCCAATGACATCGCCGCCCACCTCGTCCAACGCACTGTTGTTGAAGATGCGGAGTAGCTCGGCCAGCAGTTCGTCGGAGAACATGGTGTAGTCCTTTGGCAGCACACCGATGAGCTGCTCAGACTGGGCCTCCACTAACTCCATGGCGTTGTTGACCACTTCACCCAGGCTGTTCATGATGTGACCACTTTGGTTGGTTAGCCCCGCGGATGCGATGTCGGCAGGGTGATTGACCAGATACTCATACTGTGCTTCCTTGGGGAGAAACAGTGCGCTCTTAGATGTAAAGTCGCTAGCTTCCACGGGTATGACGCGGCCATTGCGTACCGGGCGGTTCTTCAAAATCTCTGCTTCTACCAGTTTGAAGCGGCTGTATGCGTAACGCAGGAAAATCAGGCCCAGCACGGGCATACAGTATTGATTTGAGGTCAGCTTGGAGCCTGCACGAAGCAGATCGGCAGACTCCCATAAATCAGATTCCAATTTTCGAATGTTGATCACTTATATTTCTCCTTTGATACGGGCTGGTTCCTTTCATTGCTCTCTATATCTGTATCAGAGCGAAAATTGATTTTATAATCTAAGAATTATCAAACTGCCTGTAAAATGAATTACAGAACATGACACCTACAGTTCTTCTGCCTTAAATGTCGTATATCCCTCGTAATAATAGCTGTGGTCAATCCCTTTCATAAAGACCTCGCGGCTATCCACATCATCTGTCAGCGCGGCTTTCAGAAGCACTTTAATCTCCACATCCTTAATCGGACTGCGCTCCATTGCAAGCAGATAGTCCTCCTTATCGACCTTGCTCCAATCCACGACCTGTCCGATACCGTTTTTCAGCATCAAATCGAGCCAGATGCGCATACTGCGCCCATTACCCTCGCGGAACGGGTGAGCGACGTTCATTTCCACATACTTTTCGATGATTTCATCGAATGTACCCTGCGGCATTTTCTCGATGTTCGCCAGTGCCGCTTCCAGATACATCAGCGGCGCAAAGCGGAAATTGCCTTTCGCTAAGTTAACCGCGCGAAGCTCGCCCGCAAAGTCGTAAATATCCTCAAAAAGTGCTTTATGAATCGCCTTGAGCGACGCGAACGTGCCGACAGGCAGCTTGTCCAGCGTGCCGCTTTCAAACAGCCACACGGCTCTTTTCTTGCTGATTCGCTCTTCCTCCCGCGCAAGGTCGGCAGAACTCGTCAGTCTCAATTTATTTTCCAGTGCCATAGCGCACCTCCAATTATTTCTGTTTGTGAATCTCTTTCAAATCCTCGATGACAAATTTCAAATATGATATGATAATCACAATTTTTTATTTTGTAATGGAACTATTCTTGCCAAAGGAATACTTTTACCGCGTTTATATTTACTCTGTTTTCTTTTTCACAATAAGATTAAATTCAATAATCCGGCTGATCTGTTTAACAACAAGCAAAAGGTTTAGCATGATAATGGAAAAAACATAATAAGACACAGCTGAGATAATCACTTTCAAAAGTGTTATGTCTATGTGCAACCAAGTGTAATCTCCATCACTCAGAACGATTATCACCAATCCGTATAAAAGAAGAAAAACGCACATTAATACATCGAAGAACACAACATTTATCGTTGTCTTTACGACGTCCCTGCCTTTCTTTCGCTGCTGCTCATCCCTGACTTCTGAAAAATCGTAATTGCACAAAATGCTGAGTGACGCCAAAAGCATGGAAAGAATAATCCCCAGTATGACGCCTATTTCCGAATAAAAGTGCGTTCCTGCCGTGTACAGCAACGCTAGTCCCACAGAGAATAAAAGCGGCAAAATAAAAAATACAATTGTAGAACCACGGATTAGCTTTCTATATTCTTGAACGATTTCATGTATATTGAAAAAAGGTTCATTCTTTCTTAGCAAACTGACACTCATAATTCCCGCTGAGATCAAGACCATCAGTATTCCAATGATTTTCAAGGTTCGCATAACTATATTTCACCCCTATTCCCCCAAACCATCCGTTCTTTATACATATCAGCAGTAGAAATCATATAATTTCTAATCTTATCTGCGCTTCTTTCTCGCACTAATGTTTCGGGTATTTCCTCAACTATACTTAGTCTTTCAATGTTTCGCAAACGCATAGTACGCGTTCTTTCCCCCAGTTTGAATTGGATCGAGATGTCATCGTAGTCTTCTCCCTCTGGTATTTCAAAAACACCAGTTTCATCCGCATGTTGAAACATCGTAAGAAGCCTTAATTTCCATTCCGGCTTTAGTGTCGGACGAATAAAAACACGTTCCTCACGCCCTGTTGCAATAAGCATATTATCAGCCGGGTTTTGTGATACCCTTTCCCGAATCAGTGTAAGTTTATACAGGCTTCCTTGCTGAATCAGTTTCTCGATAAAGGAAGCAATAGAAACGCTGCGTGTTTCAAACGTTAAATCAAACTTTCCAAAGAAGTCGCGCAATCTTTCAGTTGTTATTGTTTTTACACCATAGGCACCAATACTTTGAAACACCAGGATTCCTTTTTTAATTTGCAGATTCCCAATATCATGCGGGATATAGACAACACAAAGAAACTCTTTTACATCCGATTCATTTTCCTTCCGATGGTATGTGACGACTTGTGAAGTTCTGTCGGTGATTTCACCTTCAACACCGTACCCTCCAGACTTGATAACGAATGACACAGCAGTATATGTATCACGAACGATCTTACAAAAGCTATTTTCTTTCACAGAAAACAACTTCATCTTTATTGTATCATCTGTAAATTTGCTATTTTCCTGGCAAAAAATTTGAAAAAATTTGGCTGCATCTTCAATTCGTAATGTCTCGTTTTCAAGTTTCAGTTCGTATTGCTGATTTAATGGATAGACATTCTCCTCTCCGCGGGAAAACCTTTGCTTAAGGTTAAAACTACACACAAGCATACCTTGGCTAGTAATCATAACTTCTCCTCTCTATTTCAAAGCAACTAGCGTTTTCGACCTTTTCAGGTCTTTAACCGTTTCCGCAAACAGCAATTCACCGTTTACTTTCTAATCTCATGTCATCGCAAAGACGTTTTACAGCGATACTATTTCAACCTATACTTCTTCTCCGCCCCTCTGCCGACGACCTCGATCAGCCCTTCTTCGCTCATCTGGCGGGTCAGCAGATAGGCTCTGGTCTTTTTGATATGCAGCAGCTCCTGCAACTCCTCGTCGCGCATTTCACCGTATTCCTTGAGGTAGTCCAGAACGATTTTCATCTGCGGCGTAATGACCGGCGTAGCGGGTTTTGCTTCTGCCGTATTTTCTGCGCCCGCAGAAGCGGCGTTCATGTTCGGCAGTACGATTCTAAATGCATTTGTCGTCGCCTCGATGCTGGGCTGGACGGGGCAGTTTGCATAGAGCTTGAAAATGCGGCGGATGCCGGTGCCGTAGCTTTCAATCAGGCGCAGGCGGTGAAAAATCTCTGCCAGCTTTTTATTCCTCGGCTGAGAAACGCCGAGGCGGATATCCTCCGTGGAAAGGCCGGGCAGGAGGCCGCCCAGAGAAATAAATTCCATTTTGCTGTCGTTCACGTTGATGATGATGCTGCCGCTGAAGCTGTAGTCCCGATGCACCAGCGCATTGAGCAGCGCTTCGCGGATGGCTTCCTCGGGATAGTCCTGTTTATCCGTACGGACGACGCCCTTGATGGTAGAGACGGTTCTGTTGCACAGCGCCAGATAGTTGATCGAGTTTTCAAACTGCTTGAAGATCGAGCCGCCAAACTCCTTGCTGTCCCGGAACTCGGTGCAGGATTCATCGTTGAATACGGCGATTTTCGTCGTGTGCTGGCACTGGTCGGACAGAAGCAGCGCCAGATTGGTGTACTGATCGTCGTGAATGTTCCGAAGCCCCAGCGCAATGTACTTGTCTTCTGAAAAATCCACCTTGTACCGCTTGAACGCAGCCGCTGCTTCGTCAAAGGTCAGATCTTGCCGCACGGTGCGCATTTCTTCAAACACGTCGCCATCCGAATCTTTGATCATCTGCCGGATCTGCTCCGGCGACGCCTGTACACTCGTCGCGCCCTGCCGCACATAAACGCCGGCGGGCTTCAGACCCTTGCCCTTCAGATAATACGGCTTATAGCTGCCCTCACCGACCTCAATGCGGATGACCTTGTTCTCCTGCAGCACATAGCGCACGAACATCGTCACATCCGGTTGAATGGCGTCGCGGATGCCGTTCGTCAGCCGCGTGTATGTCTCGTCCACATTGTCAATGCCGGTTACATTTCCCTGATCGTCAATGCCGATATAGATCACACCGCCGTCCGTATTCGTAAAGGCGATGACTTCCTTGTAAATATCTTCTGTCAGTTGAGATTTATATTCCATGCGCTCGTTTTCGTACTGCATCAATCACACCTCCGTGTTGGTTATTTTTATTATACCACTATTTTCACATGAAACAAGTGAAAATAGTGAAAATTCACATAAAAATTTACAGGAATTGAATATTCAAAACTTCTCTGCTTGAACATAAAGGCCCGCACCGCTTTCACCAATGCAGGCCCATTTTATATGTCTTTCAGCGTATGATACACATCCCGCCAGAGGTGCAGGCCGCTGCCGGGGTATCGGCTGCGCAGGCGCTCCAGTGCAGCTTTTCTGGCTTTTGTCACGCCATCCGGCGAGAGCATTTCGCGCAGGCCAAGCTCGTCCGCAGACAGCTTTTCGTAGCCGAACACGCCATAGGTATGACCGAGAATTGCGCGGTCTTTCGCGCTGAGCGTACGGAAAAGCTGCTCCAGTTCCTCCGTGCAGACCTGCCGGTAAACCGCCTGCTCCGGCGTGAGGGTGTGCTGGTCGAGCAGCAGCCACGCAAGCGGATCATCGTCCGGATCGTCACCCGAAAGCGCAGAGATAGAAAGCGGTTTCGTCTTGCAGCCGATCAGCTGCGCAGCTTTTTCTGCGGAAACGCCGAGCATCTGTGCAACTTCATCCGGAGAAAGGTTTTCCTCTTTGTGCAGCCGCTGTGCCTGCTTTACGCGCTGCATTTCGTCTTTTGGCAACGCCGCTGCACCGAGATTTGCCTCCAAATAGCGGTACATTTTCCCGCGCAGAAACGGATGCAGATATGTAGTCAGTTTTCCACGATCCTCGTCATACTCCCCGGTGGAAAGGCGTTCACAAAGCTCTAACGCACCTTCGGCACACAGCTCGTCCAGCGTTTCTTTGTCCGAACAGCCAAAGCTCTGCGCTGCGTCCTTTGCAACAGAAGCAATGAACCCCTGCATTTGCAGATAGAGCCGTTCAAAGGCTTCCGCGTCGCCACTGAGATACTGCCTGTACAATTCTTCATTCGTCATGCGCTGTCACCTCCATGCAGAGCGTCTTCATTTCTGTTTTCGTGGACGTCCTACGGGCTTGCTTTTGCGCTGTACACCGCAGAGCGGATAGAGATTTCTAGTTGCCAGGGATTCGTTGAAGGCTTCATAGGGCATACCGGGCTGTGTTCGCGCCTCGTGATAAAGCTCCTCTGCCTTTGCGCGCAGGCGCATCTGTTCCTCTGCCGTGATAATGCCGCGAGCTTTATCCTTGTCGATGCGCTGATAGCAGCGAGAAAGCGCCTGCGTCAGTGGACTGTCCGCCGCTGTTTCTTTGACGCCGCGCGTCCGGTAACCGAGCTGCGCACAGGAATAGCGCGGATTATCCGGATTCGGCGAATCGCAGTATTTTGTGTGATAGCCCTTTTGCAGCAGAAAGAGCCTGCCGCACAGTTCGCACTTCCGAATCAGATGCCCGGCTTCCAGCCCTTTATAAAAATCCAGCTTCAGAAGGGTTTGTAGATGCTCTGTTTCGTAGTATTCAAAAACCCTGAATTGCCCTGAATCCGGTGCCGTTTCCCGCGGCACAAGATGGATCCTGACATCATCAAAGAGCGTATAATTGCCGCTGCCTTCTATCGGATTGGCGATCCACTTGT
>ERZ779729.1757-NODE-1757-length-14554-cov-2.526174_pt1 | contig 14554 bp, 7 predicted proteins | sample MGYA00511072_ERZ779729 | MGnify/ENA primary metagenome ERZ779729 (study PRJEB29588, sample SAMEA2156675) | human gut metagenome | biome: human gut; feature: human-associated habitat; material: faeces | place: Denmark | collected 2008/2010 ...
TGCTAACCGTGCATTGATGGGATCAAACATGATGCGCCAGGCAGTTCCTTTGTTGAGAAGTGAAGCTCCGATTGTAGGTACAGGTATCGAACGACAGTTAGTGAGAGACTCTCGCACGCAGATTACTGCAGAAGGCGATGGTGTTGTTGACTTCGTTGATGCTACTACGATCCGTATTTTGTATGACCGTACAGAGGACGAAGAATTTGTAAGCTTCGAGCCTGCTTTGAAAGAATATAGAATTCCGAAGTTCCGTAAGACGAACCAGAACATGACTATTGACTTGCGTCCGATTTGTGACAAAGGTCAGCGCGTGAAGAAGGGTGACATCCTGACTGAAGGTTATTCTACTGAAAAGGGTGAATTAGCTTTGGGTAAAAACCTGTTGGTTGCTTATATGCCATGGAAGGGATATAACTATGAGGATGCTATCGTATTGAACGAACGCGTGGTTCGCGAGGACTTGTTGACTTCTGTTCACGTAGAAGAATACTCTCTGGAAGTTCGTGAAACGAAGCGCGGTATGGAAGAATTGACTTCTGATATTCCGAATGTAAGTGAGGAAGCTACTAAAGACCTGGATGAAAATGGTATCGTAAGAATCGGTGCGCGTATCGAACCGGGTGATATCATGATCGGTAAGATTACTCCGAAAGGTGAATCTGATCCTTCTCCGGAAGAAAAACTACTTCGTGCTATCTTCGGTGATAAGGCAGGTGATGTGAAAGATGCTTCTTTAAAAGCTTCTCCTTCTTTGAAAGGTGTTGTTATTGATAAGAAACTTTTCTCACGTGTAATCAAGAACCGTAGCTCTAAACTGGCGGATAAAGCATTGTTGCCGAAGATTGACGATGAGTTTGAATCAAAGGTTGCAGACTTGAAGCGTATTCTGGTTAAGAAACTGATGACTTTGACTGAAGGCAAGGTTTCTCAGGGTGTGAAAGACTACTTAGGAGCAGAAGTTATTGCTAAGGGATCTAAGTTCAGTGCTTCTGATTTTGATTCACTTGACTTTACTTCTATTCAGCTGAGTAACTGGACTAGTGATGACCATACTAATGGTATGGTTCGTGATCTGGTTATGAACTTTATCAAGAAATACAAAGAGCTGGATGCTGAATTGAAGCGTAAGAAGTTTGCTATCACTATCGGTGATGAACTTCCGGCTGGTATCATTCAGATGGCTAAAGTATATATTGCTAAGAAACGTAAGATTGGTGTAGGTGATAAGATGGCAGGTCGTCACGGTAACAAGGGTATCGTGTCACGTGTTGTGCGTCAGGAAGATATGCCGTTCTTGGCAGATGGTACTCCGGTTGACATTGTACTGAATCCGTTGGGTGTGCCTTCTCGTATGAACATTGGTCAGATTTTTGAAGCTGTATTAGGTCGTGCCGGAAAAACTTTGGGCGTGAAATTTGCAACTCCTATTTTTGACGGTGCTACGATGGACGACTTGGATCAGTGGACAGACAAAGCGGGATTGCCACGTTACTGTAAAACTTATCTTTGTGATGGTGGTACAGGTGAGCAATTTGACCAGGCAGCAACCGTAGGTGTGACTTATATGCTGAAGCTGGGGCACATGGTTGAAGACAAGATGCACGCTCGTTCTATCGGTCCGTACTCATTGATTACTCAGCAACCTCTTGGTGGTAAAGCACAGTTCGGTGGTCAGCGTTTCGGAGAAATGGAGGTTTGGGCACTCGAAGGCTTCGGTGCTGCTCATATCCTGCAGGAAATCTTGACTATTAAGTCTGACGACGTAGTAGGACGTTCTAAGGCTTATGAAGCAATTGTGAAAGGTGAACCGATGCCGCAACCCGGTATTCCGGAATCCTTGAACGTATTGTTACACGAGTTGAGAGGTTTAGGTTTGAGTATCAACCTAGAATAAAATAATGAAAGAATGCAGGATGTCAATAGGCCGATGAAGGTCTGTTGACATTCGCATCTTCTTCAATTTCCAATGATTCAATTATCAAATCTCAATTATATAGAGTATGGCTTTTAGAAAAGAAAATAAGACGAAAAGCAATTTCTCGAAGATCTCAATTGGTCTGGCTTCTCCGGAAGAAATCCTTGAGAATTCGAGTGGTGAAGTTTTGAAGCCTGAAACCATTAATTACCGTACGTACAAACCCGAACGTGATGGTTTGTTCTGCGAGCGCATTTTTGGTCCTATCAAGGATTATGAATGTCATTGCGGTAAATACAAGCGTATCCGTTATAAAGGTATCGTCTGCGACCGTTGTGGTGTAGAAGTTACAGAAAAGAAAGTACGCCGTGAACGTATGGGACATATACAGTTGGTGGTGCCGGTGGCACACATCTGGTATTTCCGTTCGCTTCCAAATAAGATTGGTTATTTGCTCGGACTGCCGACAAAGAAGCTGGATTCGATTATATATTACGAACGTTATGTTGTTATTCAGCCGGGTGTAAAGGCTGAAGATGGCATTGCCGAATATGATTTACTTTCTGAAGAAGAATATCTGGATATTCTGGATACACTTCCGAAGGACAATCAATATCTGGAGGATAATGATCCGAATAAGTTCATCGCTAAGATGGGAGCTGAAGCAATCTATGATTTGCTGGCTCGTTTGGATCTGGATGCTCTGTCTTATGAATTGCGTCACCGTGCAGGCAATGATGCTTCACAGCAACGTAAGAATGAGGCATTGAAACGTCTGCAGGTTGTAGAATCGTTCCGTGCATCACGTGGACGTAACAAGCCGGAATGGATGATTGTACGTATCGTACCGGTTATTCCGCCCGAACTCCGTCCATTGGTTCCATTGGATGGTGGTCGTTTTGCTACTTCTGACTTGAATGACCTTTATCGTCGTGTTATCATTCGTAACAACCGTCTGAAGAGACTGATCGAAATCAAAGCTCCGGAAGTAATCTTGCGTAATGAGAAACGTATGCTTCAGGAATCTGTAGACTCATTGTTCGATAATTCACGTAAATCAAGTGCAGTGAAGACGGATGCTAACCGTCCGTTGAAATCACTGTCTGATAGCTTGAAAGGTAAACAAGGACGTTTCCGTCAGAACTTGCTGGGTAAACGTGTTGACTACTCTGCACGTTCGGTAATTGTCGTTGGTCCGGAACTGAAGATGGGTGAGTGCGGTATTCCTAAATTGATGGCTGCCGAACTTTATAAGCCGTTTATTATCCGTAAGCTCATTGAACGTGGTATCGTTAAGACGGTGAAATCTGCAAAGAAGATTGTAGATCGTAAGGAAGCGGTGATCTGGGATATTTTGGAACACGTAATGAAAGGACATCCTGTACTGTTGAACCGTGCTCCGACATTGCACCGTTTGGGTATCCAGGCATTCCAGCCGAAGATGATCGAAGGTAAAGCTATCCAGTTGCACCCGTTGGCATGTACGGCATTCAACGCCGACTTCGACGGTGACCAGATGGCTGTTCACTTGCCGTTAGGTAATGAGGCTGTTTTGGAAGCTCAAATGTTGATGTTGGCTTCACACAATATCTTGAACCCTGCGAATGGTGCTCCTATTACCGTACCTTCTCAGGATATGGTGCTTGGTTTGTATTATATTACCAAGTTGCGCAAGGGTACACAAGGCGAAGGTTTGACTTTCTATGGTCCGGAAGAGGCTACGATCGCTTACAATGAGAAGAAGTTGGATATCCATGCTCCGATCCATGTTTACGTGGAGGATTTGGATGCGAACGGTAACTTGGTGAAGACGATGGTAGAGACTTCTGTAGGTCGTTTGATGGTAAATGAGTTTGTTCCGAAAGAGATTGGTTATGTAAACGAGGTGTTGGGCAAGAAGTCTCTTCGTGACATCATCGGTCGGGTAATCAAGGCTTGTGGTGTGGCTCGTACCGCTCAGTTCTTGGACGATATCAAGAACTTGGGTTACTATATGGCATTCAAGGGTGGTTTGTCCTTCAACTTAGCGGACGTTCTGATCCCGCCTGAAAAGGATGAGTTGGTTCAGAAGGGATACGATGAGGTTGAGCAGATCATGGCTAACTATAATATGGGTTTCATTACCAACAACGAGCGTTATAACCAGATTATCGATACTTGGACACACGTTAATAGTAACTTGTCTAATATCTTGATTAAGCAATTGACGGCGGATAACGATGGATTCAACTCAATCTATATGATGATGGATTCCGGTGCCCGTGGTTCTAAAGAGCAGATTCGTCAGTTGTCCGGTATGCGTGGTTTGATGGCGAAACCGCAGAAGAGTGGTGCAGAAGGTGGTCAGATTATCGAGAACCCGATCCTTTCTAACTTTAAGGAAGGTTTGTCCGTGTTGGAGTACTTTATCTCTACTCACGGTGCTCGTAAAGGTTTGGCCGATACCGCTTTGAAGACTGCCGACGCCGGCTACTTGACTCGTCGTTTGGTTGACGTCTCTCACGACGTGATCGTAAACGAGGAAGACTGTGGTACATTGCGTGGCTTGGTTTGTACGGAATTGAAGAATAACGAGGAGGTGATCGCTTCCTTGTATGAGAGAATCTTAGGTCGTGTATCTGTTCACGATGTGATCCATCCGATTACGGGCGAGGTTATCGTTCGTTCCGGTGAGGAAATCCGTGAGGATGCCGCTAAGGCAATCCAAGACTCTCCGATCGAGAGCGTCGAGATTCGTTCCGTATTGACTTGTGAGTCTAAGAAGGGTGTCTGCGCTAAGTGCTATGGACGTAACTTGGCTACGAACCGCATGGTTCAGAAGGGTGAGGTTGTCGGTGTAATCGCCGCACAGTCTATCGGTGAGCCGGGTACACAGTTGACGTTGCGTACATTCCACGTCGGTGGTATCGCATCCAACATCGCTACAGAGAATAGTATTACATCTAAATATGATGGTATTTTAGAGATCGACGAGCTTCGTGCTGTTGAGGCGGTAGACGAGGTGAGCGGAAAGAAACATTTGGTAGTAGTAAGCCGTTTGGCTGAAATGCGCATTGTTGATCCGAACACGAAGATTGTGTTGTTGACTCATAATATACCTTATGGTTCTAAGTTGTTCTTCAACAACGGTGACTCAATTAAGAAGGGTGACGTGATCATCGAGTGGGACCCGTTCAATGCCGTAATCGTGTCAGAGGTTTCCGGTAAGATCGAGTTCGAGAGTTTGGTAGAGAACGTGACTTACAAGGTTGAGAGTGATGAGACTACCGGTTTGAAGGAGAAGATCATCATCGAGTCTAAGGATAAGACGAAGGCTCCGGCCGCTCATATCGTGGATGAGAATGGTAATTACTTGAAGAACTACTCTTTGCCGTTGGGCGCTCACGTCGTGAAAGACAATGGTGATGTAGTGAAAGCTGGTGAGGTTTTGGTTAAGATCCCTCGTGCCGTAGGTAAGGCCGGTGATATCACCGGTGGTCTTCCTCGTGTAACCGAGTTGTTCGAGGCTCGTAACCCGTCTAACCCTGCTGTCGTATCTGAGATCGACGGAGAGGTAGGATTCGGTAAGATCAAACGTGGTAACCGCGAGATCACCGTAACGTCTAAGTTGGGTGAGGTTAAGAAATATATGGTTCCTCTGTCTAAACAATTATTGGTTCAGGAGAACGACTATATCCGTGCGGGTATGCCGCTATCAGACGGTGCTACCACTCCTTCGGATATCTTGGCGATCAAAGGTCCGACGGCTGTACAGGAATATATCGTGAATGAGGTTCAGGATGTATACCGTCTGCAGGGTGTGAAGATCAACGATAAGCACTTCGAGGTTATCGTTCGTCAGATGATGCGTAAGGTAGAGGTGGTTGATCCGGGAGATACTCGCTTCTTGGAGCAGCAGATTGTTGATAAGTTGGAGGTAATGGACGAGAACGATCGTATCTGGGGCAAGAAAGTTGTTACCGATCCGGGTGATTCTCAGACATTGCAAGCCGGACAGATCGTGACTGCACGTAAGTTGAGAGATGAGAATAGTATGTTGAAACGCCGTGACCTTAAGTTGGTCGAGGTACGTGACGCTATTCCGGCTACAGCCAACCAGATCCTTCAAGGTATCACACGTGCCGCTTTGCAGACGAACAGCTTTATGTCCGCCGCATCTTTCCAAGAGACGACGAAAGTATTGAACGAGGCTGCTATCAACGGAAAGGTAGACCGTTTGGAAGGTTTGAAAGAGAACGTTATCTGTGGTCACTTGATTCCTGCCGGTACCGGTCAGCGTGAGTTTGATAAGCTGATCGTAGGCGCAAAGGATGAGTTCGATCGTATCTTCGCTAATCGCAAGAACGTGGTTGATTTCAATGCCATGGACAAAGATGATGAAGAATAGGAACGTTTAATAAACTATAAAGAAAGGCCGGCAGAGCAATCTGTCGGCCTTTTTTGTTCTTCCTTATTTGCTTAATAAATGGATAAACTTTATTTTTGCGAGGTAACAAAGACCATAGATAAATACTGAGACATATAAGAAACATATAATAATCAATATCATGAAGAGAATTTTACTTTGTTTAATGGTGGCTTTATTTGCCACTGGCTGCTTATTCGCTAAAAACAACGATGAGAAAATGAATGTAATGTCTTATAACATCCGTTACGATAATTCGGGTGATAAGGATAATCAATGGAAATTCAGAAGAGATTTCGCTGCTGATTTAGTGAAATTCCATGAGGCGGATGTGTTCGGTGCGCAAGAGGTCTTGAATAATCAGCTGAATGATTTGCTTGATCGTTTACCGGAATACGCTTATGTGGGTGTTGGTCGTGAGGATGGCAAGACGAAAGGGGAGTACGCTCCGATTTTCTATCGTAAGGATCGTTTTTCCGTTGAGAAAAGCGGTAATTTCTGGTTAGCCGAAGATATAAATGCCGTTGGTAAGAAAGGTTGGGACGCCGCATGCGAGCGTGTAGCTACTTGGGCGATCTTGAAAGATAAGAATACGGGAAAGAAATTCTTCTTCTTGAATACGCACTTGGATCATATGGGGAAAGTGGCTCGTCATGAAGGAGCTTCTTTGGTGCTGGAGCAAGCGAAGAAATTATCCGAGAATTTACCTATAATCGTGACTGGCGATTTCAATGCCGTGCCTTCTGATGAGCCGATACAAGTATTGATTAATCCGAGTGATCCTCGTCATTTGACTCATTCCCGCACGATCGCAGGGTTTACTTATGGCCCGGAATGGACATTCCATGATTTTGGAAAGATCCCTTACGACAAGCGTGAATGGATTGATTATATCTTCGTGAAAGGGAATATCAAGGTATTGCGTCATGGTGTATTGACTGAAACGTTGAATAACCTGTTCCCATCCGACCATTGCCCGGTAATCAGTACGTTGATACTCGAATAAAAAAGCTTTGTGTGTATGGGGAAAGTAGACGTATTGAAGGAAACGACCCCGCTTTCATCAGAAGATTGCTTCTTGGTCATGCAACGCCCGAAATCGGGGTTTAATTTTCCGTTACATGTACACATGGAGTTTGAGTTGAACTATCTGGAGAATGCCGCTGGTGCTATCCGGATAGTTGGCGATTCGGTCGAGGAAATCGATGATCTTGATTTGGTGTTGATCGCGGGAGGAACGAAGCATGCTTACTCGAACCATAAGTGTCCGTGTAATGGGATCTTTGAGATAACGATACAATTTCATAAATCGTTATTTGATAGCTTGATCAATAGACGGCATTTCAAGACCATGAAGGATATGTTTGATAACGCTTCCAGTGGTCTTGTTTTCAGCCGGGAAATGATACTTGGCATTCAAGATAAATTAAGAATGTTGTCGAACGATAACAAGCCGGATTCTTTCAAGAACCTGTTGTGTTTGGTCGAGATTCTTAAGATTCTATCTTTGGATAAAGCAGCCCGTCGGTTGAATGCCGTGAACACGGTAAAGAACTATAATAATAACGATACCGATCGTTTAGATAGTATCATGTTATATTTACACGAAAATTATCAAAAACGTATCACCTTGTCGGAAGTGGCTAAGTTAACAAATATGAGCGATGCCTCATTGATGCGTTTCTTGAAGAAGTGGACGGGAAAGACATTTATCGATAACTTGAACGAGATCCGGGTAGCCGAGGCGGTATGCCGTTTGACCGATACAAGTGACAGTATTTCTGAAATATGTTACAGGTGCGGTTTTAATAATCTATCGAATTTCAACCGGGTATTCAAACGGCGTAGGGGGAGTACCCCTACAGAGTACAGGGAGAAATATTCCCGTTCGAGGTTTATAATTTAAAACATGATTTAAAGCATGTTTACATTGATTTGTGTCAAGTGTTGATGATATAGTATTATTTATTGCACATATAGTATTTGGTGGTCTTTGCTAAAGCCCTTACTTTTGTAAAGTTCAAGTGAAAGAGATTAGCACTTAGACAAAACAAACCTTAACTAAAACGCCAAAACCAATTATATCAAACACAAAAGGTATTTTTACATTGGTCTAAAGAATTGAGAATTAAAAACACAACTAGAAAACGACTGCCTGAGAAGGTAGTCGTTTTTGCATTTATAGTCTTCAACCCCTTTGTAACCCGGAATAAATATGTATATTTGTCTTCGCAATTTTTAATCACCATAAATTTAAAAAAAGAAAGTATGGAAAACAACAAACCTGCCAATAACGAGATTCAGATCGAGTTATCTGAAGAAATGGCACAAGGAACTTACGCCAATTTGGCTATTATATCTCATTCAAGCTCTGAATTTATCCTAGATTTTATCCGGGTGGTTCCGGGAGCTCCTAAGGCACAAGTCAAAAGTCGCGTAATCTTAACTCCGGATAACGCTCAACGTTTGTTATTCGCTTTGCAAGACAATATCAAGAAATTTGGGGAGCAACTTCAAGCAGGAAATAATAATAACAAAACAGCTAATTTTGAGGACTTCGCAGGTCCGACAGGAGAGGCTTAATAGATTTGTTTTCAGCCATAGAAAGAGTACTTTTCTACAAGAGTAGGGGAGTACTCTTTTATTGTTGGGATGGCTCGTTTACATTGAAAAACCTTGATGCCTATTCTTAGATGCTTACAATGGGCATTCTAAGGTGTTAAGAATGCCTGTTATAAACACCTAAGAATGCCCATCGTAAAGAATACCCTATCTCTCTATCCTAAAGATTAGATAATCCCATCAATATTTTCTTCAATACGGTTTGCGCAGAGATCTCACGGTTCGCGGCCTCGGGGATTACGATACTTTGCGGACTCTCTATCACGTCATCGGTAACGATCATATTGCGACGAACCGGCAAGCAATGCATGAAATAAGCGTTATTCGTAAGCGCCATTTTCTCTGCGTCTACGGTCCAGCTACGATCTGTGCTGATTACTTGTCCGTAATTCGGATCTTTATAAGCGGACCAGTTCTTTGCGTAAATGAAATCCGCTCCTTCAAAAGCCTTCTTCTGATCGTATTCCACTTTAGCGTTGCCTACGAATCTAGGATCAAGCTCATAACCTTCCGGATGAGTGATAACAAACTCATAATCTGTAGCGTTCATCCATTCGGCAAAGCTGTTTGGAACGGCTTGCGGCAATGATTTCGGATGAGGAGCCCAAGTCATGACTACCTTCGGACGAGCTGTTTTCTTATATTCCTCTATCGTGATCAAGTCGGCGAAACTTTGCAACGGATGGCGTGTCGCCGCTTCCATGCTAAATACCGGCCGGTCGGAATGCTCGATGAACTGACTCAATATCTTTTCGTTATAATCATCTTCTTTATTCTCAAAGCGTGCGAAAGAACGGACCCCGATCACATCGCAGTAACAGCCCATTACAGGAACAGCTTCCAGCAAATGCTCCGGTTTATCACCATCCATGATAACACCTCGCTCTGTTTCCAGCTTCCATGCACCTTGGTTAACGTCCAAAACGATCGTGTTCATACCTAAGTTCATGGCAGCCTTTTGGGTGCTTAAGCGGGTACGTAGGCTTGAGTTGAAAAATATCATCAACAACGTCTTGTTTTTTCCCAGTTCACTAAACTGGAAACGATCTTTCTTGATCTCGAAAGCTTCATTAAGCGCTTGTTTCAAGTCACCTAAATCCTGTACGCAAGTGAAATGTCTCATATCTGTTACAATAATATTTTGTTAAAGGCAAAGATAATGACTACTTGTCAATTATCCTTTAGAAAGACCAAGGAATTGTTTAAGAGATCGTATCCGGAGGTGTTATGGGTAGTTTGAAACTGAAGGTAGAACCTTTCCCTTCCTCCGAGTTCACCCAGATGGTACCTCCCATGGCGGTGACCAGACCTTTACAGATCGAAAGCCCTAACCCGGTGCCCGGCTGGAATTCGTTCAATTGCACGAATCGTTCGAAGATATGTCCCAGTTTGTCCTTCGGGATACCGTTACCTGTATCGGACACGTAAAATTGCACGCTGACCGGATACAACGATTGGTATCCGAAATGAATTTCTCCTTTCTCCGTATATCGGAGGGCGTTAGAAAGTAGTTTTTTCAAGATAAGCATAAGCTTATGTTTATCCGTGTGAAGAGATACGTTTGGAGAATCATCCAAGATTAACCGTACGTTTTTGGATATGCGGGGAGAGGCGTATTCGTATACATCGTGCATGATAGCGAGCGGATTTACATCCTCATATGACCAATTGATCGTATTGGACTCGATTCTGGACATCTCGAGCGTGTCATTGATTAATTCGAGCAAAGCCGTGTTATTTTCTTTAATCATGGAAATATACTGTTCACGCATTTCCGGATCATCTTCCAGTCCTAACATATCGGAGAAGCCGACGATGGCATTTAGCGGAGTCCGGATCTCGTGCGTCATATTTGCCAGAAACGTAGATTTCAATAGGGAAAGATCCTTGGATTTCTGATGATCCGCGATAGCTAGCTCGTCGTTTTCCTTTTCGATAATGCTACCTATAATGACATGTGGGGTGCCGCTTTCATCAATATCCATGCTTTTACCCGATATTTCATACATCTTATAAGTCCCGTCTTGATTCCTCAGGTGGAAGGTGACGTTGTGAGACGATAATTTCTCGTCCCGGATTTTATTGAACAGATAGAAGAAATCCAAACTATCCTCGGGCTTACGTACGGATGATAAAGCCCTGCATATAAACCTGTTTTTATCTAATAGAGTATTGGTCGTGCCGTAGAATTGAAAACAGCGGTTACAATGCTTTTTGTCGCAAGTGGAGAAACGGTCGAAGCTGAATGAGTAAGCGGCTAATTTACCGTCTTCCAACGCTTGCCGCATCAATATCCGGCTCTCGTTCAATTGTCCCATCAATAGTTTATTTTCCCTGTCAGTTTCTTTTTCTCCCTGCTGCGTAAGCCAAAGCGTATACCCGCTAAGCCCCTGTTCATCGGTATAGATGGGTTCTACTTTAAACGTGACGGGCTCTTCGCATATAATTGCGTCACCTTTTCTTAAAGATGACTTCAAGGAATCGGTTAGTACGATGTTATTAAATAGATGTTCTATAATAAAGTCATGCTTATCCGCCAAGGAAAAATGAGCGAACATCGCCTTATTCAAGTCTATCAGATTTCCTTCCGTATCATAGATAGCCCCTCCTAAAGGACAGGAATAGAATATATTTGAAACTAAAGTGTTGAAAATATTTGAATCTATTACTGTTGACATTATTCGTTTAGATTTAAGTGTTGTTCAAGAAGAAAGAGACAGGCGAGTTCCTATATTCTCGTCTGCCCGTCTCCTTCTATGATGTATTTATAAGTCGTTAATTCAGGAAGCGCCATCGGTCCCCGGGCATGTAGCTTTTGGGTACTGATTCCGATCTCCGCCCCGAATCCGAATTGGGCCCCATCAGTAAAGGCGGTAGATACATTTGCGTATACGCAAGCGGCATCTACCAATTGCTGGAAGCGCCGGATAGTTTCCGGATCTTCGCTGATTATGCTTTCGCTATGTTTTGAACTGTAGCGGGCGATATGTGATAGAGCCTCGTCTAAAGAGGATACGGTACGGATACTCATTTTGTAATCGAGGAACTCGGTACCGAAACTGTTTTCGTTAGCCTGTTGTAAAAGCGTCTCCGGATAATGTTCGGATAGAGCGGCATAAGCCGGTTCGTCCGCATAAATGATTACGTTGCTGTCCGGAAGCTTTTCACAGATATACGGAAGATCAGATAGACGTTCTCGGTGGATGATTAAGCAATCCAAGGCATTACATACGCTGACCCTCCGTGTCTTTGCGTTATTTACGATCTCACGTCCCTTGCCTTTATCTCCGGAGCGATCAAAATAGGTATGACAGATACCAGCGCCAGTCTCGATCACCGGAACTTTCGCATGTTCCCGGACGAAGTGAATCAAGGAACTGCTTCCACGAGGAATGATTAAGTCAACCAAGCCGACCGCTCCCAGTAATTCCGCCGTAGCCTCTCGATCCGGAGGTAGTAAAGTGCATACAGCCGGATTTATACCCTGACGCTCCAATACAGAATGGATGATGCGTACCAAGGCTCGGTTAGAGAAGTCCGCATCCGATCCACCCTTTAGTACGCAAACATTACCGCTTCGGAAACATAAGGAAAAAACATCGAAGGTAACATTCGGACGAGCCTCATAGATCACGCCGATCACCCCGAAAGGCACGGTTACTTTTCGGATAACCATTCCGTTCGGGCGGATAGTCTCACTCAAGACCTTATTTAATGGAGAAGGTAATGTCGATACATTCTCCATATCGGCGGCGATACCTTGTAGCCTTTCCTCTGTTAATTTCAGCCGGTCGTATTTCGGGTTCGCTGGGTCCATACGTTCCAGATCTTGGCGATTCGCGGCGAGTACCTCCTCCGTATGAGTCCGTAGAACCTGCGCTGTCTCCTTTAAGATCCCGATAATCGTTTGATCCGATAGCGTTATCAATTGTTTAGCCGCATCCGATGCCTGTCGCAGCATATCTTTTACATTCATACTTTTTAATCCAGATATAGATAATCATAATGTATAAGCGGTTTTAAATCCCGTTGCCCTATTTGCTTACGTGCTTCCTCGCTGTCATAGGCGGTACAGCCTACGCCGATTTGCACGCCTTCCTCATTCATTATCTTTACGATATCATCTTTTTCGAAATCACCCTCGATGCGGGTTACTCCAACCAATAATACGCTAGTCGCTTTCGGGGCGGTCAATGCCTCCTCGGCTCCTTTATTGATATGTATTTCCCCTTTGGCGAAACCCTCGGAGTGGGCGATCCATTTCTTTACGCTGCTGACGGGTTTCGAGGCCGGAATGAAACGGGTGCAGACCGTGTCGCTATCCACCGCCAATAACATCGGAAGGATATTATCCTTTTTGCCGTTGGCGATGATAACCGCAATACCTTCGTCCGCCACTTTTTGGGCGATATGACATTTCGTCAACATACCTCCCCGTCCAAAGGATGATTTGCTAGTCTGTACATATTCCGACAAATCTGTTTTCCCACATTCGATTTCCCGGATCACGGAACTATCCGGGTCCGACGGATTTCCATTGTAAATCCCGTCTATATTACTGAGAATCACCAAGGCATCCATTCCCATCATCGTAGCGATCAAGCCGGATAACTCATCATTATCCGTGAACATCAGCTCGGTTACGGATATCGTATCATTCTCATTTACGATGGGGATCACCTTGTTTTCAAGCATTACCTCCATGCAATGCTTCTGGTTCAGGTAATGCGTACGACTCCCGAAATTCTCTTTTGTAGTAAGCACTTGCCCGCAAGTCATGCCATGCTCCCGGAATAACTCGTAATACCGGTTGATCAACTTGGCCTGTCCTACCGCCGAATACAGTTGCCGGGCTGATACGGGATCCAGCTTTTTGCCGGCCTTTATCTCGCTTCGTCCAGAAGCCACGGCACCGGAGGAGATCAAGACGATCTCCATACCTTGCCGGTGCAAGTCCGCTACTTGGTCAACCAACGCGGACATGCGGGTGATATCTAGCGTCCCATCCTTGCGGGTCAGGACATTGCTTCCTATTTTTACAGCGATCCTTTTCAAGAAAGTTATGATTTATTATTTATTATCTTTATCCCGGATCTCTACCCGTCGGATCTTTCCGCTGATTGTTTTCGGCAGTTCGGCCACGAATTCGACAACACGGGGATATTTGTAAGGAGCGGTGACACGTTTCACGTGATTTTGCAATTCTTTGACCAAGGCATCACACGCTTTATCCTTATAATCCTTCGCCAATACGATCGTGGCCTTTACTACCTGTCCGCGGATCTCGTCGGGGACACCGGTGATAGCACATTCCACTACCGCAGGGTGAGTCATCAAGGCACTTTCCACCTCGAACGGCCCGATACGATAGCCGGAACTCTTGATCACGTCGTCCGCGCGGCCAACGAACCATAAGTAACCATCCTCGTCACGCCAAGCCACGTCTCCCGTGTAATACAGGCCATCGTGCCAAGCTTCCCGGGTACGTTCTGCGTCCCGGTAATATTCCTTGAATAACCCGATAGGCTTGCCATTTGTTGTGTGGATCACGATCTGTCCTTGCTCGCCATCCTCCGCACGGCTTCCGTCCGGACGCAATAAATCGACAT
>ERZ779729.1760-NODE-1760-length-14546-cov-3.117245_pt1 | contig 14546 bp, 8 predicted proteins | sample MGYA00511072_ERZ779729 | MGnify/ENA primary metagenome ERZ779729 (study PRJEB29588, sample SAMEA2156675) | human gut metagenome | biome: human gut; feature: human-associated habitat; material: faeces | place: Denmark | collected 2008/2010 ...
GGCAGGTGCCGTTCCTCACCGGGATGAAATTAGAAGGTGTAGCGGGCATTGAGGTTGAACGAGTTGTTCAAACGGTCCTCACCGCCTACGCCAAGTTCGTAATGCATGCCGAACGTCCAGGCGTCAACCTGAGCATTCACGCCGAGCGTCATCTGAACCGGCGTTGTATCAACCACGCGGGTGACTTCTTCAGACGAACCGAACTTAGCAACAGCATCCTTGTCGCCGAAGGCCGGGACAAAGGAGAGGTCGAACATCGGCGCAACCTTCATGCCGGCGGTTTCGAAGGTGCCGGAGACAGCAACACCGACAGGCATCTGGAAGACGTTCATCGAGTCGTTTTCGACATCAAGGCTGAGGTCGTCAACCGTGAGATGCGTGTAGCGCAGGCCCACGTGCGGAACGACGTTGAAGGCGCCAGCAGAAAGCACATATTCGCCGCCGACACCCATCGTGAACGCATCTGCGTCAAGATCTTCATCGTAGCGGACACCCATGACCGAGCTCGAAAGATCGTTTTCGGTACGGATGTAGCCCAAGTCGATCTTGCCATTGAAGTTGCCGATTCGATGCGAGCCGTAGAGGCTGAAGCCGTAGAAGTCGACATCGTTGTCAACCTTCACAGCCGTGTCGACGCTATTGGCATCGGCCTGACCGACTGTAACGGCGGCGCCGACAATCGCGCCGCACGGAGCCGTCCAGTCAACGCCGAGCGATGCGCCGTAGATGTCGGCTTCATAGCCGGAGTTGCCGTAGAGGCTGTCCGCCGTGTTCCAGGATCCGAAAACGTCGACCCAGGGCGTCACGCCGGCATCGGCGCGGACAATGCTGTTCGCAGCCGTCATGCGGCGGTTGAGCACCTTCGAAACCTGTTCAACAGCATCAAGTGCGACGTTGTAGACGCCGCCCGCAGCGGCCATGTTGGCGACCACATTAGCCTCGTCAGTGAGCTGCTGATAGAAAGCGGCTTCGGCAGAAGCGGCGCTTTCAGTGTAGAGGTTCAGCATGTCGACTGAATCATCAATTTCTTCGACATTGATGTTGTGAGCGGCTGCAAAAGCTTCGCGATAGGCTTCTGCATCAAACTCAGCGTGAGCAATCTGGCTGATGAGTCTATTCGCGTCAACGTTCACATCCGTGAGCGCCGAAGTGAAGGTGTCTTTGAACCAGAGGCTGCCAACATGGGCATTCACTGCTGCTTCATCCACGTTGAAATAGACGCGGTTGCCAGAGATGGCATTGGTCGGATCGTAATACTGAGAACCGAGATCGACATCTACACCGTTCTTGACTTCGACTGTTTCCGCAAGCTGAACATAGCGAACGCCGGCTTCTTCATCGAGAACAGTTGCGCCTCGCACGAGATTCGTAAAGGCAAGCTTCGTGCCGTTTTCGAAATGGACGCCACCCTTGAAAACACCGTCTTCGGCAAGGAAGCCTTCCGTCTGAGCCACGCCAGCCAGATTCACCAACAGAGTGTCGGCATTGTTGTTTGTAGTAGTGTCTTGAGAATCCTTAGCGTTGTAATTGATCCAAAGTCCGTTGCCAACATCCGTCTGCTTGGCGATATAGACAACATTGTGTTGGTCAGCTTCGTCGCCGTAGTAGGCGTCAACAGCGGCGCGTGCGGTTTCTGCGTTCACGCCGGAAGCAATAATGCCGCCGGTAACGCGACCAGAATCGTCAGCTTTGAACTTAACGTTATCAATGTTCGTAAAGTCGACCGCGTTGGCAAAGTGATGCACAGCGGGCGTGAGCGGCGTCGCAGGAACACTGTCAGGACCTTCAGCCTGAGCAGACACCAATGCATCATTATTGCCGTTTTCAGTATTTTCTTCGTTCGAATCAGGCGGCGTTACCGGCTTGGTGCCGATAACAGCAAAAACCCCGCCGTCAACGGTGGCCGTGTAAGACCCGTTGAGGTACGACGTGCTGAGGTTGCCGGCGACAGTGAATACATTGCTTGTGCCGAGGTCGATGCCTTCATTGGCGGTAAAGCTGGCATCTTCGTCAATCTGGAGGGTAGCGCTGTCAGCGAGAGCAACGTTCTTGTTGGCAGTAATCTGTCCCTGAACCGTGGCGTTGTTCAGAATCTTGATTGCATGGTCAATGTGGCCGACGTCTTCCGTTTCATCGCCCAGCTGGATAGAGCCTTTAAGGTTCAGAAGGCGGTCTTCGAGGCCGATGAACATTTCGCCGGAGGCATCGCCGCGAACGATAACTTCACCAGTGGTGTTGCTGCCGAGGGTGATCGCGTCGTCGAAAGCCGTGCCTTCATAATCGGGGTCAATCGACATCGTCACCGAGCCAAACGTGAATTCATTAGAAACGCCGCCGGCGGCAACGTCATTGCCAGCGTTGAATTCAAACGTTACGTTGCTGTGGCCGACGCTCGAGATCCCTGCAGCACGCACTTCCTGAATGCTGTAGCTGGAGCCGTCTTCGCTGCGAAGCGTGCCTTCTTCATAAGTGAGGTTCAGGTTGTTGCCGAAGAGCGCTTTTGTTTCGGCATAGTCTTCGAGCGTGTAATTCACCTGATCCGTCAGGAAGATGGACCCCGTATCGCTTGTACCAAAGATCGAGTGCTGAGTTCCGTCTTCATCGGAATAGACCAAATTGCTGAGCGACGTTTCGATTTCATTGCCGTTCAAAACAATGGCTTCGGATTGAGCTGTCAGCTTGCCGCCAACGTAAAGATAAGCGGTATCGTTTCCTTCGGAGCTTTGTTCAGAGCCGAGCTTGAGTTTGCTGCCGTTAACAATCGTCAGATCGTTGAGAACTGCGAAATCCGTACCGGAGTTGACAGTAACAGTGCCGTTGGCAATTTCAGCATTGGTGACTGAGAGGTGGCTGTTGCTGTCGATGGTAACCGTAGATTGAGAGGCTTCAATTGCTTCCGTGCTTTCGTTTTCAGCAATGCCAACTACCAGGCGGTTCGCGTGGAGCTGTTGGGAAATCGTTGTGCTGCCGCCGTAAGCAAGAATGTCGCCATTGATGGTGGAACCTTTGTCCGAGCCCGTTAACGTAGTGCTTGTCCCGCGCAGAACAACGTTCCCGTTGACAGCAGCTTTGGTGTCGATCTGCAGATTGGATGATGCGACGCCGGTGTCGACAGTGATGTTGCCGTTTACCGTTGAGTCGTCTGCAAGAACAACACTGTTGTTAGAAGTTGTGCTGTTGTTGGAAACGCCAAAATAGATGGCGTTCGTACCATTGGCAGCGTCGATCGTCCCCTCGTTAGTGAAGGTGGTGCTGCTGGTGTCCTTGATTTGGACACCGATCGTAAATGCGCCTTCTTCTGAAGACGGAGCGCCAACTGAGATCAGACCTTCATTGATAGCCGAAGATCCATCCTTGGCGCCGAGTTCCATGCCGACGCCCGTGCCTTCAACGTAGATCGTCCCGCCGAGAGCATTCTTAATCGTAGCGACTTCGTTGTTCGTGCTCTGTGAGCCAACAGTCATGCCGTAAGCATTTCTCGCGACGATGACGCCTTGATTAATGGCGGTGCCGCCATATTGGGCCAACATGGCAGACTGCGACCAAGAGTCAGCTGTGCCAGTTGCGGTTACATAGATGTTGCCCTGATTGGTGACAGTGCCACCCGATGCGACGAGGCCATGTGCCTGCGGTTTCAGTTTGTCCTCTGCCCCAGAGTAGTGCCCTTCTACCCAAAGATTTTGAGTAAAGGTAGCATCGGTGCCGCTATTGTCAAAGAACTGATCGTAGCGTGCACTACCGCTTGCAATGTCGCCAAGGTAGAAGAAATTATTCTCGTCAGCATTCAGCTTGGTTGCGTCCGTTACTTTTGTGCTGTCTTCAATAGTCAGCGGGTTGTTGACCCACTGAGCGGAAGCAACACCCATAGCGGATGCGATGGCTGTAGCGATCATGGTCTTTGTTACGATCGCTTTGAAATTGGTCTTCATGAATAAACTCCAAGAAATATTTCTTGCGGGCACACCATGTGCATGTGTGCGAGCTGTGCATTGCACACCCCCGATCCTACGAACGACCTTCTTATAGGGGTGGGGTATTTCTACGTAATCACATATGGATTACAGGCTTATTCGAACGATAAATATATAAATATCAAATGTGAATTTCAGCAAAAATTATGTATTAGACCCCCCTTTATCCTGAGAAAGGGGGGTACGTTGCAGTATCGCAACAAGAAATATGTTTTCTGGAGTTATTTGGAAAAAGGCACCGATAAGGAGGCTTATGGAATTAATCCGCCACTGATGTACGTATTTTCAAGTCCGAGATGATTTCGTGTTTCCGCCCTTTTCTGCCGATAAGAGGCGTGCCGGTTCATGGCGCTCACTGCGGTTGTCGTCTCAAATGACCAGCTTTGCGGAAAGCGCGAGCAATCTGAATGCTGCTGGTTTCAGCATGAAAAGTCCCGTTGCTCACAGAAATCTCACGGAAATACATGCTTCTGAGGTTGTTCGTTTTCTTTACGTTCTTGAAACGGCAGTATCGATCTTGCGGATTCGTCGTCGTAAAGACGATGCAGGACGGATCAAGCACTTCGAGCGGCCGCAGGTTGTGACTGGTAAAGATCAGCAGCCCTCGTGCCGAGGTGCCGATGATGGAAAGCAGCTCACCCAGGAGATATTCGAAAATACTCGCGTCAAGATCGTCAATCACGACAGTGATTGAAGGATCGTTATAGACAGCAATCAAAAGATGAAGGATTGAAACGATTTTCTTTATGCCGTCAGATTCAAGTTCGAGCGGGATTGCAACATCGTTCCGAACGCGTGCAAACGAAACCAATGTTTGCATTTCGCCATCCGGAGACACCTGGCGTTCGCCTTCGATGATTCGAACGGTGAGTCCCGGAACAAGCTGGACAAGAACGAGATTGCCGATGTCGACGATTTCTTTGAGCAGTGCAAGTTCTTTCGAGTTAACAATCGAACCACCAACTTTTTCCGGCAGTAAACCGCCTGCACGGTTTTTGAGAGTAAACATGAAGAGAAGCACATCGAGCCTGATGAGGCCCGATTCCCGGCTTGTCATGACGAAGAGTTCCTGCCGTGCCCAGGTTCTCAAACGTTCAATGCAGGCGGCGACGGCAAGGCTTTCTTCCGTCGGCGGTGCCTTCTTTAATTGTTCAAGGAATTCATTCGAAAAGATGTAATTTCTTGATTTCGCGTTGATGAGGCGTCTTTCGACAAACGAGCGAAGTCTTTCTTTGGTGCCTTTGACTTCCAGGCCGAGGAACTGTCTGAGTTTAGCTAAAGGACAAAACGCCGCCTCTTCCGTATGCGTGTCAATAACCTTCGCTTTTCGCTTGGCGCCTTCTGGCGACTTCATCGAATAAGAAAGCGTTTCGTCAAAGACGGCAACGGTTGCTTTTTCTGCGCCCTCTTCCGCCGGTTCTTTCTGGCTGCAGATGCTGAAGCCGTAGAAAACGGAGAAACTCACTTCTTCGTTCGATAGCTCGAATGTTGTTTCCAGACGCGCGGCTTTTGCGCCCACACGAATCTCTTTAACGAACGCTGCTGGAATCGGCAGGCCCTGGAGGGCTCGCTTGAGAAGACTCATCGCTTCTACGAGCGCGGACTTGCCGGATCCGTTCGGGCCATACAAGGCAGTTGTGGCGCCTGGCGCCTGCAGCGCAGGCTGCTTGAAGACAATCGTTCCGGCTTCAACGTTTTTGAAGTTCTCGATGCGAATGGTTTTGAGCCGAGGAACAAGGCTGTCAAACGTCATAGCAGGCCTCTCTTGAGAAAGCGCGTCAGTCAAAAGGGTCGTCGAAAACGGCATTTTAAATGCCGATTTTGTCTGTAAATGGTGCTTTAAAGGCCGAAGAAAGCAGATTCGAACTGATTGCGGACTGCTGGACCCTTCTAACTTCGACTTGACTGCTCGTGGCTGTCCCATTGCTTTAACGCTTCTCCAGCGTGAAGCGCAGTCTGATGAAACATCATTGCAGATCTTTTCAATCGCTCAGTACGTTCGAAGCTATGCATCTGGTCGAGCTCCGAGGCTGTGCCGTAGAAGCTGCATCACGGAAATACAGGATGTCCTGAATTTTCTTGGGAAGCTTTCTTGTTACTATTGATGACCGTAAAAATACCTACAAACTTCCGGCGACAAGATGATTTGATCTTTGCCGTCCCTTTTTTTCCCAAATATCAATGAAGGTCGTTCTCGCATTTCTCGTCCTTTGTCTGCCGATTGCAGTCAAGGTCAATCTTGAGTGGAACGCATTAAGCGATTCACTTTTCCTCGAGTTGTGCCGCGTCATGGTGCAGGAATCCATGGCGCTTTTCATGACGGCGGAGATTTTCTTAGTCGGCGTAATAGCCTGGCTTTCCTATGCGATGCAGTCGCGTCGTGTCCTGAAAAGCATCCGCAAAGCAGAGCGTTCTCTCATCTCGGCACGCAAACAAACGGGTTCTTTGGTGGATGACTGGGAAGCAGTACGCGACGCTTTTGAGGCGATCGGTCCTAACTTCGAGCGACTCCTTCGCCGCTACGAGGGCGTCATTGAGGATGTCAGCGATGTCGTTCGGGCGCGTCATCTCGGAACGAAGCATCGCTGGGTGAGCGTTGCAGAACCGGAAGCCTTCTTCAATACAGAGTCGCTTTACAACAGCGTTCTCAACGCTCCGCTCTACGCTTCCATGCCGGGGTTCCTCACTGGTCTCGGGCTCCTCTTCACATTTGTCGGTCTCGCCTGAGGCATTACGCTCGCGCAAGGCGGCTTGATTCCAGAGGCTGGCAGTGCCCCGAGCGCACCGTCTCTCTCAACCGTATCGGGTCTCATCGAATCGGTTGGCAGCCTTTTGGGCGGCGCGGGCCAGGCGTTCTATACCTCGATTGCCGGCCTCCTGATGTCGATTCTCGTTGGATCAGCGATCTTCATTCGAGAAAAGGAAATTGCAAGGGCCGTCGAACAGCTGAACGACGTTCTTGAGGATGACATTCCTGTCGTCACTGTTGAGTATCTGCAGTTCCAGACGCTCGTGAAGACCGGCGAGCAGGAAAAGTTCATGCGCGAGCTTGTGCCGCAGATTAAGGCAGACATGGAGAGCTTCCGCGAGGCGATTCTGAATGGTCTGGCCGACAATTCGAAGGAAGTCGGTGAAACGCTAACGCGCGCGCTTGACAATCTGAAGTCTGTGCTTCAGCAAATGAAGGGCGCCGAGTCCATCACCATTGCCGATGCGCTCAAGGTCGTCATTGAGCAGATGGAAGAAAATCTCACGCAGGTCCTTCAGAACATGTCCGGCTCCTTCAGTGAGTCTGCAGTGGCCGTCAAGAAGTCGGTCGAAGCGCTCGAAGTGATCGTTTCAAAGCTCAAAACTGAAGTTGAAAGCTCCGGCGAAGTCGCCAAGGCGCAGATTCTGAAGCTCGCCGAAGAGGCCGAGGGCGTCAACAAGGGGCTTCTCAGCACGCTGACGACCGCGGTCGACACGCTCAACCAGGAAGTCGGCGAAGCTGCAAGTGCGATGAGCGAATCCGTGCAGACTGCGGGCAAGACGATAAGCGGCACGGTGGAGGCTGCGGGCAAGGCGTTAAGCGGTACGGTGGAAGCAGCAGGCAAGACGCTAAGCGATACGTTGGAAACGACCGGCAAGACGATAAGCGGCACCGTCGAAGCGGCAGGCAAATCTGCCGAAGAAAGCATCGGCAAGCTCATGGCCCCCGTGACTGAACTTCATGAGCGCCTGCATGAAAGCGCCGAAGTGCTGCGAACGAATTTTGAAGCGATGGAAAATTCGTCGGCGCAAACGAAAACCAATTTTGAAGCCGTTGCTTCTCAGCTGGCCGAGTCCATGCAATCGGTCGATCGGATTGTTGAATCGCTCAAGGCGGAAGCCATTCAATTCTCTTCCACTGTTGAAACGCTCCGCGCAGCGCTCGTCAACATCAGAGAGACCGGCCAGTCTATTGCAGAGGGCAAGGCAAGCACCGACAAGACGCTCGCCGGCGTGATCGACAGCGCTAAAGACATCATGACAAACGCGACGGAGGCCGTGACTGGCGAGCTGATGCGTCTGCAGACCATGCTCGAAACCATAACGAAACTTCAAAACAGCGTTCTCACGCAGTCGACGCGAGTCAATGACTTGATGGATCAATCCGTAAGACGCTCGGCGACGCCGTCGAATCGATTCACACGTCGCTCTCGAGAAACCTTGTCACCGCAGACGAAAAGCTCGCATCTGCAGTCACGCACATGTCGGAAGGCTTCCGAACCTGGCGCGATGAACAGACGGCATACGTCAACGAACTGAATGACCTCCTTGCACGAGTTTCCGGTTCTGTCAACGCATGGGTCAAGGCTGAAGAAGCCCGAGTCCGCAAGATCAAGCAGGATGAAGCTGCACGTCAAAAAACGTCTGCTCCGGCACTTCCCGGAGGTAGAGCATGAGAGCGCGGCAGCGGTCCGCGCGTGCGCCCGAGCGCGTTAACTATCTGGCGAGTGTCTCCGACCTGATGTCGGCACTTCTTTTCGTTTTTGTGCTCGCGCTTGCGGTCGCCATTATGCAGGCAAAACTGGCTGCCGACAGAGCCGCTGACCAGGCTGAACAGGCGAAGGCCGCCACTATTCAGGCGCAAGCGGCAACCCTCCAGGCGCAAAATGCGGCCAGGAACCTCGAGCGCGTCCAGGCGCGGCTTGCAGCTGTGGAAACACGCCTGGCAGGAACGCGCGAGGCTACAAAAGGGCTGCTCGTGCATCTGCAGGAAGAGCTTGCCAAGCAGAACATCCGCGTGGACGTCGATGTCGCCAAGAGCGTGCTTCGCGTTCCAGAAACAGCTGTGACCTTTGAGGTAGGCAAAAGCCAGCTCGATGAGGAAAACATTGAGCGGGTTCGAAGCATCGGACGTGTTCTCGCCGAGGAACTTATCTGCTATCAGGCGGCTGTTTCACCCGAGCAGGCTGAGCGGTGCGCCAAAATCAATCCCTACGGGCACACGCTTGATGCCGTCTTCATTGAAGGCCATACCGACAATCAGCGTTATCGGGGCGATGAAACGGGATCTCGAAATCGCTTTCTCTCGACGGCGCGCTCCAATGCTGTCTACGGCGTGATGGTCGTAGAAAACGACATTTTGCTAAAACTTAAGAACCGCAGCGAGACGCTCTTCTCGCTTTCTGGCTATGGTGCGGAGCGGCCGCTCCCGGGGCACTGGCATGCGGAGCCGACCAACGATCCGGCGAATCGCCGCATTGAGTTCCGCTTCCTGATGACGCCGCCAGAAATTTCGAGAGAAGAAAGCGACTTGATCCGCACGTCTTCGGAGAATCTGTCGTGATGAACGATGACGAACTGGCCGATCTGCGAAAGCGGTTCAGCGTCGCCATGCGTCCCTTGCCGGCGATGTCTTTGAGCAAGAAAGCCGCCGATGAGGTCATATCGCTTTGGGATGCCGTCGCGGTTGACACGGGCGCGCGAGCTCTCCCTCGCATCTGGGACAAGATTGTGGTTGCGCATGGTGATCTGAACCTGCGCGCAAGCGAATGGCTCTACGTGCCGAATCTTCTTTTTGCTGACTGTGACGACAGGCGTAGAAAACTCTGTGTTTTCCCAGAGATTTACTTGGCGCTTCTGCGCTCGGCGCTGAAAAGCAAGAAGGACGACCGCTTCCTCAAGGGCCTCCTCTTCGACTTTTTCTTTGAATACCCGCCTGAAGCGCTTGAATCGTCTCGTTTAAAGGCGTTTCAGGCGATCTTCGAGCAGGCTGCCGATCGCAAGTACAGCACGCTTTTCAGCAGCCATTATCTTGCTGAAAATGCAGTAACGCGCACTGCTGAACGCATTCCGCCCACAGAAGCGGTTGCTCAATTTCTTGAGCTTCGTCCGGAAATAAGCCCCGATGGCGAGTTTGCCCGGCGAGTTTGGCTTCAAGCCACGTCCCGCTATAAGCGATTGCTTGAGGATCGACGGCCGGGGCAGCCTCTCGAAGAGGCGCTCAACTTCATGCGCAGCGATTTTGACGCCATTTTGCGCAACAAGAGCAGCATTGTCGCGAGAGTCCGTCTGGCGAGAGTCGTCCTGGAATGGTTTTTTGACCACCGCAGCGTCATTCCAAGCGCCGGTGAGCAGGAAGCGCTTTTTCGCTTCTTTTCCTATGTTCTTGGCGACCGCAATGATGCGCGTTATGCGGAGCGCTGGGAGCGCATCCCTGAGCATCTTCTCGCCCTCTTTGATTTCTGGGCGCTGGGACGAAGGCTCAATGGTGCTTTTGACGCTGTTGAAAAGGGGCTTGGCCGCGATTGGGATGCGAAAGCTGCTTGGCGTCAGCGCAAGTTCTTCTGGCTGCGTTATTGGCGAAGCGGCCGCATCAAGCAGGTGAGCCTTTTTGCTTCGCGCAAGCAAATTTTCGAACTTCAGAAAACGTTGAGAGATGGCAGCTTATCGATACCGGTGGGTTTGCTTAGGAATCGAAGCGGTCAATCCATCATGCTTTTGATTGCGCTGGAAGATGGACTGACCGCATTTGAGTTCTCGCACAATGGAGCGCTTCGCTTCATGAAGAATCTTTCGCAAAACCTTTGGAGAGCGCGGGACTTGGATTTCAATGCCATCCAAATAGGTTCGATCACTTCGGTTAGTCATACTTCATATTGGGTTGCCCGCGCTGACGATGCCATAGAACGGCTGACAGGTCGAAAACGCCCGCCTCAGAATTGATTGGAGATTCGAAATGTTTTTCCCCTTTTTCGGGCGTCGCGACGCCAAAGACGACGCAAAGCCGAAAAGCGCCAGCGAATTCCGCTTTGTCATTGCGGGGCGCTCGCAGCTCAGCGCGGAAGCCCTGTCGGATTTAAAGCGGAAGCTTTGCATCCGAAATGAGGCCGAGACTGAAGCGAACCTTGATGATCTCAATGAAAAACAGGAAGCCGATGTTGGCCTCGATGGCGGCGCCTCGCTTTACCAGAAATTTTGCCTGCAAACGCATTGTCCCTGGGCGCTGAGAATCAAGCTCGAGAACAGCCGCGGCGAGTCGCCTGCCTTCGAAGACTGGTCGACGTTTGCGCCGAAGGAAACCTGGGGGACTATTCAAAAGTTTGACGAACTTCTGGCCGATGAGCTTGCGAGCCTGGATGATTCGCGAAAAACGCTCACGGTCCCCGACATCGTGCTCGCTGGTTTGACCGAAAGCGACATCGCGGCGCTGCGCCTTTCGCCCGATGGTTCGCTTTCGCTTGATATCGAACCTCGGGGCATTCCCGGCGAAAAAGACTTCAAATACACGGTCAACATTCGACGAGAGGACCGAACCGTTTTCGGCAAGCCGGAAGGCATCCTCTTCAAGCGTGCCCGCACCACCCAGCTGTTCTCGCCAGCAATTTTCATGGCGCTCGACGCCATTCTCAACTGCAACGCTGCGGCGGCATCTGAGTCTTCCGAAGAGAACGATCGCAAAATTGCCTGGGGAACGACAGCGGATATTCTTCGATCCAGCGGCATTCCGGGTGTTTCTTCAGCTGCAGGCCGCATGCGGATCCTTACGGCAAGTCAGCTTTCGATTGAGCTTGATCCGGAAACGGGAGATATCCAGCCCGTTATTCTTCGACCGGAATACAAATCTGAAGGCGAAGATCGCAAGTTCAAATCGTTGCTGACTTCTAGGCAGACACGAGATCTTCGAACACTCGTTCGATCGTCAAAAACGCTGCCGAAAACCTTTTCTCTCGGCAACGATGCTTACCTGCTGCTCACAGACGAAGTCCGTTCGGTTTTGTCGGTCGTTGCGCAGAAGTCCAAAGGTTCGCCCAAGGAAAAAGCAGCCTTTGTCGCCAATCCGCGCAGGGCCATTCTCGATGCGCTCGAAAAGAGCGCCGATCAGCGCGAGAACGATGCTTGGGAAGAGCGCCTCGGACAAATTTTCTTCGAAACGCCGGAATTTCTTTCTCAGCGCGTCTCTGCCTTTGGACCGTGGTCGCCGAAGCATTGCGCATTCGTTACCCCCATCAAGACGAACTGGTTCGGCGACGGTGAATCGCATTACGTCATGTCGATTGCCGGCAAGCCGTTCCCCGTGACGGTCGAAAGCATTCGGACGCTATTGAAGAAAATCGAAGAAGCGCAAAGATCCGGCAATTCACATGTTGCCTTCGAAGGCTGTGAATTTGAAATCGACGAGATTGACATTCAAGCGCTTGAAGGCTTCATCGATGAGGTTTCCTCTGCAAGCGAAGCAGAGAAGCCAGATGAAGCAAAGCGCGCTCGAGATGAAAAGATAGAGAAAGCCGAAGAAAGCCGAGAGCCCAAGATCGAGGATGAAGCGCCGCTCCCGGAGGTTCGATTTGGCCCCATCATTTCGGACAACTTGGAGCAGCTCAGCTACTTTGCAGAAATCAAGCCTCGGCGAGCCTATCCGCCTTCTGTCGGCGGCTTTGCGCCCGGCTACTCGCTCTTGCCGCACCAGCGCGAAGCCCTCGACTGGCTTCAGGATTTGTGGCGCCGCGGGATTCCGGGCGCGCTCCTTGCCGACGACATGGGGCTCGGAAAGACCTTTCAGTGCCTCGCCTTCTTGAAGTGGATTGCCGACAACCAGGGACGCGCCGAGGGTGACGAGGCTGCGCCTGCGCTCATCGTCGCGCCGGCTGGCCTGGTTGGGAACTGGTTTCAGGAAGCAAAGAAATACTTTGAGGCAGGGTTCCCAGCGCCGCTAGTTCTCTCGAGCTCCCGAGCGAGGGAGCTTCTCTCGCGTCCGCTCTCCGAACGAAAAACGGAAATTGAAAATTACACGTGGGTCATTACGTCTTACGAGACCATGCGCGACAAGATTGAGCTCTTCATCAGCATTCAATGGGGGCTCGTTGTCTTTGATGAAGCGCAGCGCATCAAGACGCCGACGGCGTTGCTCACGGAAACAGCAAAGTCGCTCAAGTCGAACTTCGTTCTTGCGCTTACAGGCACCCCCGTCGAAAACTCGCTCACCGACCTTTGGTCCATTCTCGACGCAGTCGTGCCGGGCTTCATGGGGTCGCTCGCAGACTTCTCCTCGCGGTTTGTTCGCTGCGACGATCCGATTGAAGCGGGACGGACGCTCCACAACTGGCTCACGGGCAACTACCCGACCGATGAAAAACCGGTGCAGCTGATGCTGCGTCGCCTTAAAACGGAGCGGCTCAAGGCGCTGCCTTTGAAGCAGATAGATGTGCTGCCCGTCAGCATGCCGCTGGAGCAGCGTGAAGCCTACACCAACGCGCTTCGGTTGAAGAAAAGCGGGAAGAAAGGCGATGCTTTGCGAGCGCTTCATCAGCTCGCAAGCATTTCCCTCGTGCCCCAAGCGATCGATGATGACCTCGAACTCACCGACGACGTTATTCGCAATTCCGCTCGACTTACCGCGTTCTTTCGGATCCTCGACGAAATCAAAGCACGCGGCGAAAAGGCCATTGTGTTTGTCAATCGGATTGCCGTTCTTCATGCTGTCGCTCGTGCCATTCGAATTCGCTACGGTCTCGAGAAGCTTCCCGATGTGATTTACGGGAGCATGAAGGCTTCAGTCCGTCAGGCCGTCGTCAATCGCTTTCAGAATGGAGCGCCTGGGTTTGATGTGCTCGTCCTCTCGATCCGCGCAGCAAGCACCGGCATTACGCTCACGGCGGCCAATCACGTGATTCATCTTGAACGCTGGTGGAATCCGGCGGTGGAGGATCAGGCGAGCGACCGCGTTTACCGCATCGGGCAAAAGGCACCGAAGGTTTTCATACACATTCCGCTCGCCGTCTTCGATAGTTCAGGCGTCAGCACGGATGGCGCTTTTGATGCGATTCTGGATCAGTTTCTCGCGAGAAAACGCGAACTGAGCAGAAATGTTCTCATACCGACTTATGGTGAAGCCGATGAAAAGGCGCTCATGGACGCGGTCTTTGGGGACAAAGAGAAACCGCTTGACCGAGCAGCGGTTGATTGAACGTGCGAAGAAATCCGGCTCGCCGAAGGCTTTCTGAACGAACGCTCCTTCGGCGGCCTCACCTTTCAATATCAGATCAAGGGCGTATCAGAGCGACTCAATGAGCTTCGCCACCGCTTCCGGATCCGTCGCCCAGGACGTGCAGAAGCGCACCACCCAGCGCCCGTCAGGGAGGTGGTACCAGTTCGAGAAGACGAAGTCCTTCTCAAGCCGCGCCTTCGTGGCTTCGTCGAGGATCGGGAAGATTTGGTTCGTCGGCGTGTCGACGTAGAGCTCGTAGCCTTTTTCGATGAAGGCCTTCTTCATGAGCTGCGCGAGCTCGTCGCCGTGGCGGCCGGCTTCCACGTAGCGGTTTTCCGTCATCAGCACTTCAAAGGTGATGCCAACGAGGCGGCCCTTGGCGAGAATCGCGCCCTGCTGCTTCATCGTCGTGAAGAAGTGCGGCATGATGTCGGGATTCGTGATGACGAGCGCTTCGCCGATCAGGGCCCCGCACTTCGTGCCGCCGATATAGAAGGCGTCGGTGAGGCGGGCAAGGTCTGGAAGCGTCACGTCGTTTCCTTCCGCGGCGAGACCGTAAGCGAGGCGCGCGCCGTCGACGAAAAGCGGAAGCCCATATTCATGCGCTGCAGCGGAGATCGCCTCGA
>ERZ779729.1776-NODE-1776-length-14430-cov-1.933357_pt1 | contig 14430 bp, 9 predicted proteins | sample MGYA00511072_ERZ779729 | MGnify/ENA primary metagenome ERZ779729 (study PRJEB29588, sample SAMEA2156675) | human gut metagenome | biome: human gut; feature: human-associated habitat; material: faeces | place: Denmark | collected 2008/2010 ...
TGCCTCCGCCAACACTCGGGTATCATCGCTATCTGACAGATTCTCCGGCATCCCGCCACCCGCCAACGCACTCAAAACGAGAGCCCGGTTAGATTCGCTCTTGGATGCCGGCAAAATAACCGTACCCTCTATTTTCTTCTGTGTCCAAGCGATAACTTTATCCATCCTTACAATCTTATATTTGCCTTAAAGCCTCCATGACCAGTTCCCTCGAACAATAATTATCAACAGAGAACTGTCCAACACTCTCGAGAAGTGTAAAATTCAGCCCTTCACGATCATTTTTCTTGTCATGCGACATTAATTCGCACAATGTATCGGCATACCCCATGACCGGATAAATGGGGTAATACCTTCTTATAAAATCACGCACCCGATGGAATATCTCTTCCGGGAAACCTTTCTCCCGCACGGAAAGATACAATTCTGCGATCATCCCTAACGCCACCGATTCCCCGTGCAACAGATTTTCATGACGCATGACGGAACAACTTTCAATAGCATGTCCTATCGTGTGCCCGAAATTCAAGGCTTTCCGCACACCCTTCTCCAACGGGTCCAAAATCACGATTTCATTTTTAACGGCAATAGAGCGCTTGAGCAAATCAAGAAATTCCTCCCGGTCTGGCTCGTCCGTATCACAAGTCAGTAATCGATCCAGATACTCCACGTCGGACAACAACCCATGTTTTAGCATCTCGGCAAAACCTGCCATCCGTTCCCGCACGGGTAAAGTTTTCAAGAACATAACATCAATAATCACCCGTTCCGGTTCCTTGAAAGTACCGATCTCGTTCTTTAACCCGTCAAAATTTATCCCGGTTTTTCCACCCAAGGATGCATCCACCTGCGCCAATAGGGTAGTAGGTACATAAATACAACGCATTCCCCGTTTGAAAGTCGAAGCGGCAAATCCTCCCATGTCCGTCACCATACCTCCCCCCACGCACAACAGAATGGAAGAACGACGAGCTCCTCGTTTACTCAGGACAGACCAGATGCGGGCTACACTATTCAGCGATTTGTTTTCCTCGCCGCAATCAACCACCGCCACGTTCAACGGTATCCAATCCACCTTTTCCAGCAGCTTATCGCAAAAACCTACCGTGTGCTTATCCGCCACGATAAACAATTGTTCATGCCTGACACCTCGTAACAATTCGGCAAGAACCATGCTCGAATCCGTTGTAAATATAATTTGTTCCATTTATCCCGTATTTCTTCACAAAATTACATTATTTTATGCATTAATCAAAAATACCCTTACTAAGCAACTTATGAATATTATTAAATTTTAAATTAATAGGTTTTCTCGTTATAAAAAAATAACTTTGAACTTATTCATTAAATGATTGGCACATGAACAATAACAACTCCATCTTGACACGAGTGGCTATCACTATAACTCCCAGGCTAAATAATGCTTTGTACTCCCCGTTATTCCAACAATGCGGGGGCATAACCGGATTCTTTCAAGAAAGTGATGCAAATATCAAACTTCTTTTCAAAGAGAATAACCTGACGAATATACAACCGGAGCGTTCCCTATGGTTGCAGCAAGCAGAAGAGGAGCTGAAAAACATGGAAAAACACCATATCCAAATCTGCGGGATTGAAGACCCGAACTATCCCCACCTACTAAAACATTGTGCGGATGCCCCTCTTGTTCTATTCTACAAGGGAACACTGAAAGCCGACGAAAGCAAGAATATAGCCATCGTGGGGACACGTAAAGCAACCGAACTAGGCAAAACCCGCGTGGGAAACATTCTTCAGCAACTGGCAGACATGGGATACCGTCCTAATATCATCAGCGGGCTTGCCTACGGGATTGACATTGCCGCCCACTCCGCCTGTCTCCGGCTTGGGCTGCGGGCACAAGCCGTAGTCGGACACGGGTTGCACATGGTCTACCCGGCATCTCATAAAAATATAGCGGAGAAAATACTGGCACAAGGAGGTACGCTACTCTCAGAATTCCCAACTTGTGCCCCCATTCATCCCACGAACTTCCTTCAACGCAATCGAATCGTAGCAGGCATGAGCGAGGCGGTACTCGTGGCAGAATCGCCCGTAAAAGGCGGTGCAATGTCAACTGCACGCCAGGCTTTATCTTACAGCCGGAACGTACTTGCCATCCCCGGTCGCCCGGAAGACTCGAATTACACGGGGTGTAATATGCTGATAAAACAAAACATAGCGGCACTTGTGGAAAATGTTTCAGACATTCTGGAAGCCGTAAACTGGGAACCCATCCCGACGAGACCACACCAAACCTCCATTGATTTCTTTTCAGCATCAAACGATGAAGACCTTATCAAACAAACATTAACAAACGCGGGAGAACAGAACATCGACCAACTTCACCAACTCACACGAATACCGGTACACGACCTGTCCGTTCTACTCCTAAAACTGGAATTGGAGGGGATTGTCACGCAACTCCCCGGTAAATGTTATTCACTTATTTAACCTGTAACGCTCGCATATAAAAAACAAAAAGTAATCCGTATATGCCATTGTCAGATCGTTTCCTGTATTTTCGCGTCATGAAAATGTCAACATATGCGTACTCATAATAACTCATCACAAAGTGCGGTCCGGATGGATATGCTGCACGGTAGTTTACTGAACAAAATTCTGTTGTTTTCCCTACCGTTAGCGGCAAGTAGCATCCTGCAACAGTTATTCAACTCGGTAGATGTGGCCGTCGTGGGAAGATTTGCCAGCGATCAGGCTCTGGCAGCCGTGGGAAGCAACAGTTCGGTGATCAGCTTGATGATTAACCTGTTCGTGGGAATATCCGTTGGGGCAAATGTCGTGATCGCCAACTATATCGGACAAAAAGATGAACGGGGAATTAAAAATGCCATACACACGGTCTCCGTGATCGCCCTGACAAGCGGGTGCCTACTACTCGTGGTAGGTTTACTCATAGCCCGCCCGATACTGGAAGCCATGGACACGCCCGATGATGTCATAGACTTGGCAGTTCTGTATCTTCGCATTTACTTCCTCGGAATGCCCTTTTTCATGGTATACAACTTCGGGGCAAGCATTCTCCGTAGCATGGGTGACACGAAACGCCCGCTTTATTGTCTTGTTGCTGCCGGGATCATTAATACCGTGCTAAACTTACTGTTGGTCATTGTCTTCAAGATGAGTGTTGCAGGAGTCGCGATTGGTACGGTCGTCGCCAATATGTTCAGTGCAGGAGTGATCATATACATCCTGCGACACGAACAAGGACCATTCAAGCTAGACTTCAAGCACCTCCGCATCAATCGTCCCGAATTACGAAAAGTTCTTCAGATCGGAGTCCCTGCAGGAATACAGGGGATGGTGTTTTCGATTGCCAACATTTTCATACAAGCAGCCGTCAACCGATTCGGCTCCGCAGCTATTGCCGGTTCTGCCGCCGCCCTCACGTACGAGTATTACTGTTATTTCGTGGTCAGTGCTTTCAGCCAAGCCGCAGTGACTTTCATCAGCCAAAATTACGGGGCCGGGCAAATTGATCGCTGTAAAAGAATTTTCCGTCTAACGATGTTATTAAGTGTTGCCTGTTGCGGCTTGCTGAATGTACTATTCGTCTGGCAAAAACACTTCGCCATCAGCTTCTTCACATCCAGTCCGGAAGTGTTCCACTATGCAGCACTTCGCATGAATATCGTCTTATTGACACAGTGCCTTGCCTGCTCATACGAAATTGCCGGAGCTGCACTCCGGGGACTTGGCTATTCCATGCTACCGGCTATCCTCACCGTGTTCGGTACCTGTGTCTTACGATTACTATGGATATACCTTGTCTGTCCCTTATTGCCCAGTTTCGACGCCTTGATGGTCATCTATCCTATTTCGTGGATCGTGACGGGTGCTGCCGTTTTGGTCGCATACTACGTGGTACAGAAAAAGTTATTCCGGCCCAAGGAAATGCCAATTTTTACCTAACAAGGTAAATGTTTAGGGTTATACCCCGAAAAACTATCTTTGTTTGAAAAGTTTTTCAGGGTATAACCCTAAATCATTTAAAAATGATTTCTATTTTTTAGAAAAATACTTCTCGATGATCTCTTCCAAAAGTGGACCATGCGGATTGCGAGCAAGGATTTTACCGGATGCATCGATTAAAACCGTAAACGGTATCGCCTGTACCCCGTAATCAACACGGGAAACACTTTCCCAACCTTTCAATTCGGAAATCTGGATGCCTGCCGGCTGATGCTTATTCAAAGCTCCCTGCCATTTTTCCCGATCAGAATCAACGGACACGCCCACAACTTGTAATCCTTGATTTTTATACTTTTCCTGCAATTTCTTTAGCAGAGGCACCTCCTGAATGCAGGGGATACACCAAGATGCCCAGAAATCCAGTAAAATAAGTTGTTTTTTACCGACATAATCCGATAAACGAATCTCTTTCCCGTCTATTGTTCGAGCCACAATCTCCCGATAGGGCATTCCCACGTTCGTGGCTTTCTGCGAATGCACGAAATAATCCTGTTTTTCCTGACGAGCCCGGATTAAAGCCTCGTATTGCTCCCGTATTTCCGGCCGAATAGTCGGATAAACCTCATCTACAAAAGCCTTGCTATACACATCTTTCCCGCAACAATGAAAGAAGAAGAACTCCCCGATTTCAGTACCCGCGTATTCTCGAATAAAGTTTTCTGATGCCGGAATGACATTCTCCTTGAAGATAGCACTACTTTTCAGATTATAGTAGTTATCTACCTCATTTTCCACACTCCCCGGCAAACGCTTCACGCTATCCCGTTCCTGCCATAAAAGTTGGCGTTGACGCACGGTTTCCCGCTTGGCCTCTCCTATCGTCGTCATGTACCGTTCATTTACAGGGGTTCCGGACACCATGATACCCAGCGTATCATATACCATCGTAATATCGCCGGGTTCAATCACCACGGCGATTGAGGCCACATCCGGGATCTTATAATCCACGCCATCAATTGTCAGCATATAGACGGTCGGTTCCTGCACCGTTCCGGCAAACTGAAATTTACCATCCTTGATTTTGACGCTATCCACTGGACTGGGTTTCTCCTCGGAGAAAAAGAACGTGGCAGGCGTAAGCTTAACCAGACATCCATCATAACGAGCCGGCAAACTCCCGGTAAGCGAATAGTGGTTCCCACTCCCGCAAGAAGAAAAAAGTCCTGCTGCTGCAAGCAACAGGACGATCAGATTATTTCTCAGCATGATTTCCCTCCTCTTTAAGAATCTCGATAACATAAGAAATCTCATCCATCAAACCGCTGGGACTACCACCGTACCCTTCCGCACGATAGCGGATATGCCCGTTTTTAAGGATAGCTTTTTGAGGAATACCCGATGTTCCGGGAAACATGGATTTATACACGACATTCCGGGAATTCTTTCCTTTCGGATTCGCATCATAAAGAACTTCCATGTTCCGAAAATCATTCTTCTTCCAAAGAGCATCTATCTTTTCACGATTCGGTTCATCTTGCGTGATTACGAAATAGAACTTCACGGTCGGATCATTAGCATAAAGATCCACGGCCATCTGCATTCCATCTAAAGCAGCAATACAAGGCGCACACCACAAAGCCCAAAAATCAATCACCACGATTTCATCTTTTTTGAAACTAGCAGATTTCACTTTTCCTCCCTGATGTGATTCCATGACAAAGGGCTCAAAAGGTATATCTATAATTTCTGCACGAAGTTTATTCTTGATTTTTTCAACCTCATGCTTCGGTTTCAGAGATGCAATCCATGCCTCGAACGTGGCAGGTTTCTCCTTCAAAGTTGCATAATGCTCTCTTAATTTGTCATAAATTACCGGGGTCATCTGTCCGGCACTTGCCGCACCTTTCATTGCTTCGAAAGCCTCCGTATGTTTTCCTAACTTTTCCAGACTCACGATGTATGCCTCATTTCCCGCCGGATAAGAGATATACCGTTGATCCTCGTCAATCAAATTCATCACGTCCACAGCCTCTTGGTAACGACCGCATTTCTCGGCAACTTGCGCATGAACGCAGATATAGTAATTTAACCACAAGCGGGCCAGTCCTTCCGCTTGCCGAGGTGAAGCTACCATAGTTTGCGCATACGAACCGTCACCCACCTTAGCGATCATCTGATCGATAAACTTCTTTGAAATCTCGACATAGGTTTCCGGTGGCGTGGGAGTTTTCCGAATAGCGAACTCCACGCTTTTCCGGAAGACATCATTAATCATGACCATATCCATCTCGGGCAATATCTCTTCCAATTTCTTGTAATTTTCCGATTTATAGTACCTCGTGGCCAGCTCCCGATAAAAATTATTATACACGAATCCTCTAGGATTCGGATTCTTCCTCCATTCCTCTATCGGGAAATCTTTTCTAAACCGATCGGCAGCCGCAAAGTATTCTTCTTCAGGCAAAGCACTCAACTCAAAAGAGCGGTTAAAACGAGCCATCCCCCCGTGCGGAAATAATTGGAGTACCAACTGATCGATACTATCCGCTTTCACCTTGTTTTTCAAATCAATCCGGTAAGTATTACTGATCTCCTCGTATTCATTCTCGGTCAAATCCGATTGGCTTTCCATGACTTTCAACAAGTGCGCTATTCCGGGACGACTGTTATCCCCATACATTTTTTTCAAAACTGATTTCATGGTTCCAAAAAAGTGGCGACCATATTGAGGATAATGTTTGGTCTCCTGATCCGTCCACATCATCGCTGCCTCGTCAGAAATCTCTTGGTAGTTCCCGGAGAAATAGTTCCCGGTTTCCGATCCCAGCGAAGGCATCCGGAATACTCCCCAAGCAAGGTATCTACCCGGCAAATAATCACCCGCACTGTTTTTTGGGATAAACATAAATCCGTTATCGTTATTATTATCCGTTGAGTCCGGTTGCAAGGTAAACGTGGACTGGAATTTAAAAGCGATAAAAGCACAATTTTCCGGCATCTCGAAAGTTCCTTTCCAAAGATCTCCTTCCTGTTTCAACTGCACATCACCCATCTCCCAGTGGTAAAAATTATACATATAGACAATCCCAACCAAATCGGATCTACCTTCTAACGGTCCTCCTTTCGGATTATAGGTCAATTCCAAACTCTGACCGGCCACGGGTACTTCCGGATTTAAGGCCAAGCGGGACTCGTTTTGCTGGCCCAAAGCCATGTTAACCATGGCTAGGCAAGCAAAAAGAACATAAACAAATTTCTTTTTCATACTCTACAAACAATTATCTTTACAGTGATTTATTCAAAGGTCGTATTTCCCATTTTCCGAAGGTCAATACCAAATTCTTTCTTGTAGTAATCAATTAAAATATTCCATTTTTTCTGGATCAACTCGTATTCCGGGTTATTCAGGAACCAAGCTACTTCCTCATCCGTTTGGTTCCGTAAATGCAACATAAAAGATTTCAAATCGTTTTCTTTCGCTTGAGTCCACGGGTAATCCCCCCAATACCACTCTTCCTGCGCTCCGGAATAACTATTAAATGTCGGTAAAAATCCTCTCTTTCGATAAGCCTCCAAATTCTCACCAGCTAACGGGAGAGCAGGTGCATTCTCGTAATCCGTATCTTTATAAAACTCATCCGGAGCATTCAACAACCCCTGAGCAATATAATAATCCCACATCGCTCCCAATAGTTCGTTTTTCCTCGTCTTTTTAGTCACGGCATCCATAGCGGTCAGATCTTTATTCATCCCTCCAATAATGAGCGCATTACCATTTACGCGATAATTATAAAGAGTTTTACCCCAACCGCGATCCAAATAAATTGAATCAGCCAGAAAGACCCGGTAGGGCATTCCTCCTTTTTTCAAAAATTCTTCCGGAAAAAACTGAAGCCAAATATCCTGAATATAATCAAGCATAGCATCCACATAGCGGGATTCACCCATGATAGCCCGATAGATTTGGACTCCTCCGCCTGCTGCCGTCTGTGTCCAAAAAGCATCTTTCTCCGTGTAATTATAAAGCACGTAAGACGTATAGGTATCGAATATCTGCTGAATCCGATCGTTTGCTTCCTTCGAAGCGTCTCCCTGCGGTAGCACGTAATCCGGCAATATTTCGTCCGGTGCACCGATTTTCGTGTCTTCGCTACAAGAAATGCATGCAGCCCACAGGCAAGCTATAGCTAATAATATCTTTTTCATGACCTTCTATTTTACGTTTATTGAATCTCACCTTGTCTCGCACCCATCTCCCGTGACGGATTCTGAACAAGAGCCCTGTTTTGCAATACGACACTGTTAGGAAATGGTATTGTATACATGGGATCACCCTGTTGCAGTACATATTCATACACCGCTCCTCCTTTTTCAGCCTTATACGTGTGTTTGATTTCCGGCATTCCTTGACGACGTAAATCAAACCAACGATGGCCTTCAAAACAAAGTTCTTTTCGACGTTCCAACCGGATCGCATCCAGAAGCGCCTGACCACTCAGATTTACATCCGTGTAACCGATCACGCGGGTCTTCCGGAATGCATTCAATTCGGCCAACGCCAACCCTTCCTCTCCGGAAAGAGCGTAAGCTTCCATCCGGTTCAAAAACGCTTCTGCCGAACGGACAGATTGTCCTAACTCCGAACTACTCATTGGTTTTTTCAGATACACCGAATTGTCATCACTCGCAGTTTTGAGCGCATAAGCCAAAAAACGTTGGTCATTCACCTGATCCCATAAAACCCGGAAAGCGGGTGCTGTTCCCGGTTGATATTCCCAATGATTCGCAACCGCACTCGGCCCGAAAAGCCATTCAACCTCGGGGTTATTATAAGATATCGGGGCATAACCGTTATCCGCCAGAATAACATCCAAATTATTTACCATATTCAATAACCCGATTCCTTGCTTTTCTGCTTTCTCCACCTCGGCAATACACTCTTTATAATTCTCCATGTACAGATAAACCCGGGAAAGCAGGATATGAATGGCCGGCTGATTGATCCGGAAATTCTTACGCATAATCGGAAGTCCAGCAAACGGGCTGCCTCCAGCAAATCTTTCAGAATCACCTCTTCATAAATATACCCCACGGTGGAACGTTCAATGTTCTTTTCCGTCAAATTGGAAATCAACCGAACCGGAACCCCTAAAGCGTCCTTATTATGGTTATAGGGTTCCCCATAAATATTAACCAACTGGAAATACAGTAACGCTCTTACAGCAAGTGCTTCAGCCTTCACCCGATCCCGATCGTCCTGTGTCCCTATGGCCTCATCAATATAATCCAGCACGGCGTTACATCCCAATATTTTTGAATAGAACTGGGCGTACGTGGTAGAACTTGCCGTTTCATTGATCTCACTATCGTAACCATCATAATCGGCAAGAGTCGGTTGCCATGAATAGATCGGGAACTGGGTGATAGCATTTGCAGTTTCCACGGTTCCCTCCGGGTTCCACGGACTTGCATAAGTCAAAAAATGCGCACAATCATCATCCATCAAGGATAAGAAAGAAAAGTTCGGAGTCGACTCATCGGGATACCCCGTACCCAGCAATAGTTCCGAGAAGTCAGATGTCGTCTTCGGGATTACCTCACTCTGGGATTCTTCTTCTAAAAAATCTCCACAAGAACCCAACACAAACGATCCCATGATAGCTCCTAAAATAAATATCTTGTTTTTCATCATTCTAACAATTATCCGTTCAACTAAAAATTAAGAGTCAACGAGCAAGAAACTGTCCGACGTGCAGGCCAATTCGCTGTTTCAGGATCACGTCCTTCCCATGCTTTGTCAAAAGCAACAAAGAAAGGATTAGCAAGACTGGCGTTCACGGATGCCCGTCTAACCCCAATCTTATTTACCCAAGCATCAGGTAAATCGTATTGCAAGGAAATCTGCCTGCACCGGATAAAATCGGTGTCAGCCACTCTCAAGTCTGATTGGTTATACATCGTGTAAGGACTCATTGCAACATACCCTTCAACAGGCAGCTGAATGTTTATTTCATTCGGATTTCCGGCAGGGATCGAGGGAATATTCGTGATTTTCTCGTCTCCCGGTTTACGCCAACGTTTAAACAAATAACGGGGTGCATTTTGTTCCGGTCTCGGAGCTCCCGCCGTGGCAAAGAAATCCGGAAGAAGGGCCTGAGCCCCGAATGACATGGCAAAACTAGCACGCAATACCAATCTCTTATACCGTAAAGAAGTATTGAGACCACCGGAAATGTCCGGCTCCATGCAACCAATTTTCACCAAATAATCCAAATCATTCTCCGTAACATCTATATCCATATTCTTGAAGGTCGGTCTTCCATTAGCCGGATCCAGCCCGTTAAATGCAAACCCGTAAAAAGTTCCGTACTTTTCTCCACTAACAATCGCAGTCCCGTTAAGATAATCATCCCGGGTATTTTCCCGTTGATTATTCCGAACTGTATTTCTTACCTTACTCGTATTGAAAGAAAGAGACCAAGTGAAATCTTTCGTTCTAACCGGAGTAACACTGACAGCCAGTTCATAACCGCTGTTTTTCATCGTCGTCCCATCAACATAAGCATTGGCAACACCATTTTCAATGGGCACTTCCCGGGAAGCCAACACGTGACTGATCTTATTATACCAGCTAAGCCCGGCACTCATTCTTCCTTGGAAGAAAGAAAAATCGACTCCCAAATTCCAATCTTCTGTCTTCTCCCAACCGAGATCAGGATAAGGTAACGAAACCATCTTCAGCGTGTACTGTTGAAAATACTTATTCAAACCGCCATCTTTCGCAATCAGATAAGGAGAAACGGCCTCCACTGCATTTCCTCGCCACCCATAAGAGAACGAAATATCAAACATATCATACCACGAGGATGCCCAAGCCATAAACGGTTCATTACCAATCCGCCATTTCACCCCGATTGATAAACTGGGATTAAATTTTTTATTTTCATCCTGCCCAAAGCGGTTGGAAGCATCCATACGGGCATTGAAGTTCATAATATAACGTTCTTTATAACCATACACGGCTGTAAAATACTCACTGACCGTGTTATTTTTCGTCGTCGTAATCGTGGTTCCAGCCCGCATTTCGTCATGAAGATCTCTAGAATTTTTATGCAACCCGTTTGCGGCAGTTATTTCTGTTGGAACCGTGGCAAACTTCTCTCCCCGATAGTAAAGATAACCGTACCGCAAGCTCGCATTCCCCTCCTGAGCTACGGAATTGACTTGAAATCCCAAATTCAACGTAAGACGATGATCCTCATTAAACATTTTATTATACACTAAACTACTTCTAAAAGAATAGTTTTTCGTCTGGGCATACTCCGATTGCAATAATCCCCCGAACGGCAAGACACTGGCATATTGTTCCGCCGAACTAGGCAAAACTTCTCCCACCTCGTAACCGCGAATTTGGGTTATGTAATGCGTGTTTTCCGTTGCCCAGGACTTAATTTTATTCGTTGCAAGAGCATAAGATGCAGTTGCCTGAAATTCCAAATCTTTCAACAAATTCAACCGCAAATTCAAAGCAGCCTGCAAGTTCGTACCATCCGTTTCCGTACCGGAATTATCTCGTTCATTCAATATGTTATAGTTATATGAAAACTTATTCGGGATAGAAAAACTCGTTGCCCCGGCTTTTTCGTGATAATACAGGGTTCCATTTTCATGATAAGCAGGAATATCCCGAGCCGTATTCATCGCGTACTCGTAAGGACTTACCCCAAACGCAAAATCCTCCGTTTCCCGATAACTGCCGTTCAATTGCAAATCAATGATCAACCGCTTATCCAAACGGAAAGTGGTATTGGAACTAGCCGTCAATGTGGTCATATCATTCCCTTTCGCCTCGCCCCGAGTACTGTTAATTCCCACGGAGAAACGACTTGAAACTTTTTCCCCTTGAGCGGAGATACTGACATTATGGGCATGGCTAAAACTATTCCGGAATAAAATATCAAACCAATCCGTATTCATCCTCTCCATTTTCCGGTACTCTTGTTCAAATTGCTGCCGGGTAATCTCCTTCTTTTGCAGTTTCTGGATTAAACCGGCGTAACCGATGGGCAAAATATTCTGATTATAACTATCCCGATCTTCCCACAATTGTTGAGAAAATCTCATGTGTTCCTGAGAATTCATCATATCATACATTCCGTAGTTAGGTTTCATTCCCACGCTAAAATTCCCACTGTACGATATGTTCAAACCGTCCCCTTTCGCCTTCTTGGTCGTGATTACGATAACCCCGTTGGTTGCTTTCGTCCCGTAAATCGCCGTGGCTGACGCATCCTTCAACACGGTAATCGTTTCTATATCTGCAGGATTAAGCCATGAAATCGCATTGCTGGCCGTTTCCCGCAATCCATCCATTTCGGAAGAAAGAGGACTTGCATCATCGGGGATCGGGAGAGGATCGGATTGAATCACACCATCCACCACCCAAAGCGGCTCCTGATTTCCCAACAAGGTTGAAGTTCCACGAATACGGATCTTGGGAGAACCTCCCACTTTTCCCGTTTTGTTTATAACGGACATACCCGGAACCCATCCCTGCAACATCTGGTCGATGGTAGCCTCTCCGGCCACCTGTATGTCCTCTGCTCGTATTTGTGTCACGGCCCCGACATAACTACCGCGATCAATCGTGGCATAACCGGTAACAATCACATCTTCCAAAGTCTCTGAATCTTCTTGCATAACCACGTTAATCGTATCCTTTCCGGTATATGCCACCTCTCGGGTTTTCATCCCGATAAAGGAGAAAAGCAACGACAACTTCTCCGTCTTGGGAAGAGTCAAGGCATATCGCCCATTCCCATCAGTCGCCGTACCAATAGTCAAACCTTTAACGATCACGGTTACACCCGGTAACGGAAGTTTCTTGTTATCTGTTACCTGACCGACAATCCGGATATCTTTCTTACTCTTATCATCTTCCACCTCATTCTTAGGCACGATCATGATAAGATCATTTTTAAATTTAAACGTTAAATCCGTATCCTTCAAAATACGATTCAACACCTCTTCCACGGTTTCATTCTCCACCCGTAACGACAACTTACCCAATTGTTTCGTTTGCTCCGGATTAAAGAGGAAACACCAACTCGTCTGTTTTTGAATCTCATCCAACAAAACTTTCACCGACACATTCTTCAGGTCAAGACTAACCCGCTCTTGTTGAGCAAACGAGCTAGCTGAAAGTGTCAACGTGAAAACACAAATAAACAAGAGACACAATTTCATAAGCATCAAAAGTTTTTTAACATACCTTCGATAAAATCGATGGCATAATTGTTTTTTTTCCATACATTTGTAAATTAGAACAGTTAAACTTTCAATACGTCACTCTCCAACAGCGACCTATTGATCTCATTAAAGTTCAACGGGAAGGCTCCAACCCTTTCCGTTTTTTATTTAGATACTATTATAGTTTTTCCGTTTATCGTAAAGTTTACTCCTACAACATCCGTAATCGCATTCAAAATTTCAGATATATCATTATACCGTTTCATATACCCGGTAAACACCAGTTGTTTAGCAGATTCTGACTGAAAAAACACGTCAACATCATACCAAAGCGAAAGCGTGTTTAGAATCTGTTCCAAACTCTCGTTCTCAAAGGTAAAATACCCGTCCTTCCAAACCACGTACTGCCGCACATCCACTTCTTTCACCTCGAACGTTCCCGCTTCCCGGTCAAAACTGGCTAATTGTCCCGGTTTCATCGTGACCTCCTCGGTCATCCCTCTTTTTTTGATCCCGACCTTACCGTCAACCAACACGGTGTGAACTTTCCCCGGTTGATGCGTGTTCACGTTAAATTCGGTCCCGTACACGCGAACCTGGACCTCTTCCATCACCACGTAAAAAGGCCGATTCAAATCCTTCGTCACCTCAAAATAGGCCTCACCCGACAAATAAACTTTCCGCTCCTTTTCATCAAAGCGCACCGGATATTTAAGTTCCGAAGCTGAATTCAAGTAGACATTTGTCCCATCCGATAATTTTAACCGGAATTCTCCCCCACGAGGAACTTTCAACGTGTTCATGGCTAACGCCACTTCTTGCTCCGGGGCTACCAAAGAATCATATTCCAGATTAGCTCCTCCTTGTTTGATCATCACTCCTTTCTCCACTTCTATTTCTCGCTGCTCCTGTACACCATTCAACTCATGAACGGTTTGGTCGGCCGTGATCAATACAGCCCGCGGTCTCCCGGGAGTAATTTTGACCACACGTTCAGAAGCCATCGGAAACGTGTCCTTTTCTTGACTCAAGAACCAAAAGCCCACAACAACTGCCAGAGGTAACACGATTACCGCCGCGTATGTCAACATTCTCCTGACATAGACACGTCTTTTCCTTTCTCGTGCGGTGGTTTTAAATTTCAGCCAAGCCACCTCGTCATTCAACGAGCAGAAAAGAGAGCTTTCAGAAGAGATACGAATTTCTTTTTTAATTTTCTCAAAAAGTACC
>ERZ779729.1779-NODE-1779-length-14421-cov-20.764513_pt1 | contig 14421 bp, 10 predicted proteins | sample MGYA00511072_ERZ779729 | MGnify/ENA primary metagenome ERZ779729 (study PRJEB29588, sample SAMEA2156675) | human gut metagenome | biome: human gut; feature: human-associated habitat; material: faeces | place: Denmark | collected 2008/2010 ...
GGCAGCTGGGACTTACCACCGGCGGCGGCCCCGCCGCCGTCACCGTGACCTTCGGCCCGCCGCCCCGGGAGGGCCTGCCCCTGTACCTGACCCCCGACTGCGCCCTGCGCCAGGAGGTACGGTACGCCTGGCCGGACCCGTCCCAGGCCCCGCCGCCGGAGGGGCTTCTGTCCCTGTTGCACCGGGCCTGCCGCCTGCCGGAGATCTGCGTCAAATCCGTGGAAACCCTTGACATCGGTCCATAAAATTACTATAATGCAACGTGACATATTATAGGTATATCGTGGCCGCCTTCCGGCGGGCACCCGAAAGGAATGGATCATATGGCAACCGTAAAAGAATTCAGAATGAGCCAGGAGCGCTATGACGAGCTCAAAAAAGAACTGGACTACAGCAAAACCACTCGCGCCGACGAGATCGCCGAGCTGATCAAAGAGGCCCGTGGCTTCGGCGACCTGTCCGAAAACAGCGAGTATGACGAGGCGAAAAACGAGCAGGGCAAGCTCTATTCCCGCATTGCCGAGCTGGAGGAGATTCTGCTCCACGCCGTCATTGTGGACGAGTCCGAGATGGACTCCGACAAAATCTCCATCGGCTGCCGTGTGGTGGTCACCAATCTGGATAACGGCAAACAGCTGCCGGAATACACCATCGTCGGCTCCCAGGAGGCCAACGTCATGGAGCGCAAGGTGTCCGAGGATTCCCCCTTCGGCAAGGCCCTGATGGGCACCAAGGCCGGTGACGAGATCACCGTGGAAGCCCCCCGGGGCGTCATCCACTACCGTGTGGACACCATCGAACGATAACAAGAGAGGAGAACTGCACCATGGCAGAACAGAATACACAGCAGGACCTGCGGGAAATTCTCCAGATCCGCCGGGACAAGCTCAAGGCCCTGCAGGACGCGGGGATGAACCCCTTTGAGATCACCCGCTACGACGTGACCCACCACGCCCAGGAGGTCAAGGACAACTTCGACGCCCTGGAGGGGCAGACCGTGTCCCTGGGCGGCCGCCTGATGTCCAAGCGCGGCATGGGCAAGGTGTCCTTCTGCGATTTGCAGGACAAGTCCGGCCGCATCCAGATCTACGCCCGCAGGGACGAGATGGACGAGGAGGCCTATAACCGCTTCAAGAAGTACGACATCGGCGACATTGTGGGCGTCAGGGGCGAGGTGTTCCGCACCCAGAAGGGCGAGATGAGCATCCGCGCCCACGAGATCACCCTGCTCAGCAAGTCCCTCCAGCCCCTGCCCGAGAAGTTCCACGGCCTCACCGACAAGGAGCTGCGCTATCGCCAGCGGTATGTGGACCTGATCATGAACCCCGAATCCAAGCGGAATTTTGAGATCCGCAGCAAGTTTGTGGCCTTCCTGCGCCGTTATCTGGACAACCTGGGCTTTATGGAGGTGGAGACCCCCGTGCTCAGCCCCATCGCCGGCGGCGCCAACGCCCGGCCCTTCATCACCCACCACAACACCCTGGATATCGACATGTATATGCGCATCGCCACGGAGCTGCACCTGAAGCGGCTGATCGTGGGCGGCATGGAGCGGGTGTATGAGGTGGGCCGCATCTTCCGCAACGAGGGCATGGACACCAAGCACAACCCCGAGTTCACCACCTGCGAGCTGTATCAGGCGTTTACCAATCTGGACGGCATGATGGACATTCTGGAGGGCATCCTCACGGGAGCCGCCAAGGAGATTCTGGGCACCTATCAGGTCACCTGGATGGGCCACGACATCGACCTGACCCCCAGCTGGCAGCGCGTCACCATGGCCGACGCCGTGAAGAACGTCACCGGGGCCGACTTTATGGCCTGCATCGGCGACGCCGACCGGGGCGTGGAGCTGGCCCGCAGCGTGGGCGTGGATATGGACGGCGTGCCCCACACCTGGGGCAACGCCCTGTATGAGACCTTCGACCAGAAGGTGGAGGAGACGCTGATCCAGCCTACCTTCATCACCATGTACCCCGTGGAGGTCAGCCCCCTGGCCAAGCGCAGTCCCGCCCAGCCGGAGCTTACCGAGCGATATGAGATGTTCATCTGCGGCTGCGAGATGGGCAACGCCTTCTCCGAGCTCAACGACCCCATCGACCAGTATCAGCGCTTCAAGGCCCAGGCCGAGAAGCGCGCCAACGGCGACGACGAGGCCGACATGATGGATGAGGACTTTGTCCTGGCCCTGGAATACGGCATGCCGCCTACCGGCGGCCTGGGCTTCGGTATCGACCGCTGCGCCATGATGCTCTGCGGCACCGACTCCATCCGGGACGTGATCCTGTTCCCGACAATGAAACCCTTGAATGGTGTAAAGGACGAAAATGGTGTAAGCTCTGAGGCGGTTGAAGCCCCGAAAGCGGAGCCGGAAAAGATAGATTTCTCCAAAGTAGAGATCGAGCCTTTATTCAAAGATTTCGTGGATTTTGAGACTTTCTCTAAGTCTGATTTCAGAGCCGTCAAGGTGCTTGCCTGCGAAGCGGTGCCGAAGTCCAAGAAGCTCTTAAAATTCACGCTGGACGACGGTACAGGCGAAAACAGGACGATTTTAAGCGGTATCCACGCCTATTACGAGCCGGAGGAGCTTGTCGGAAAGACTTGCATTGCAATCGTCAACTTGCCGCCAAGACCGATGATGGGTATTGATTCCTGCGGTATGTTGATAAGCGCCGTACACCACGAGGAAGGCGAAGAAAAGCTCCATCTTCTGATGGTAGACGACCACATTCCGGCAGGCGCAAAGCTCTACTAAAACGAGATGTACTTCATTTTCCGAAAAGCTCGGAATTTACACAAATACACCAATTTTACACCAATCGCTGCCAAAATCGGTGCAGCAACAAAAAAATCGCATAATTTTTAGTTTCACACTGCCCCTGAGAAGTTATGGCTTCTCAGGGGCTTCTGTATTTTCTCATAGTTTTTATTCGCCCTTGTCGCAAACTATACCAATCCACGCTTTCTCAATATAATGAAGATAATCGCAGAGGAAGGAGAGGATTGAGTATGAGCAATATTTTATCAGAAGTACACCCTGAGCTTGTTGCGGAATGGTCGGATAAAAATCTGCCGCTTACTCCGTATAAGATTACATACGGCTCAAACAAAGTCGTTTGGTGGAAAGGCGCTTGTGGTCACGAATGGAAAACGAGTGTTAAGGCTCGTTCAAATGGCGAAAACTGCCCAATCTGTTCAGGCGCAAGAGTGATAGAGGGTATCAATGATTTGGCAACGCTGAAGCCGGCGCTGGCTGCTGAATGGTCAAGTAAGAACGATCCGCTAAAGCCGACAATGGTAACAATAGGCTCTCATAAGAAAGTGATTTGGCAAGATAAATATGGTCACGAATGGACGGCAACGGTTAAGAGCAGGGCGTTAAACGGCACAGGCTGCCCGTATTGCTCTCATAATAAAATCTTAGTGGGATTTAATGACCTTGCCTCACAGCGCCCTCAAATCGCTTCTGAGTGGTCTGAGAGAAATTATCCGCTAAAGCCTGATATGGTTACGGTCTTTGCAAATCAGAAGGTATGGTGGAGGTGCAGCAAAGGACACGAGTGGAACACACTTATTTCAACTCGTTCAGGCGGAAGCGGGTGTCCTTATTGCAGCGGTCAACTTCTGCTGAAAGGATTTAATGATTTCGCTACGACACACCCTCAGCTTGCACAGGAATGGTCGGATCGGAATCTGCCCCTTACGCCTGATATGATAAACGAAAAGTCTCGCAGAAATGTCTGGTGGAAGTGCAAAGAGTGCGGATATGAATGGCAGTCTGTTGTCTATGCCCGTGTAAAAGGAACGGTATGCCCTGTTTGTGCGGATCGGGCGGTTATGGAAGGGTATAATGATTTAGCAACGACTGACGCACATCTTCTTTCGGAATGGGATTATGAAAAGAACAAAGATGTTTCTCCAAATAAAGTTTCAAGGAACTCAATGCGAACTGTATGGTGGAAATGCTCGCTCGGACATTCGTGGAAAGCAAAGGTTTCAGAAAGAGCGATTGAGGGAAAAGGCTGTAAGGTGTGTGAAAAAGACTATCTGACAGTTTTTCCGAAGCTGGCAGTTATGTATTATGCAGCGATGAAACATATAAAGGTACAGACAGATATAGATAAGATTATCGGCATACCGCTTGAAATGTATTTACCTGAAGAAAAAGTGGCGATTGAAACGGTTAGTCAGACAGAGAATGTAGAAACCTTGAAAGCATATCTGTGCCGGAAGCGGGAGATCAAACTGATTAAAATCCCATATACATTAGGAAGCGGCGAAGTGGATTTTGCCGTGAAGATTAAAAAAGCGTTTCGCAGCTTACATATTTTCATAACCTCGAATGAAGATGAAGATACGGCGTTTATCCGGCAGAGGTTTTTTGAATGGAGAAAAGTACAGAAAAAATAAAGGAGATGGTTTGATGAAAGACAGGCAATTTCATATCTATCTTGATGACGAGGAGTACAGACAAGTTTTGCAGGCGTTGATCGCCCTTAAAAATAATCTGATAGCGCAAGACAGATATACGGACGCAGTAGATGATGTCCTTATCAAATTTACAAAAGCACGAAAGAAAAAGATGACCGTGCAATACATCTGAATAAAACCGCAGTTATGCCGCTTGTTTCTTTACGGAGAAGCAGGCGGCTTTTTTGCGTTTTTAGGGCAATTTTCAAGGTCAAAAAAATTTTTTTCAAATTTTTTTCGGAAAAGGGGCGATTTTGGGTGTGCATTTTGACCCCCTTTGTCCAAATGAGTGAAGGGGTTATTTCTCCGCAAGGGATTTCCCCCTTAAAAGTACCTTGAAAATTGAATAGACAGGCGCTAAGGACATTAGTTCTGATGAATAGCCCGAAGGTGGGTACGCCGTGACTTTTCCTATTGATATACGGAGAACGAGCGAGAATCCCCGACCTGAAATTCAGCTTGCTACTGAAACGGCAATGACAGTCAGAATGATAATGATACTTCTCTACGGAGCTGGCGGAGTACCCGGCAGAGGTGAGATTCCTATGATACGGTTTCGCAAACCGTAACCTTAGTGCTTCCCGTACAAAGCGAATCGCTTTCCGCAGGGGGTGTTGAGAACAAATACTGCGGTCTTTACATAGCCGCCTCTTATTGAGGCAGGCTGTGAAATCTATGAAAGGAGGTAAAGCCGGAGATGTCAAACTGCAAGACGATTGCTATATGCAATCAAAAAGGCGGTGTGGGCAAGACCACGACTACGGTTAATTTAGGCGTCGGACTGGCTATGCAAGGGAAAAAGGTGCTTCTGATTGACGCTGATCCGCAGGGCGATTTAACGACCTGTCTCGGCTGGCGGGATACCGACAGCCTTTCCGTAACGCTGACTGAGAAGTTACAAACGATCATATCGGAGCAGGAGCAAAATCCCTTTGACGGTATTCTGCACCATAAAGAGAAGGTAGACCTTGTACCGTCCAATCTCAGCCTATCTTCATTGGAAATGACACTTGTAACGGCGATGAGCCGAGAGAGCGTCCTGAAGAATTATCTGAGCCTTGTAAAAGACAAGTACGATTATGTCCTTATTGACTGTATGCCGAGCTTGGGTATGATTACCTTCAACGCTCTAACGGCGGCGGACAGCGTGATTATCCCCGTTCAGGCGCAGTATCTTCCTGCTAAGGGAATGACGCAGCTTTTGGGGACGATTGCGAAAGTGAGGAAACATACAAACGCCGATTTGAAAATCGACGGTATTCTGCTGACGCTTGTGGACGGAAGGACAAATCTTGCGAAAAGCACAGTGGAAGCACTCAGGGAGAATTTCGGCAGCCATATCAGGATATATAGATCAATGATTCCGGCAGCCGTAAAAGCCGCAGAGGTATCTTCTAAAGGGACAAGTATCTACGCCTATGAGCCGAACAGTCCGGTGTCTAAGGCTTACACCAGTTTCACAAAGGAGGTGTTAGCCGATGGCAGGCAGAAAGAGCGACTTCACGCTGCCCACGAACACGCTCGATGAGCTGTTTTCCTCTCAGGAGGAAAGGGATGAAGCGAAGCTGTCAAAAATTAGGGATATTCCGCTTGAGGAAATCGACGATTTTCCCGACCACCCGTTTAAGGTGCGGGAAGATGAGGATATGTTTCAGCTTGTGGAAAGTATCAAAGAGCGTGGCGTGATTACTCCCGCTACCGTAAGGCAGAAGGGGGACGGCAGATACGAGCTTATTTCAGGACACAGGCGAAAAAAGGCTTGTGAGCTTGCCGGATTTGAAACGCTCAGATGTGAGGTGGTAGACCTTGACCGTGATGAAGCAACGATTTTAATGGTCGAAAGCAACTTCCAACGGTCGCAGATACTTCCCTCGGAGAAAGCTCACGCATATAAAATGCGGCTTGACGCTATGAAAAGACAGGCAGGCAGACCGAGAAAAGAAAATTTAGTCCCAGTGGGACAAAATTATTCAAGGGAAGAACTTGCGTCTCAAAGTGGCGAGAGTCAAACGCAAATCCAGCGTTATGTACGCCTGACCAACCTTGTTCCTGAACTGCTTGAATTTGTAGACGAGGGCAGGATTAAAATGCGCCCCGCCGTTGAGCTGTCCTATCTGAACGAGGATTGCCAGAGGGATTTGGTGGACGAAATCGACTTGAACGATTGTACCCCGTCCCACGATCAGGCAATCCGTATGCGGAAGTTTTTCGAGGAAGGCAAGCTGACAACAGAAGCGATTTCTGCGATTATGAGCGAGGAAAAGCCGAATCAGCGTGAGAAGATTGTTTTGCGTGGGGATAGGGTGCGAAGCCTGATCCCGAAAAATATCCCCATCAACCAAACGGAGGAGTATGTCTGCAAGGCGCTGGAGCATTACAACAAGTTTTTGCGTAACCGTGCCGAGCGTGACAGCAGGTAAGGCGGAGTGTGTTTTTCTTCTTCCCCTTCCTCACACTCCAACCCCTAAACTATCTCACTATCCGAAAGAATAAAACTATCTCTCCTGATTACAGCTATCTCACCTAACTCAATCTATCTCAGAAAAACGCACCATTCCAAAGCACAGGAGGTATGCCCTATGATGTAAGATTAACCTTCGTTTCACACCTTTGCCTGAAATGCTGTTTCGCATTACAATGGCGGCAGAAAAGGAGTGAAACGCAATGAAAACAAAAACGATTGTTTTTTTATTGGCTCTTTTGCTGACTGTTCTTGCAGGCTGCAACAATGCCCCGCCGAATGAAGATACGCCGCAGCCGTTTTCTTTTTCGGAGAGTGTTCAAAGCACCTCTGAATCCGAAACGCCTGCTGGAAAGGAAAGCAAGGAGGTTGAAACAACGCCTGAAGCCGTGCAGGAAGTAAAGCCGGAAAAGCAGGAAGAAACGACGGAAACGGATACGGTCAGCTCCGAACAGCCTCAGACTGTTTCTGAAAGCGGGCAGGCGGCACAGTCCGCCGAACAGCCCGATAAAGCGGATAAGACCGAACATTCCGTATCCACATCGCAGCCGGATATTCCAAAAGAAAGCGAAACGCTTGAGCCGCCTGAAACGGAAGAAACACCGAGCAAAACCGAAACCGACTTTGACATTGACTACTGGATTTCCTTTGCAAAAGGCTACGCTCAGAGTGTGGGACTTCTGTTAGACAGCGAGGCAATTTACTGTTGGGATAATCCGATCCGAGCCGGAGCGCACTGCAAATATCTTGAAAGGGATATTCACAGCCGCTTGGATCGGTACAAGGCTGACGAAGAAATCACAGCCGTATGGATTTGGGCGGAGGAAGTCTCTGACGGAATCTACGACATCTATATCGGCTATGCTTAAATTTAATATTCCATTTTGAGGACGCACCGAAAAAAACGGTGCGTTTTTCTTTTTCAAGGAGGATTTCAGATGAAAATTAAGAAACCAAAGCGCATTATGTCGCTGTTTCTTGCAGCGCTGATGTGCGTGACTTCCCTTGTAGGGATTGGTACGACTGCCTATGCCGCAGAGGAAACGGACGATGTGTACCTTATCTCATATCCCCGTGATGGGGACTCGAATTACAACGCCGAATGGGGACACGGCAGCCTTACCTTTATGAACGGCTGGAAAACAGGCACTTCCCGTTATACAACCGTCCGTGCGATGGGATCGTACAACGGAAATATCTGCTACTGTATTGAGATCGGCGTCCCGCAGCAGACCGGAGACAGCTTTACCAAAAAGGGCGAGGATTTTTGGGACAACTACCCTGCGTCCTATAACAGCACCATTTCTCCTGACGATATTAAGCTGTTCATTGGTCGTATCTTCCAGTACGGCTATACGGGAACAATCTCAACCTCGTGGCGTTCTCAGAACGAGGGCGGCGATAAGCTGGCTCACGCAGTCGCTACACAGCTTCTCATTTGGGAAACCGTGATCGGCGAGCGTGATGAAAACTTTAACAAGGTCAGCACAGGCGGCAAGGACGCTGTTCTGGATCAGATCAGCCGCGACCACCCGCTTTATGACAAGATTATGAGCTACTACAATTCAATGGCTGCAAGTGTGCAGAAGCATTCCAAGCTGCCGAGCTTCCTTTCCAAAACGCCGGGAAGCGCACAGGAAATTGAGCTTAAATGGGATGGCTCTAAATACACGGTTACGCTGACGGACAGCAACAATGTCCTTTCCGGATATAAGTTTTCGTCCAATAATTCGGGTGTTCAGTTCTCCGTAAGCGGCAACAAGCTGACGATCACTGCTGAAAAAGCGCCGAGCGATGGGCTGACGATTACCGCAGAGAAAACAGCTCAGAGAAAAGGCGTTATCACTTGGACGGACGGTATCTATGGGCCGAACGGCGGTGTGCAGGATACCGTAACCTATGCTCAGACGGTCAATGATCCGGTTAAGGGATTCCTTAAGTTAAAGGTTTCCTATGGATCAGCGAAAATCGTCAAAACCAGTGAGGACGGAAAAGTTGACGGTATTTCCTTCCGTATTCAGGGCAACGGCATTGATAAAACCGTTAAGACAGAAAACGGCGGTCAGATTCAGGTCGATAACCTAATGCCCGGAGTATATACCGTAACCGAGCAGGAATATGACCGTTACGAGCCGCAGGAGTCCCGCAGAGTAACCGTAGTTGCGGGGCAGGTTGCGACTGTCAACTTCAACAACACACTGAAGCGTGGCGATATTGAGGTTATCAAATCCTCGGAGGATAATTTCAATGAGGGTGTGACCTTCCACCTTTACGGAACATCGCTCTCCGGCATTGCCGTGGACGAGTATGCCGTTACGGATAAAAACGGTGTGGCGACCTTTGAAGATGTGCTGATTAGCGGCACTACGCCGTACACCATCGAGGAAGTGGATACCGCTATTCGCTATGTTGTTCCCGCAGATCAGACCGCACCCGTCAAGTGGAATGAAGTCACTACCCGCAATTTCACGAATATCCTGAAAAAGTTTACCGTTACCGTGACCAAGAGCGACGCTGAGACGGGAACGGCTCAGGGGAACGCCTCGCTTGCAGGTGCAAAATACGGGATTTTCAAAGGCGACCAGCTCATTGACGAATACTATACCGATGAAAACGGTCAGTTCGTCACGCAAGAATATATCTGCGGCTCGGATTGGACGATTAAGGAACTGGAGCCGAGTGAAGGTTATTTGCTCGATCCGACCGTCCATAAGGTCGGCGCAGAGCCGGAGCTTTATACCATCGAGCATAATCAGACCGCAAATGATGTAACGGAACAGGTCATCAAGGGCAATATCGCCATTATCAAACATACGGACGATGTGCGTCCGTAAGGGCGTATTGATAATGCCTAAAGAGGTACTGGATTGGAGAGAAATCCAGTTGGTTAGCCGCCTAACCCGGAATCGAAAGATAAAGGGGACAAGAGCATGGCGGAAAAGCATATACGTTTGAAATCAGTGTATAAGCGGGATATGCGAGACCAAAGGCGTGGCATGGTTAAGGCTAAACTGCTTTAAATCCAGTTTCTTTGCTCTAAGTGTGGAGATGTGCGAAGACTGATTGCGCACATGGACAATTTCTATCAGTGAAACCGTTGTCGTCACTGATACTCTCTGAAAATGTCCCGGCATACAGGAAGTATGTAAAAGGAATGAACGGAAACCTAAACCACACCCAATGTATCAATACGACTAAACGGAGATTGCCTAAACCAGAACGCAGAAATGCTATGTGTAATGCCCTATGGCGATAAATCCCAAGTGTGAAAAGCGAGGGAGATGACACTGAATATCCGGCATGGCAACGGAGCCGCCATAGTAGTCCGAGTGCGGGAAAGCCGCATACATGGCGAAGGGCGGCAGGTCATTCTATTGATAATCGAATGGAGGTATGCGAAATGCAAAAAGCTGAAACGGTATTATCAATACTAAAGCAAAAATCCAAACAAGATGAATCACACCGGTATGACCGTATCTACAGAAATCTTTTCAATGAGGACTTCTTTTTGCGGGCATATCAAAAAATCCATGCTAAGCAAGGCAATATGACGCCCGGAACAGACGGGACAACCATTGACGGTTTTAGCAGGAAGCAAATTTCTCAACTGATAGAACTGCTCAAATGGGAACGCTATCAACCAAAACCTGTCCGAAGGACATATATCCCCAAGAAGAACGGTAAAATGCGACCTTTGGGTATCCCTGCCTTTGCTGACAAGCTGGTACAGGAAGTAGTACGGCAGATTTTAGAGGCAATCTACGAGCCAATTTTCAGCGATAATTCGCACGGTTTTCGGCCTAATAGAAGCTGTCACACCGCACTGTATCAAATTAAAAGCACCTGTAGGGGAACCAACTGGGTAATTGAAGGCGATATCACCGGGTGCTTCGACCATATCGACCATGAAATATTGTTAAAGATACTCTTGAAGAAGATTGATGACGGTAGATTTCTTGAGCTTATTTGGAAATTCCTGAAAGCCGGATATTTGGAATTCAACCAGAAGTACAATTCGCTGTCGGGAACACCGCAGGGCGGCATCATCAACCCCATTTTGGCCAACATTTATCTGCACGAGTTTGATAAGTTCATGGAAGGAATATCTGCTGAATACACCAAAGGGAAACAGCGGAGACCATATCGTGAATATCAGATTCTCCAATACAAACGAAACCGTGCAAAAAAGAAAGGCAATCAGGAACAAGCGGATGAGTACCTGCGGCAAATGCAGAATATCCCTGCCTTAGACCCTATGGATAAAAACTATCAGCGTGTAAAATATGTGCGCTATGCGGACGATTTTGTGGTCTGTATCATCGGCAGCGAGGCAACAGCGAATGAAATCAAGGAAAGAATTGCAGGTTTCATGCAAAAGGAACTTCATCTTGAATTGAGCCGGGAAAAAACGAAAATCACCAATCTGTCGGATAAACGAGTGCGTTTTCTGGGATACGAAATTACAAAATCTCAAGAGAACACAAAGCAAGTGGTTGATTCAATCGGTCGAAAGAAACGCTCTGTAAACGGTACAATTCAGTTAGTTGTGCCGGGAGATGTTATTCGGGAAAAGCTCAAGCCGTTCATTAAAAAGGGAAAACCCTATCAGGTGGGGGCACGAGTTAATCTGCCCGTGATTGAAATTATCAGTCAGTACAACGCAGAAATCAGAGGGCTTTACAATTACTATTGCTTAGCAACGGATGTCAGCACGAAAATATCCACATTTCAATATTATCACTATTTCAGCATGATTAAGACAATCGCCCGAAAGGAAAAATCATCGGTCAAAAAGGTTATTCAGAAATATGGAATTGATGTTCCCAGAAAAAATGGAACTGGCACCATGCGTATTGTTGGTATCAGATACAATACGAAAGAAGGCCCTAAAACGATGACCTACTTCAATGACAGTCTAAAAAAGGTTAGCCGACCTGCCGGAGAAATCTCCGACCAATTCGGACAGGTATTAAAGGGTGGTCAGTTAATGAAAAGGCTCAACAGTGATGTATGTGAATTATGTGGAGCAGAACATTGTGCCTTGGAGATTCATCATGTAAGGAAGCTTAAGGACATTGTGAAGAAATACCGAAAACGTGGAACGCCTATGCCTAACTGGGTATGGCTGATGAGCTATATGAAGCGCAAAACGCTCGTCTTATGCCATGACTGCCACGTCAATCTTCATAATGGAACTTTGTAAAATGCTTTAGGAATGGCTGGGGAGCCGTATACATCGAAAGGTGTACGTACGGTTCTGAGGGAGGTTCTCGGAAATCCTGTCATAGAAATATGATAAGGCGTCCGGTTCCTACCCTACGGCGAGACGCAGATCGAAACACCCGAAGAAGGCGCAGTTTTTGAAGTGTATCTCAAGTCCGCAGGCTCTTTTGCAGACGCAAAGGAATCCGAGCGTGATACGCTCATTTGTGATGAAAACGGCTTTGCACAGACAAAGGATATGCCTTACGGCACATATACCGTCCATCAGGTATCCGGTTGGGAAGGCAGGGAGCTGATGGACGATTTTGATGTGTTCATCGCAAAGGACGCTCAGACCTACCGCTATCTGATTAACAACAGTAATTTTGAAAGCTATATCCAAGTAGTCAAGGTAGACGCAGAAACGGGCAAGACCATTCCCTATGCGGGCGCAGGATTCCAGATTTATGATCCGTCCGGCAATCTTATCACGATGGAGTTTACTTATCCTACCCCGACAACCGTTGACACTTTCTATACCGACGCTAACGGCTCGCTCGTAACGCCGGAAAAGCTGCCTTATGGTCAGGGCTTTTCTATCGTTGAGGTACAAAGCCCTTATGGATATGTCCTTGATTCCACACCCGTCTATTTTGATGTCACGGAAGAAAATTCTTCTGAGGAAAGCGGGGTAACAGTGATTAAAGTTGAAAAAACCAATATGCCGCAGAAAGGCACAATCAGCATTGAAAAGACGGGCGAGGTATTCTTCGGCGTTTCGGTAAGCGGCGGGACAGATGAAAACGGGCAGGAACTTCCCGTTATCTATCAGCCGGTTTATGAAACACAGGGACTGCCTGATACCGTTTATGAAATCCGTGCCGCCGAAGATGTGGTAACGCCAGACGGAACTCTCCGATACAGCAAGGGCGAGCTGGTCGATACGGTTACGACCGACGAAACCGGCTTTGCAAAAAGCAAGGAACTCTACCTCGGAAAATATGAGGTAAAAGAGGTCAAGGCAGGTTATGGAATGGTGTTGAGCAGTGAAGTCCATACCGTAGAACTCATTTACGCCGGACAGAATGTAGCTGTAACCGAAACGGCGACTTCCTTTGTCAATGAACGGCAGAAGGTTGAGGTAAGCCTTGAAAAAGCGTTGGAGACAAACGAGCTGTTTGGTATCGGCAATAACGGAGAAATCAAAAAAATCAGCTTCGGCTTGTTCGCCGATGAGGAGCTTGTATCCGCAAGCGGCACTTCCATTCCGAAAGACGGACTGCTTGAAATCATCACGCTTGATGAAAACGGCAGAGCGACCGTAGGGACTGACCTGCCTTTGGGCAGCTATTATGTAAAAGAGCTGGCGACAGACGAGCATTATCAGCTCAGCGGCGAAAAATATCCCGTTGTATTTGAGTATGCGGGACAGGAAGCCGCAACGGTTGTGATTGCCGTAAATGACGGAGAGCCGATGGAAAACAAGCTGATCTACGGCTCGGTTTCCGGCAAAAAGGTTGACGAGAATGGCGAGGGACTCGGCGGTGCGCTCATTGGTCTGTTTAAGAGCAATGATGTGGAATTTACCGAAGAAAATGCCCTGATGACCGCCGTATCCGGCGACGATGGCAGCTTCGCCTTTGAGAATGTGCCTTACGGAAACTGGTATATCCGTGAGATCAAGCCGATTACTGGATTCGTCCTTAACGAAACGGTCTATGATGTGAACATCTCAGAGAATGAGCAAGTTGTTGAGATTGAAATCGTCAATGAGTTGCTGCGTGGCAACATCGCTCTTACGAAGGTGGACGCTGAATATACCGATACGAAGCTGACGGGCGCTGTGTTTGAAGTCTATAAGGACACCAACGATAACGGCGAGCTGGACAGCGAGGACGAGCTGATCGGCACACTGACCGAAAAAGAAATCGGGCAGTATGAAATGAACGATTTACTCTACGGACGCTACTTCATTTTGGAATCAGCAAGTCCGGATTCGTATATCCGTGACGAGGGCGTGTACGAGGTATTCATCGACACGGACGGAAAGACCTATCAGGTGGAAAACACAGAGGGCAAAGGCTTTGCAAACGAGCCTATGCGTGGGAACTTAAAAATCGTGAAAACATCGTCTGACGGAAAGGTGGAAGGTTTTGCTTTCCGCATTACCGGAGCAAACGGATATGATGTTACCCTTGAAACAGATGAAAACGGCGAAATCTTCCTCGAAGGTCTGCGGATCGGCGAGTACAAGATTTCCGAAGTAAATAATTCTGTTTCCGCTATGT
>ERZ779729.1789-NODE-1789-length-14364-cov-1.979593_pt1 | contig 14364 bp, 9 predicted proteins | sample MGYA00511072_ERZ779729 | MGnify/ENA primary metagenome ERZ779729 (study PRJEB29588, sample SAMEA2156675) | human gut metagenome | biome: human gut; feature: human-associated habitat; material: faeces | place: Denmark | collected 2008/2010 ...
TCAAAGAGATGAAGGCCGCCGGGATTCAGATCTACCCGTTTCTTCCCGTGCGTTTCCCCTTGTTCACGAACAAGGTGAACTACCGAAACCACCGAAAAATTGTTGTCGTGGACGGGGACACCGGGTTCATTGGCGGGTTGAACTTCGCCGACCGTTACCTGCACGGATTACCCGGCATCGGCATCTGGCGCGACACTCACTTAAAAGTGAAAGGGGAAGCAGTCACCTCATTACAAGTGGTTTTCCTGTTTGACTGGTACTTTGTTCGTCAGGAACTTCTACTGAACAAGACTGAATACCTTCCCAACAAGAAAGTCGATGGCAACGTGGTTGTCCAAACCGTGGCATCCGGTCCCGATAGCGACTGGACCTCCATCCAACAAGCCTACTTCACGCTGATCAATATGGCCAAGAAGTACGTTTTCATCTCGACCCCCTATTTCATGCCGGGAGAGACCACGATCAACTCGCTGAAAACCGCTGCCATGAGCGGCGTGGACGTGCGTATCATGATCCCGTATAAATCCGATTCGCTACTCACTCACTGGTGTACACGCTCCTACGTAGAAGAACTACTGGAAGCCGGAGTTCGAGTATTTCAATATCGTAAAGGATTCAACCACAGCAAAGTAATCGTCATGGACGGACTGGTATCTTCCGTGGGTACTGCCAACATGGACATCCGTAGTTTCGAACAGAACTTCGAAGTCAACCTCATCATCTACGACCGCAACGTCAGTCGCCAACTCGGTTCCGATTTTCTGGACGACTTGAAAGGCAGTTCCGAAATCAGCATCCACCGCTGGAAATTCCGCCCGAAACGGGATAAAATTCGGGAATCCCTGGCACGCCTCTTTGCCCCGTTGCTCTAACCCTATACTTCAACCCCTGTTCAGCCAGAGTTTAGCGGGAAATTGGCATCCACTCCCTCATCCCCCAAACTCACCCCACACAACAAACACAGTTACCAAACGGCTTTGCAACCCAGGGGATACGTCTATCTTGCGTTTATCGTGGCTTATTTCCCCCTAAACTCCCAACAAACTCCTACCTAACATCAAAATTTTCTTCAGCAAGCAAGTAAAACAAACCCTTAAAATCCGTAGCTTTGCAGTTACAAGAACAACACCATTGAAAATTGCAAATCCCTCATTTTCAATTTTCAATTTTCAATTTTCAATTATTATGAACGAGATCGCCGAAATCATTAACGGTACTTTACATAGCGGAATACCCGTGGAAATCATGGAATACAGCATAGACAGCCGTTCTGTTGTTACTCCCGAACATACCCTGTTTTTTGCCTTAACCGGAAACAATCATAACGGACACGATTACATCCGTACACTATATTCCGATGGAATGCGAGCCTTTGTCATCAGTGAATTTCGAGAAGAATTCAACCAACTGACAGGCGCCAACTTCATCGTCGTTGAAAATGTTTTGACTGCTTTACAACAATTAGCCGCCCACCATCGACAACACACGCAAGCTGAGGTCATCGGGATCACCGGAAGTAACGGGAAGACTGTCGTAAAGGAATGGCTCTACCAACTCCTGGCAAACGATCACGCCGTGTACCGCAGTCCCCGGAGTTACAATTCGCAAGTAGGAGTTCCTCTATCTCTACTGGGAATTGATCCAAAAACAGAAATTGCCATTATCGAAGCCGGAATATCCCAAAAAGGAGAAATGCAGCACTTGCAACAGATGATACAGCCAACTATCGGTATTTTCACGCATCTCGGGGATGCACACGGTGAAAACTTTGCCTCCAAAGAAGAAAAACTAGCCGAGAAAGCACAACTATTCACGTCTTGCCAATGGGTAATCGGGCAAACAGGAGAGGCTCTGGAATATATCAAAACACGAGTACCTTCTACCACCTCGTTTCTTCTTTGGGGGGAAGACCCGAAGGCTGACATTCATGTAAAAACAATGGACATCGCACTCGGACACAGGGAAGTGCAGGTAACCTTCGGTAATAAGCACTTTATCCTTGATATTCCATTCCCGGACATTGCCTCCTACGAAAATTGTATGAACGCCGTCAGCATATTACTATTAAAACAATATTCCCCCAACGTGATCATCTCACGAGTACAACAGCTTTCCGCCATCGCCATGCGTATGGAAATCAAGGACGGCATCAATAACTGTACACTCGTGAACGATTACTATAATTCGGACCCGTCCTCTTTTCAACTGGCGTTGAACATTCTAGCAACCCAGGATGCCTCGAAAGAACGGGTTGTTATCCTCTCCGATTTCATGGACACGGGAAAATCCGGTGATGACTTATACCCTTCTATTGCCGAGACTCTCCGCCAAGCAAATATATCCCTGTTCATCGGGATCGGTAAACACTTGAGTGAACATCGTCATGATTTTGCCGCTAATTCCCGATTCTATGAAGACACGGAGCATTTTCTCCGTCAGGAAGAACGGGATAATTTCAATAACCAAATCATCCTGATCAAAGGCGCCCGGGCGTTTCAACTTGAATACATTGCCGGATTTCTGCAAAAACAATCACATAGCACCATATTGGAAGTTGACTTGGATGCCATGGTTCATAACCTGAATCATTTCCGGTCATTGACTGATGCACACATTGCCGTCATGGTCAAAGCCTTCTCATATGGTAGCGGCTCCCGAGAAATAGCCTCGTTACTACAATACCACCGGGTAGATTACCTCATGGTCGCTTTCGCCGACGAGGGCATCGAATTACGGGCTGCGGGAATTACCATCCCGATTGCCGTCATGAATCCCGAACGGGAAGCTTTTGACAACATGATCATGTTTAACTTGGAACCGGAAATCTATGCTTTAGACATCCTAGAAGATTTTAACCAAGCTCTTAATAAACATGGGATCAAACGTTTTCCCGTACACATCAAGCTGAATACCGGCATGAATCGTTCCGGTTTCGACGAACAGGATATTCCGCAATTGTTGGAATTTTTCGAAGCCGAACGTTCCGTGTATATCCGTTCCATATTTTCTCACCTCGCAGGAAGTGACGAAGCCAAACATGATGATTTCACACTGGAACAAATCCACTTGTTTGAACGCATGACCGAATGCATCCAATCCCGATTCAATTATAAAATTTGGCGACATATCTTAAACTCTGCCGGAATTGAACGGTTCCCTCAATACCATTTCGACCTGGTTCGTCTCGGTATCGGATTACACGGGATCAGTGCTACAAACGCCCAACTTCAAGCCGTAAGCAGTTTTAAAACCTATATTTCCTCTATACGCAATGTACCCGAAGGTCAGTCCATCGGATACGGACGTAAAAGCTACACGACACGCCCTTCCCGGATTGCCGTGATCCCCGTGGGATACGCAGACGGACTAAACCGTCACCTAAGCAACCGGGTCGGCAATGTATTTGTCAAAGGTAAACGAGTTCCGATTATAGGTAACATCTGCATGGATACCTGCATGATTGACATCACAGATACCGATGCAACCACCGGGGATGAGGTTGAGATTTTTGGGAAACATATTCCGGTCACCGAACTGGCAGAACAACTAGGAACCATCCCTTACGAAATCCTCACGGGTATCTCTTTCCGCGTGAAACGGGTATATTATAAAGAGTAAAATTTGATAAAAAACACAAGGCAATTAAAAGAGGCTATCTCAAAGTGAGACGGCCTCTTTTCACTGTGTATAATTTACGAGAAGCTATTTACTCTTCATAACGATCCCCCAATAAATCTATCAACACCAAATCCAATTCCGATCCTCTCACCCCGTGATCTATTATACGTCCTTCTTTATCCAAAATTAAACAGAAAGGAACTCCTTGAATCTTGTATTTATTGATTACCTCACCTTTCCAACCCTTCAGATCACATAATTGGATCCATTTCATATTTTCCTCTTTCAAAGCTTTTTTCCAATCGCTTTCTTTATCATCAATAGAAACGCTAATCATATTAAAAGCATTCTCACCCTTTCCGTAAGCCTCATACACGTGACGCAAATGAGGAATCTCACCCCGGCAGGGACCGCACCAAGAAGCCCAAAACTCTACCATATTATATTGCCCCGGTTTCACGTAATCAGCTAAATGTACGGTCTTTCCCTCCTCGTTAACCACTTCTATATCCTTGAATTTTTCCCCTATCGCTACCGGATAAAACTCTTCCATACTCTTTTGCAATCCCTTGTAAGCCGGAGCGTTATGCAAAGACGGATCAATTGCTTGTAAAAGTTTATCCATTTCCGCTTTCGACAATTTAGAAGAATACATCATATTCTGAGCTATATCAATAGACACCGGAGAGGTCGGGTTTCCCGTTATAAAATCCCACTGAATTTTTTTCATCTCTTTTTGAGCCTCCTGCATCTCCCGGGCCAAAGCAAGCCCTTCACGGGTATTAAATACCCCGTCAAGTGCAGGAATATGATAAACTTTCAAATATTCATTCCAAGCCTCACTACTTCTGTTACTATAAGGTCTGATTTTCTCTTTATATTTCAAATACAAATCATGCACGGGAGAACCAGTGATCAAAACTTTCCCTTTTACCTCTTTCCGATGGAAACTCATCCGAGAAGCTAAAGAATCGATAGAAGGCGTCTCGTAGCGTATATCCGTGTTATCCACGAAAATATCCGAACCACGCATATCTTTCTCGTATTCCATATTCTTATCCGGTGATAAATCCACCCACAGTTGGTAACGCACAGGTACATCTACTTTTCCCGTCAACACAAATTTTCCCCCTTTCACCACTCCGGAATCCACGGGTGTATTCCAATTATACAAATACACTTTCATCCCATCGGGAGTACCGGGAACAGACCCGGTGATTTTATAACCGGGTTCTCGCTGACAGGCCACTAAAACTCCTAAAAAAATAGCTCCATACAATAAATTTCTCATACCTTCTAATATTTTTTAATTTTCACCTACAAACGTTTCATTTATTCCACGGTGACATTTGTCCAGAACTTACAAAACTCTTCCAAGTCTACTTTCAAGTACTTTTTGTAAAATTCCAACGTCAACTCATACTTTTTCTTTACCAACGGATAAGTATCTAAAACTTCCTGCCGCTCCGACAAAGGATGACAGGCAATCCATGTCGCATAAGTGGCCAAATCCTCCTGTTGATACATCTCTGTTGTAGCCATCATAAAAGGATAAGGATGAATAAATCCTTTCTTCATCAGATAATCCATGTCAACTTCTCCTGTCTCCCAATCCATTACCGCCATCATCGCATCAAATTGCTCCGATTCCGGAAGCTCTCCCAAATACATTCCCTTCGAAACCTGGGAAAATTCGGTAGGAACAGGAACATCCAACACGAAATAAGGAGTAGTCCGGGTACTGAAAAAACTCAAACAGATACTATACTTCCACACATCTGGCTGAGGTCCGATCATATCATCCATTTCTCCCCAATACACGATACCTTGTTGGGCTTCCATTGTGCAAGCAATGGAATAAACCTCCGGAATCCAGAAACCATAATAATTCAACAATTCATCATTCCACAAATTCGCCTTCACCAGCACCTGACGTTTAATCACGGAAGTTTTAACCGTTTCGACCGGCAACGCCCCGTAGAACGAACGCAATAACTTCAAAAAAACTTCAGAAGTAGCCTCATCCGCCGCTTCCAACGGGAAAATACTTTCCGGAAGATACCAAAAACCGTTGACTTGAGTCTCTCCCAAATTCGTTCGCAACGCCTCATCCCCGCTCAATGTATAATAAACATGATGGTCATATTTCTGGTACAACTCATAACAAATCTTTTGAGCCTCCGAAGGTCCGTCTGCAATAGCCGGAATCGGACCATTATACTCGTATTCGGGAGACAAGCTATCCTCGCTACATGCAGTCCCGACCGCAAGCAAGCCAAATAATACCAATATTCTATATATCGTTTTCATATCCATTTCATTTTATCTGGGATTAGCACCAATTTCAGGATTCACATTCAACTCCTTTTGAGGTATTTGCAACACGTACCGGGGATCATCCTTTTGTAAGGTTGCACTACCGTTCAAACCGCTATGCACGATAGAAGGTCGTGTCGTGCGTCGTAAATCAAACCACCGATGTTCCTCGAAACAAAATTCCCGTCTTCTCTCATTCCAAATGGTCTCCAACAATGATTGCTGGGTAAAATTCTCTGCATGTAAACGTCCGTAAGTCTCAAAATCCTCTGCCCTGAATTTTACCTCACGTAGCGTGTTCAAATATTCCACGGCAGCACTTAAACCGTCGGGCTTATGGGCATACGCTTCCGCCAAGATCAAATACATCTCTTCAGTTCGGATCACCCGGGAATAACCATAATCGGAAGTGATCTGGGGAACAAAATTGAGATAAGTTTCTGCATAATACCTATTTTTCATGTAACGAACCCGCCCTTTGGAATTTCGTCTCATAAAATAATATTTTCGGACATCCCCTTTTTCATACGTGTTATATAAAGTTTCACTCGGATAAAAAACAGATTGTGCGGTATTTCCCCCGAATATCATATATAACTCATTGATACCATTGACAAACAAAACATTCGAATTTTTCTCACTCAGATAACCAATACCGGGAATCGTTTCTTCACTCCATTCCGTTATGGGGGCTTCTGTATATATTACCGAATTTTCACCTGCCGCACGCAGATCAAACAAGGTTGAGTTACTTTTAATCACCTCTTGAGCCTGCCCTATCGCCAAATCCCATTCTTGCATATACAAATACACCCGGGCTAATAATGCTTTAGCTGCAAGAGCAGAAAAACGTGTTTTTCCCGTTTCCATCAAATTCTCTTCCAATAAAGGAATCGCATTTTTCAAATCATCCACGATCTGCTCGTAAACTTTCTTCAAAGATTCACGTCTATACACCTTATCGTCAGCAGTGGTTTCCAAATAAACCGGAATACCCGGAGTCGTGGCACAAGTAGCCGGATCATAAGGAGCCGCATACATATTCACCAAATAGAAATAACGGAAAGCCCTCAAAGCATAAGCCTCCCCCTTGATATGCTTACGTGTTCTTTCAACCTCTGTCATATCCAATACCGCCCCGACAGCCTCATCAATATTATCAATAACAACATTTGTGTTATAAGCACTATTATAAAATTTTGCAAAAACTTCATCCCCATTCGGCATGGTCGTTTCGATACTATTATCCCACAAATGAGCCCCAAGATAAGTATCTGCAGAATTAGCAAAATTAGGTCTCCGATCTGCCACGATATAGTCCATATCATCCGTTAAAACATCTATATAAGGCAGTACAGCTTGAGTTAAATAAGCGTTATTCAACAACTGGTCGTAATCATCTGTTGTCGATAATTTTTGCTTGTTCTGAGGTATCTCTTCCAAATAACCGTTACAGGCCCCCAACACGGCACACATACACACGAACAAGAATTTATATAAATATCTCTTTTCCATAGTTCTTCATTTAAAAATTGATATTCAATCCCAAGGTAAAAGTTCTAGCCAACGGCAATGAACCATAAGAAGTTGTCGTATAATTAATCGTCTCAGGATCATACCCTTGCAAACGCTTATCTGCAAGCACGAACAAATTTTGCGCCTGAAACTTCAAGGATACATTCCCCAGTTTACGTCCCCCAACAATCACTTTATCAACCCAACGTCCCGGTAGTTGGTATTCCACCATCAAGTTCCGGAATCGGAGATAATCGCCGGGTACAACGGTTTCATCGGATGAATTATACCAATCCGTGGCGTAAAAATTACCATCGGCAGTTGCAATATAGCCATCCCCGGAAGACAAGGCGGGTATGGTCTTCCCCGTGTTATCCTTTCCCGGCCGCCAACGATCTTTTATACTGCTGTTGGCATTCGCATCATCAGCGGGTGCCGTGACATAAGCCCGTGCAGGCAAACGCACCACATTTTTCAATCCAAAAGCAAATAACATGGATAAGGATACATTTTTATAGGCGATCCTCGTATTTAATCCCCCGGACAAAATAGGATCCCTAGTACCTTCATATTTCAAATTGGCAATATCATAGGGAAAATTCACTATTTCTTCGCTAGAAACCCCAAGCACCTTTCCATCTTTATCATAAAACATAGGCATCCCGATATCATCCAACCCGGCAAATCGATAAGAAAACATCCCGTTTACCGGTTTCCCCTCGTACACTTCCCCCGGCGTGTAAACACTTTGCACCAAATATTTTGTTTGAGCCGTACTGTTTGCTTTTGTCACCTTGTTTTTGACATATCCCATATTAAAAGCTGCCGTCCAACGCCAATCCTTATTCTTAATTATTGTCCCGCTCAAAGAAATGTCAAGCCCCTGGTTACTCACATCCGCATAGTTCACGTATTTCCCGGAAAAACCGGATACAGAAGATACACCTTTGTAAGCGATCAAGTCCTTACTCTTATCCAAATAATAATCCACATCCAATGACAGACGATTGTCAAACAACCCGATTTCCAATCCCACGTTAAATGAAGCCGTTGTTTCCCACTTTAAATCAGGATTGGGAGCTTGTTGTATTTCCATTTCAAACAAACCGGTTACCGCATTGGGTGGTAATGCCGCCGCAATGATCGAAGGACTGCTATCCTCCACGATATTTCCCCGCAACCCATAAGAGGCCCGAAGTGCCAAGTTGTCGATCATTTCATTGTCGGACAGGAAGGATTCATTACTTATAATCCACCGTCCGGAAACAGACCACAAAGGCAAGTAACGATATTTAGGATTCGAACCGAAAAGATTCGAACCGTCAAAACGAACATTCGCATTCAGCACGTAACGGTTGTCATACATGGCAGACACCACCCCGTAATAAGAAATATTGGAACGATCAACCAGACTACGGGTTGTCTTGTTACGCTTCAAATGACCTGTTGATTCCCCTAATGCCGGTTCATAAAACGTGTTTCCGCGATCATGAAAATACCCGTAAACATTCGATGTTAACCCTTTATAATTCGTATTTCTAAACTCTTGTCCTAATAAAACATCAATAGACAAATTCTCCACCAAACTACCTTTATAGGTTAATCCGTTACGAATCAATGAAGAACGCTGTTCATAAGTTGTTTCATTATACACTCCCCCGTAAGGTAGCGGAGATTTTTTCATATCATCTTCCTCCATACTCGTACCCTCTAATATCTGCAACATAAGCACTTTGTTCCGTGGCATAATCCCGTGCAGTCGAATGAGAAGAGGCGTAACTGAATAACCCCTCGTATTTCAACCCTTTATACAGATTCACCGTAAGATTGACAATTCCCTTCATATCGGTTTGCGTACTCTCATTACTGGTATTCGCTAATTCATTCAATATATTAAATTTATATGCACGTCCGGTTACTGTTCCCATGTAATAATATAGCTCCCCGTTATCTTCACGCAAAGGAATAGCCCTAGAAGCACGAACCGCATAATTGAACAAATCAATCGAAGAATGATACATCTCCCGATCACGACGATCCACTTGAACAATGGCACCCATATTTACCCCTTGAAATAACTGAGTGTTGACTTTTACCATTCCCCCGTAATTCTTATACTCACTTGCTTTATCAACCCCCTCTTCCCCGTTATAATTCAAAGAAATATAATAATTGGTTTTCTCCGTTCCCCCGGAAACACTCAAATTGTGGGTCTGCGTGTACGCATTCCGAAACAAAATCTTAAACCAATCGGTATTTAACCCTTCCAACTCATTGGCCATCGTATTCAATTGCTCTTTTGTAATTTGCCCGAGGACATAGCTATTCAGCAATCCCTCTATACCCGGGCCACCATTCGCATAAGTACTGCTCCAAATAGATAAACCGTCTTCATAATTCTCCCATGCCAAAGCAACACGCTCTTTTGAATTTAATAAATCAAAATTATCGTAAAAAGGACGAATACTCACGGTCGACGTGTGTTGATACGAAATATTAAAGCTATTGGCCTTTCCTTTCTTCGTGGTTACAACAATAACACCGTTAGCGGCACGGGTTCCGTAAATGGCTGTTGCAGATGCATCTTTCAACACCGTAATACTTTCAATATCATTAGGATTAATTCCTCCAATCACGGAATTAAACATATTCATCACGTCCGGACTATTCAAATCGGCAGCCGTAACCGGCACGGAATTCTCTAAGATAACCCCATCCAGAACCCACAACGGATCGGCATTCCCGGAAATTGTTGCAGTACCCCGAATACGAATTTTCGGTGCCGCCCCCGGAGAGGCTGAAGTATTCACCACAGAAAGCCCCGGAACAACCCCTTGCAACATCTGTTCGATACTGGATGCTCCTATCGTTTGCAATTCACTGGGTTTTACCGTCACGACAGAACTTGTCAGGTTTCTCTTTTCGATCTGTTGATACCCTGTCACAACAATCTCCTCTATGTTTTCAGAATCTTCTTCCATCACGACCGCCAACGGTTTCTGTCCCTTTTTAAACACAAGCTCCTGCGTTTTCATCCCCACGAAAGAAAAATGCAAAGCCACACTCTCCTGTTCGGGAACTTTCAAAAGGAATTCCCCTTTCGCATCCGTGGCCGTTCCCAAAGTGGTTCCACCGACAAGTACCGTCACTCCCGGTAAAGGTTCTCCATTTTTATCTTTCACCACACCCCGATTTCCATCTCTTTCTCTGCTTGCCGTACCGTTTTTTCTCCTTCAAACCGCACCATGATAATATCATCCCGGAACGTATAGGTAAAACCTGTTCCCTCGAAAATCCGGTCCAAAACAGATTTCACGGTTTCATCCGTTGCTTTTACCGTCAATTTATCCAAACGATTCGCCTGCTCGCTACTAAAAATAAAATGTAACTTGGTCTGACGCTGAATCTCACTAAATAATGTCTTGATCGACACATCCCGCAAATCCAGATTAACTTTTTCCTGCTGGGCAAAACTATTTGCCGAAAGGGAAAATGTGAAACAACACATCAAAAAAATAAAAAGCTTCATAGTTTTCCAAAATTTTTGCCCATGAGGTCGGTAAACCCTAAGGCATAATAGAATTTTTTCCATACCTTTGTAGTTAGAATGTTAGTATTTACAACTAGGCATTGCTCGTAACATTAGCCTGTTGTCCTATTATCATTAATGGCGGAAGATGCTCGTAACATTTTCCGCTATTTCTTTATTCCATCACTATAATTGTTCTTCCTTTCACCGAAAATTTCACTTGAGTTACTCCTGATATGGCATCAAGAATATGGGAAACCTCCTCGTAACGTCCCAAATGTCCGGTAAAATGAAGTTGTTTCAAACTTGCAGTCTGGAAGAATACATCCACGTCATACCATAAAGACAACGTGTTCATAATCTCTTCCAAGCTCTCGTTATCAAACATAAACTCATGCTCCTTCCACGCCACGTAAGGCCGCACATCCACGTCCCGAATTTCCATAGTGCCTTTCTCCCTGTTATAAAGAGCCAACTGTCCCGGTTTCACCGTGTATTCCGCATTGTTTCCCTGAATGCCAATCTTCCCCTCGACCAAAACAGTCTCAACATTTGCTATATTGTACGTATTTACGTTAAAAGAAGTTCCATACACACGGATTTTTAATTTATCCGCATTCACGAAAAAAGGCCGTTCTGCATCTTTCGCCACTTCAAAATATCCCTCCCCGGAAAGAAACACGTCCCGTCGTTCAGCCCCGAAAGCCACGGGGTAACGTAACTCACTGCCCGAATTCAAGTAAACAACCGTCCCGTCAGACAAGGTAACCGTGTATTCACCTCCACGAGGAACTTCCAACACGTTATATTCCGCCTTCCCCATTGCCACCTGCTCCGGGTAAACCATTCCTGACAAGTTATTGGTAGCCGCAATACCTTCTGCCACATCAAAACGAGTTTCTTGTTCTCTCGTGATTTCAATCACTCGATTATCAGCCAACCGAAGAATAGCCTTGCTCTTTCCGGGCTCTATACTGGCCAATTCCGTACCCTTTTGTTCAGTACCCGGTTTCGTTTCTCTTATAAAATATCCCGCTGCCACCACCATCAAGGGAATCATCACGGCAGCCACGAATTTATACCATCCTAAACGACGGGGATAATTCTTCTGTTTGATGTTTCCCTTCACAATGACCTTTTCCCATGCAGCATCTTTATTCACATTCTCGTAAATACCAAAATCATGGGCAACACTCTTTTCATCACAAATTTCTTTAAAAAGTTTTTCATGCGAAGGATCTTGACTAACCCACTCCTCCAACTTCACTTTTTCTTCCCCGCATAAATCCCCCACGAGATAAAGTTGGATTAATTGTATAATATATTCATCGTAATGTTTCATCATCCTTGTTATTTTACACCAAAGACGACAAGAGCAAAAAAAAGGAGTATAAAAAATCGACTTTTTTTAGAAAATATTTTCCAATCACATGAAACCCACTTTAAACAAGGCATATAGCACATATACACGACCTAATCTTTTCCGTAAATAAACAATAGCATTTCGTTTTTGAGTCTTCACGGTTAACTCGGATATTTGAAGGATTTCCGCAATTTCGCTATTCTTTTTTCCTTCCAGATAATATTTAAATACTTCCTGACACCGCTTGGGCAATTCATCCAATACCTGGTATAAACGGCGATACACCTCATCTTTCATAACCTCCAATTCTGGTACTTCACCTGTCTCTGACGTCCGAAGCGTGTAACGCACGTACTTTCCTTCCACTTCCTTGTGTTTCAAATAATCCAACGAGGCATTCTTCACCGAGTTATACAAGAAATTCTTAAAACCATAGTATGAACTGTAAATCGTATCCCGTTCCCACACCTGCACGAATAAGTCCTGCACGACATCCTCCGCAATCTCTTGTCTCTCTACCCATTTCATGGCATATAGCACGAGATAACGATAAAATCGGTCAAACAATATTTTAAAAGCTCCCACCTGCTTTTGATTCAACTGCTCTATTAATAACTCATCTTGAACCATTTTCCCTAAGGATTATTATACAGATTTATTCGTGTATAAAAATAGTAAAAAACTATCTTTGCACAAAGATAAACACATAATAAAACAGATTTATGAAACGAATCATAGCACTCTTGCCCTGCATCATGTTATTATTACAAGCAAATCAATCCTGGGCCCAATTCGACAAATACTTTCACAACAAAACATTACGTATGGATTACGCCCATTGCGGGGATAGCCAGCATGACGAAATTTATTTCGAGGAATTACTGGAAGAACCTTACTGGGGCGGTTCGAAGACCAACCTCATCGATACCATGTTCTATGGGAATTATTATCTCAACGTGTACGACGTGGCCTCTAACCAGCTCATTTATTCCCGGGGATATTGCACTCTTTTCTGGGAATGGCAAACCACTGATGAAGCCAAAACAACCCAACGTTACTGTTCAGAGACTGTAGTCATGCCTTTCCCGAAAAATGACGTACGCATTGAAATATCCGCCCGGAACAAGAAAGGTAAATTCGTAAAGAAATTTGAATACACCGTGGATGTTGATAGCTATTTTATCAAGAAGGATCGTCGGATGCAGTACCCGACTTATGACGTACATTATACCGGAAACCCGTCACGCCGGGTGGACATCGTCCTGCTCCCCGAAGGTTACACGGCAGATGAAATGGACAAATTTAAAGCCGATTGTAAACTTTTCGCAGAAGGCTTGTTCAGCCTTTCTCCCTATAAAGAAAATCAAGATCAATTTAACATCCGGGCTGTTCTTGCCCCTTCACAAGAATCCGGTGTCGATATTCCCGGTGAATACATCTGGAAGAATACTATACTGAATTCTTCCTTTTACACTTTCGATTCCGAACGTTACATCATGACTTACGACAATAAAAGTTTACGGGATTTATCCGCTAACGTCCCCTACGACTTCATCTACATTATTGCCAACACGCAAAAATATGGTGGTGGAGCCATTTATAACCATTACGGCATCAGCATTTCCGGTAACCTCCATGCGGCCAAGGTTTATGTTCACGAGTTCGGACACCTGTTTCTCGGCCTTGGAGACGAATACGTGGAAGTCGGCAGTAGCTACAACGATATGTACCCGACCAACGTGGAACCTTGGGAGGCCAATCTTACCACACTGACAAACTTTAATAAGAAATGGAAAGATATGCTTGATAAAGATACTCCCGTTCCCACTACCTACGATCCCCAAAATCCCAAGAAACTCGGAGCCTATGAAGGAGGTGGTTACGTGTCCAAGGGTGTTTACCGTCCTCGTTATGACTGTTTGATGAACACCCTATCCGGTGATGACTTCTGCCCCGTTTGTATCCGGGCTATCAAGAAACAAATCGATTTTTATACCCGATAAATAAGAAAAACGTACCTTCA
>ERZ779729.1796-NODE-1796-length-14337-cov-1.798628_pt1 | contig 14337 bp, 11 predicted proteins | sample MGYA00511072_ERZ779729 | MGnify/ENA primary metagenome ERZ779729 (study PRJEB29588, sample SAMEA2156675) | human gut metagenome | biome: human gut; feature: human-associated habitat; material: faeces | place: Denmark | collected 2008/2010 ...
ATGGCTCCATACATCTACACAGAGAGAAATGGTATCTATATCATCGACTTACAGCAGTCTGTAGGAATGGTTGACGATGCTTATAATGCAATCGCTGATATCGTAGCTAACGGCGGAAATATCCTTTTCGTTGGTACTAAGAAACAGGCTCAGGACGCTATCAAGACAGAGGCTGAGCGTTGCGGACAGTTCTATGTAAACGAGAGATGGCTTGGTGGTATGCTTACAAACTTCGAGACAATCCAGACTCGTATTAAGAGATTAAAAGCAATCGAGAAAATGTCAGAAGATGGAACTTTCGATGTTCTGCCAAAGAAAGAGGTTATTAACCTTAAGAAAGAATGGGCAAAACTTGAGAAGAACCTTGGTGGTATCAAAGATATGAAAGATATCCCGGATGCAATCTTTGTAGTAGATCCGAAAAAAGAGAGAATTTGTATTCAGGAAGCACACATCCTTGGTATTCCTTTGATTGGTATTGTAGATACAAACTGTGATCCGGAAGAACTTGATTATGTAATTCCTGGTAACGATGATGCAATTCGTGCCGTTAAATTGATTGTTTCTAAGATGGCAGACGCTGTTATTGAAGCAAATCAGGGCGAGTCTTTAGCAGAAGAGACAGAAGAAGCATCTGAGGCAGAAGCAGAGTAAGAAAGAGAAAGGTAGGATTTTAAAATGGCTATTTCAGCATCAATGGTAAAAGAGTTAAGAGAAAAAACAGGTGCCGGCATGATGGATTGTAAGAAGGCACTTACAAATACAGATGGTGATATGGACAAGGCTGTTGAATGGCTTCGCGAGAATGGTCTTGCAAAGGCAGAGAAAAAAGCCGGACGTATCGCTGCTGAGGGTATTGTTAAGACAAACATCAGTGAAGATGGCAAGAAAGCTGCTATCGTTGAAGTAAACAGCGAGACTGACTTTGTAGCAAAGAATGAAAAATTCCAGGATTTCGTTGCTGCTGTAGCAGATCAGGTAAATGCTTCCTCTGCTGCTGATATCGATGCCTTTTTGGCTGAGCCATGGGCTGGCGATTCTTCTAAGACAGTAAAAGAAGAGCTTGCTTCTATGGTTGCTACCATCGGTGAGAACATGAATATCCGTCGTTTTGAGAAAGTAACCTGCGACAATGGTATTGTTGTTGATTACATTCACGCGGGCGGTAAAATCGGTGTTTTGATTGCTGCTGAGACAGATAACACCGGAGCAGAAGTAGTTGAGTGCTTGAAAAACGTAGCAATGCAGATTGCTGCTATGAATCCTCAGTATCTTTCATCCGATGATGTATCCGATGAATACAAAGAGAGAGAAAAAGCAGTTCTTCTTGCTCAGGCGAAAAACGACCCTAAGAATGCAAACAAACCGGATAACATCATTGAGAAAATGATTATCGGACGTTTGAACAAAGAGTTGAAAGAAGTATGTCTGACCGAGCAGGTTTATGTAAAAGCTGAGAACAAAGAGACCGTTGCTAAGTATGTAGAATCTGTTGCAAAAGCAGTTGGATGCAACCTGACACTTAAGAGCTTCGTTCGTTTCGAGACCGGTGAAGGCCTTGAGAAGAAAGAAGAAGACTTCGCAGCAGAAGTTGCCGCTCAGATGGGTAACTAAGAAATATTTCTTGGTACAGATAAGGCAAGAGAATATAGCATTTTTTAGTTCAATATTTGATTGAAATAATAAGACATCATTGTTTGCTAAGATGTAGACGATGATGTCTTTTTGCTTCCTGTAATTTAGAAAAGAAAAGTTTGTGATGAGTGGGTACAAACACGTGGGTATCAAGCGTGCGTATTTGGCACGCCGATACCCTTACGCGTTTGTTTAACGGGAGTGCCCACGAATCGCAAACTTTTCTTTCTAAACTACGGAAACAAAAAACATCCACCTATCATTGAACTATTCCGGCAAATATGCTACAATTTATATATATCATACATTATAAATGAGGGGCATGGATAAAAAGCGCATGGATGAGAAGGAACGATACCAAAAAGCTGAGGCTTTTGCAACAGAAAAACATAAGGGGCAGTTCCGCATTGGCGGCGAACCGTATATTATGCATCCTTTAGCGGTGGCGGAAATCGTGAGAAATCAAGGCTATGGGATGGACTACCAGATTACAGCTTTATTTCATGATTTGTTAGAGGACACCGATGCGACCGAAGAGGAGATTTTTGATCTTGGTGGTGCGCGGGTGTTAGAAGCGGTGCGCCTTTTGACAAAACAGGAAGGATATGTCATGGCTGAATATGTGGCAGGAATCCGCACAAACCCAATTGCATTTGTTGTGAAAGCGGCTGACCGGTTACATAATTTGAGAACCGCTTTTTGTACGGATGAGGCGTTTCGGAGAGCGTATGTTTTGGAAACGCGGCAGTGGTATATGGATTTCTCGGATGAAATTAAAGAGGCGGCAGAAAAGCTCGCAAAAACAGTCCCTGATTTCACAAAAACAGACAGCGTAAGTGTAGACAAATGAGAAAAAAACATGTGGAAATATTTTTATAATATGATATAATATGAATAAGTGTGTGCAAAGTACGGAAAGGAGAAGCCATATGTTTGAAAATGGGAGAAAAACGATTGGTGTAATTCTTTGTGATGTGTCATCACATTATCAGGAACAAATCTGCCAGACGTTGTCGATGTATGCAAAAGAGGCAGATTATAATTTGGCGTATTTTACATTTTTTTCGTGCTATGGAACCGAAATAACAAGAAATGGCAGAGGAGAAGCAAATATTGTTCACTTGATTCCGTTTGAGGAATTGGATGCTATTATTTTATGCCACGATACTTTGGGGAATAAACCGGCGCTTGATTATGTAGTTGACAGTATTGAGAAAAAATGTGACTGCCCGGTTGTTACACTGCGTCATGACTTAAAGGATTACCCAGCGGTGCTAGTGAATCAAGAATACCGTATAGAAGATTTGGTGTATCATTTTGTGGATGAACACCATAAAACGAAAATTGCATTTATGTCGGGACCGTTTGACCATCCGGATACGATTACGAGACTGGCTGATTATAAACGGGCTTTGGCAAACCGTGGGATTCCATTTGATGAACGCATGGTATATGAAGGGGATTATTGGACGAAGAAAGCGAAAGAAGCAGCCGATTACTTTACGATGGAACTGGCTGAAAAACCGGAAGTAATTGTGTGTGCAAATGATTATATGGCAAGTTCTTTAATGAATGAACTGATTGCTAAAGGTTTTCTGGTACCGGATGACATTGCCGTTTCCGGCTTTGACAATATATGGGAATCTTCGATTACCCTCCCACCGATTACGACAGTTTCTGTGCCGGTTCATGATATGGTGAAACAGGCGGTTGGGCTTATTGAAGCCATGTGGCGTGGCGAAACAGTACCGCAGAAAAGTTATGTGAATTCCGAAGTTATTTTCCGTAATTCCTGTGGCTGTGAGACATTTAATATGCAGTCGATGTTAGCCAAACGTGTTCGTCAGATGAATGAATACCAGAGTATTATGGAGTCAAATCAGAGTAACACATATATGTTTATTGATTTGTCAGATCTTGATCATGTGGACGGCATTGAAAAGTCACTCCGTATAGGTGCGAATGACCATATTGACAGTTTTTTTATCTGCTTAGGTGAAGGACGCGGTGAGCAGTATCCGAAATACTGTTCTCCGGCAAACGGCTTTGCTAAGAAGAGTAAAGTTGTTGGCGGTTTGTTTCATAAAAGAGCCTGTGTGTTTGATGTATTTGAAACTTCACGTCTTTTGCCAAAAGATGTATCAGAAGATAAACCGATGATTTATTATTTCTTCCCGATTCATAACAACCAGTTTTCTTATGGTTACCTGGCTGTGTCTTATGAGGACAATTACAGCACAAATAAGACATTTAATAACTGGCTTGCAATTCTTGGCAATGCGCTAGAGATGATTCGCATTAAACAGAAAAATCAGGGACTTCTTCAGGAATTGAACAATTTATATGTCCATGATGCACTGACCGGTTTATACAACCGGAGAGGATTTGATTCCGTTTCCCTTGAAAAATATAAAAGGGCGAAAAAGGAGAAGAAGTCATTTGTAATATTTGCTATTGATATGGATAATCTGAAAGTGGTCAATGACCGTTTTGGACATATGAATGGAGATTTGGCACTGCGGACAATTGGTGAGGCGATGCAGGCAGTGGCAGGAAAAGAAGATGCTTGTGCCCGTGTCGGCGGCGATGAATATAATGTCGTTGGAATTGGTTATACAGAAGATATGGCAGAGCAGTTTGTAAAGGATTTTAATGGGTATCTGGCAGACTTTAATGAAGAGAGTGAACTACCGTATCTGGTAAAGGCAAGTGTTGGTTACTGTCTTTTGGAATCCGAAAAGGAGAGAGACTTAGAGGACTGCGTGAATGCGGCAGATGGTAAATTGTATGAGTATAAGCGCGATAAGAAGAAAAAGAAATTAGATAACGTGCTGCGAGAAATGGAAGGATAAGGAGGTCGCTGTTAGGTGACAGGAAATACAGTTCATGCAGCGGAGGCTGCTTATCGGAAGAAAAGGGTAAAGCGAATTAAGAAAATTATTGTAGGGACAGCTATTGTACTTTTGTTACTGCCTACGATAATGTGTTTGTTTTTATTAGTGAAGGTTCATTCACTGGAAAAGCAGATTGAGACGATTACCAAGGTGTCGGATTCGGGTGTTGTTAAAGCACAGGAAAAAGAGGTGAAGACAACGAAAGCGCCAAAAAAAGCGTCGACTGCCGAGCCAACGATAAAACCAACGGATGATACAACTACAAAAAAGGTTTATCTGACTTTTGATGATGGTCCGGGAAGTCAGACGGGGAAAATTTTGGATATACTGAAAAAGAACCATGTGAAAGCAACTTTTTTTGTGACAGGAAAAGAGGACGCTTCGTCGAAGAAAATATATCAGCGGATTGTAAAAGAAGGCCACACGTTAGCAATGCATTCTTATTCACACATTCAGGATGTGATTTATGATTCTAAAGAGGCTTTTGAGAAAGATTTAAAGCAAATCAACCGTTGCTTATATGAAGCAACCGGAGTACACACGAAGTTTTATCGTTTTCCGGGAGGAAGCAGTACGCAGAATACATCACTTTCAATCCAGAATTTTATTGATGTGTTAAAGAAAAACCATTATCTGTATTTAGACTGGAATGTTATCAGTCCTGATATCAATAATGCAAATGCCACAAAAGAACAAGTGGTAACCGGCGTTATGCAGGGCGTTGATGCATATGATACAGCAGTTGTACTTATGTATGATGTGGCAGACAAACCGATGACGGTAAAAGCACTGCCATCTATTATAAAACAAATTAAAGCTAAAAATTATGAATTGTTGCCGGTGGATGAGTCGATGATACTCATTCAGCACAACAATGGAAATCAGGAGGAAGGAAAATGAGTTTTTTTAAGGACTTAAAAGAGGATATTGCTCAGTCCGTGAATGAGTTGACAGAGAGTCTGGATGAAAATCTGACAGTGGATGATGAGAAAACAAAAGAGACAGTTCCGATGAGTGAATTGACAACCGATTTTCCGCCGGAAGAACCGACAGAAGAGGTTCCGGAATTAGTTGTTGAAAATAGTGAGACGGAAGAAAATGAAATTGCGGTGGCTGCAGAGCCGGAAGAAGTAATAGAGGAACCTGTGGAAGCACCGGTGGAAGAAGTAGTAGATGAGCCGGAGGAAATTGAAGAACCGGTTGAAGATTACGAGGAGGAAGACGTCATGAACGAAGAAGTAATGGAAGAAGCAATGGAAGAAGCAAGCATTGATAATACACCAGTGGAAGAGGTGGAAGATGCTGCACAGGAAGTTACCGTAATTACGAAAGGAACAACCATTAACGGTGGCATAAAATCCGATACATCTCTCGTTGTAAAAGGTACCATTGAAGGTGATGTAGAATGTGAGGGAAAATTAACAATTACCGGTAAAGTAGCAGGTAATACAATTGCTTCCGAAATTTATGTGAATACACCAAGACTGGAAGGTGATATTAACAGCCGCGGTATTGTAAAAATTGACGTAGGAACAGTCGTAATCGGTAGTATTAGCTGCACTTCCGTACTGGTTGCCGGTGCAGTAAAAGGAAACATTGAAGTAAATGGTCCTGTTATTGTGGATTCTACAGCGGTAGTGAAAGGTGATATTAAAGCAAAATCCATTCAGATTAACAGTGGAGCTGTTATTGATGGACATTGCTCTTTGGCATATGCCGATGTGGATTTGGATTCATTCTTTGAATAAGAAATATAACAGGAGGCTATTTCGCAATGAGCAAATATAAAAGAGTATTATTGAAGTTAAGCGGTGAGGCTTTGGCAGGAGACAAGGGGACCGGTTTTGACGAGGCAACCTGTGTACCGGTTGCAAAACAGATTAAAGATTTGGTGGATGCCGGAACTGAAGTTGCCATTGTAATTGGTGGCGGAAACTTCTGGCGCGGACGTTCCAGTGAGACGATAGACCGCACCAAAGCAGACCAGATTGGTATGATGGCTACGGTTATGAACTGCATTTATATGTCAGAAATCTGTCGTTCCGTAGGACTTATGACACAAGTATTAACACCATTTTCCTGTGGTTCTTTTACGAAGTTATTTTCCAAAGACCGCGTCAACAAATATCTCGGCAAAGGAATGGTAGTATTCTTTGCCGGTGGAACCGGACATCCGTATTTTTCAACCGATACCGCAACGGCACTTCGTGCGATTGAAATTGATGCCGATATTATTCTCGCAGCGAAATCCATTGATGGTGTATATGATTCCGACCCGGCAGTAAATCCGGATGCGAAAAAGTATGATTCAATGCAGATGGCAGATATTGTTGACAACAAACTCGGTGTTGTAGATTTGGCGGCCGCCGTGCTTTGTCTGGAAAATAAAATGCCAATGCTGATTTTTGGTTTGAATGAAGAAAACAGTATTGCAAACGCCGTAGCAGGAAAGAGCAACGGTACGATTATTACTGTGGATTAATGGAGGTTAAACAGTCATGGAATTAAATCAATATGAAGAGAAGATGAAAAAGTCACTTGCTAATCTGGAAGAAGAATATGGTGCAATTCGTGCCGGACGTGCAAATCCAAGAATTTTGGATCGTATTCAGGTAGATTATTATGGAACACCGACTTCCTTGCAGGGCGTTGCCAATATTTCCGTACCGGAAGCCCGCATGATTCAGATTCAGCCGTGGGATGCTGGTCTTATTAAAGATATCGAGAAAGCAATTTTAGCTTCTGATTTGGGACTTACACCGGCAAACGATGGAAAAGTGATTCGTCTGGTATTTCCGGAACTTACGGAGGAACGTCGTAAAGAACTGGTAAAAGATGTCAAGAAAAAAGGTGAGGAAGCTAAGGTTGCCATCCGAAACATTCGTAGAGATGCCAATGATGCTGTGAAAAAAGAAGCAAAGGCAAACGAGATTTCAGAAGACGACCAGAAACAGTTAGAAGATAAGATTCAGAAACTCACCGATGAGTATGTAAAGAAAATTGATCAGGCAATTGATGCAAAATCAACAGAAGTAATGACCGTATAGAAGGAGTTTCGGTGCACATGTGCCGGATATTAGGACAGCCTGTTCCTGCTTTGCAGGAGTCTTGTCTGTCCTTCCTTTTTTTAGAAGATGGAGGAATTTTTATGGAACGTTCAGAATTAAATGCGCCAAACCATGTTGCCATTATTTTGGATGGTAACGGAAGATGGGCAAAAAAACGATTGCTGCCACGTAAAGCAGGGCATGTTGCCGGAAGTAAAACCGTGGAGCAGATTTGTGAGGATGCCTATAATCTTGGGATAAATTATCTTACCGTATATGCGTTTTCTACGGAGAATTGGAAACGGCCACAGGATGAGGTTAATGCGCTGATGAAACTTCTCAGACAGTATTTGAAAGACTGCATTAAGAGAAGTAAAAAAAATAATATGTGCGTTCGTGTAATTGGTGATATTACTCCGTTAGAAGAGGACATGAAACAGAGTATCAAAGAACTAGAAGAAGCAACGAAAGATAATACCGGACTTCATTTTCAGGTTGCCTTAAACTATGGGAGCCGGGATGAAATGACACGTGCAATGAGAACGATGATGGCGGATGTTAAAGACGGTAAAGTAAAGCCTGAGGATATCAGCGAGGAAATGTTTGCCGGATATTTGGACACCAAAGGTCTTCCGGATCCGGATTTGTTGATTCGCACAAGTGGGGAAGAAAGACTTTCTAACTTTATGCTTTGGCAGCTTGCTTATACCGAATTTTATTTTACGGATGTTTTGTGGCCGGATTTTAATAAAAAAGAATTACAAAAAGCGATTGATTATTATAACAAAAGAGACCGTCGCTTTGGAGGAGTTTAGGAGGAGCAAATCATGTTTTTTACTCGTTTAATCAGTGGGATTATCTTAGTGCTTGCTGCAATTTTCTTCTTTGTTCAGGGAGGTTATTTTCTGCTTTTTGCGCTCGCTGTTTTATCGCTTCTTGGTTTATATGAACTGCTGCGTGTACTTCAGATGGAAAAATCTTCTCTGGCAGTGGTGACGTATGTGGCGACTGCGGTATATTATGGCATGCTTTGTATCTATGGAGGAATTGACTGGCTGTTGTTGGGACTGCTCATATTTATGATGCTTGCCCTGTTAGTGATTTATGTATTTTCTTATCCAAAGTTACGAATTGAAGATATTACGAAAGCAGTGTTTGCTTTTTTGTATGTAAGTGTTTTGTTCAGTTATATTGCAAGAACGAGAGATTTAGTTGCCGGAAACTGGTTAGTATGGCTGATTATAATTTCTGCCTGGGGCTCTGACACATTTGCTTATGTGACCGGTGTTCTGATTGGAAAACATCATTTCTCAGAACTGAGTCCGAAAAAGACGGTTGAGGGCTGCATTGGTGGTGTTGTCGGTGCCGGACTGCTTGGTTTTTGCTATGCCTTTTTCTTTCCGGAATATGCCGCTTTTACAGCAAATCCATATATCGTATTTCCGTTGGTTACAGTGATTGGAGCGTTGATTTCGCAGGTTGGTGATTTAACAGCCTCTGCGATTAAAAGAAATTATGAAATCAAGGATTATGGAAAGATAATTCCTGGACATGGCGGCGTATTAGACCGGTTCGACAGTGTAATATTTGTAGCACCTTTTGTTTATTATTTATTAGCCCTTACAATGAATCTTGGCTGATTGGGAGGAATTGAAATTGAAAAGAGTAACGATTCTTGGAGCGACTGGTTCCATTGGAACACAGACGTTGGATGTTATTTCACAGAATTCGGACGATTTTGAAGTGGTTGCTCTGACGGCGAGTGAGAGTGTAGAAAAAATGGCAGAATTGATTCAGCGTTTCTGTCCGTCTTATGCCGTTATGAAAAATGAAGAAAAGGCGGAAGAGTTAAGAAAATTGCTGCCGAATCATTCCTGTGAGATTTTATACGGAATGGATGGCTTTGTGGCGGTTTCTACTCTGCCAAATGTAGATGTGGTAGTTGCTGCGATGGTTGGCATGATTGGACTTCGCCCGGTCATGGAGGCAATCCGTGCGGGAAAGGATATTGCCCTTGCCAATAAAGAAACATTGGTGACGGCAGGACATATCATTATGCCGCTTGCTAAGGAATACGGCGTGTCAATTCTTCCGGTAGACAGTGAACATTCCGCTATTTTCCAGTGTTTAAACGGTGAGAAAAAGTCACAGATTGAAACTCTTTTTCTGACAGCGTCCGGCGGGCCGTTCCGCCACGGTACGAAAGAGGAACTGGAAAAAGCAACGGGAGAACAGGCACTTATGCATCCGAACTGGAGCATGGGGGCAAAAATTACAATTGATTCAGCGACGATGATAAATAAAGGTCTGGAAATGATTGAGGCAAAGTGGCTGTTCGGAGTGGACGTTGATAAAATTCATGTGTTGGTTCAGCCTAAAAGCGTGATTCATTCCATGGTAGGCTTTGTTGACGGTGCTGTGATGGCGCAGCTTGGAACACCGGACATGAGGCTTCCGATTCAGTATGCCCTATATTATCCGGAGCGCAATTATTTGGGCGGAGAAAGGCTTAATTTTGAGGCATTAGCGAATATTCAATTTGAAAAACCAAATACGGATGTTCTGCGGGGAATCCCAATTGCTGTGGAGGCAAGCCGGATTGGCGGCAGTATGCTGACTGCGATGAATGCGGCGAATGAGTATGCAGTTGCGAGATTTTTAAAGAAAGATATCGCTTTTTTTCAAATTTATGATATGATAGAATATGCTATGAGTAAACATCGGGTAATTAAGCATCCTGATTTGTCTCAGATTTTAGAAACCGAAAGGGAAACATATGAACGTTTAAATAAAGATTGGAGGAATGTAAGCAGATGAGTGCATGGATCATTTTTTTGGCAATTTTAGTTTTTAGTGTAATTATTTTATTTCATGAATTTGGACATTTTATCGTGGCAAAATGGAATAAGGTGAAAGTTTTAGAGTTTTCGCTTGGTATGGGGCCGCGTTTAATTTCATGGGTGAAAACAAGTGAGGGAAGAAAAATCATGTTTTTGAAATCCTCCGCGTTTTTAGAAGAACACCCGGAGTATAATGGACAGACAATTTATTCTTGGAAACTGCTTCCTTTTGGCGGTTCCTGTATGATGTTAGGTGAAGAAGAGGACATCGAAGATGATTCTTCCTTTAGCAGAAAATCCGTTTATGCGCGGATGGCAATTATTTTTGCGGGACCATTTTTTAACTTCATTTTAGCATTTATATTTTCTGTTATACTGACTGCGGTAATGGGATATCAAAGTCCGCAGATTACGGTTGTGGCAGACAACACGCCGGCACAAAAGAGTGGTTTGCAGGTTGGTGATGTAGTCAAAGAAATCAATGGAAAAACGATGACAATTGACGGTGATATCAGTCTGTATACTGCTTATTATGGCTTTCCTAAGGACGAAGATGTGACGATGGTTGTAGAGCGTGACGGTCAGGAAAAAACGATTGTCATGAAACCGGAACTTATGAAAGATGCAAGTGGAAATGAAAATTACCGCATCGGAATTAATCACGGAAAATGGGAAAAAGTAGGCGTCCTTGGCACCTTGAAGTATTCCACTTACGAAATGAAGTATTGGATTGAAACGGTTGTAAAGAGTCTGCAGGGACTGGCGACAAAACGCTTTAAGGCAAGTGATGTGTCAGGACCGGTCGGCATTGTATCAACGATGGGCAAAAACATCGAAGCCAGTGGTGACAAAGACAATGGCGGCGGACCGGGTATGATGGTTATGAGCATGATTTTCTGGTGTAGTATGTTATCTGCCAACCTTGGCGTTATGAATTTACTTCCGATTCCGGCATTGGATGGCGGACGGTTACTGTTTTTGATTATTGAGTGGATTCGCAGAAAACCGATGAATCCAAAATATGAGGGCTATGTTAATATGGCAGGTTTTATGCTCTTGATGCTGTTAATGGTGGTCATTCTTGGGCATGATATTATCAATTTGTTCTAGTAAAAGGGGTTGAAAAGAATGCGTCATAAAACAAAGGAAATTCAGATTGGAAAAGTGACAATCGGCGGCACAAATCCGATTGCCATTCAGTCTATGACAAATACGAAAACAGAAGATGTGAAAGCAACGGCATCTCAGATTTTGCAGCTGGAGAAGGCAGGCTGTGAAATTATCCGCTGTGCCATTCCGACCATGGAAGCGGCAAAATCTTTGGAAGAGATAAAAAAACAGATTCACATTCCTTTGGTGGCGGACATTCATTTTGATTACCGCCTTGCCATTGCGGCGGTGGAACACGGTGCAGATAAAATAAGAATTAATCCGGGAAACATTGGCAGCAATGAGAGAATAAAGGCAGTTGTTGACTGCTGTAAAGAGCGTCAGGTGCCAATTCGTGTAGGCGTAAACAGTGGCTCTCTGGAAAAAAGTCTGGTTGAGAAATATGGTGGCGTCACGGCACGGGGGCTGGTTGAAAGTGCACTTGACAAGGTGTCCATAATTACGGACATGGGATATGATAATCTTGTAATCAGCATCAAGTCCTCCGACGTTTTAATGTGTATCAGGGCGCATGAAGAACTGGCAAAGCAGACGGATTTTCCACTGCATGTAGGAATTACGGAATCGGGAACGGTGTATTCGGGAAGCATTAAATCGGCAGTTGGTCTTGGTACAATTTTGTATCAGGGAATTGGCGATACCGTCCGTGTTTCTCTTACCGGAGATCCTGTGAAAGAGGTGCAGGCAGCTAAACTGATTTTGCAGACATTAGGACTTTATAAAGGTGGTGTACAGGTTGTATCCTGTCCGACCTGCGGACGTACCCAGATTGATTTGATTTCATTGGCCGGTAAAGTAGAAGAAATGGTGAAAGATTTTGATTTGGATATCAAAGTTGCCGTTATGGGCTGTGCAGTAAATGGTCCGGGTGAGGCAAAGGAAGCCGACATCGGGATTGCCGGAGGAATTGGTGAAGGTTTATTAATTAAGAAGGGCGAAATTGTAAAGAAAGTGCCGGAAAGCGAGTTGTTAGAAACTTTGCGGCAGGAACTTTTACACTGGAAAGATTGAGAAAGGGTTGATTTTTGTGGTACATTTTTTTGAAGCATTTCCGGAATTATCAATCGAGGACTCCTTATATAATTATTTTTCAGGAACTATGGTGGAGAAGGTCAGCGCATCGCGTACGAAGATGCTGGCCTTTATTTACTGTCAAAGTGACCAGCTGCTTCACAGACGAACGATACATACGATGGAGCATGCTTTGTATTCGCAGGTGTTCCGTAAAATGGGAGTGCAGCCAAAGTTAGAGATGTATTACCCGTTTGCAGCGTCTTATGAGGTGGATGAACTGGTGGAAAAATGCGAAGAAATTTTAAAAGAAGAGTTAAAAGAACATGACACGATTGAACATATGAAGTTTTGCAGCCATCCATTTGAAGTGGATGGAAACTCGATTGTTTTAACCTGCGACGATGATTTTTTGTGTCATGAAAAAAGTAAGGAAATTAAAGAATTTTTATCCAAACGATTAAAACGCAGTTTCGGTCAGGAAGTGGACATTTCTTTTCGCTATGAGAAGAAGGAGCGAAAGATTAACAAGGAGCCGGAAGTTTATACAGTAGTACGAAAAAAAGAAGAGAAAGAAAATGAAGAAGCGGTGGAAGAGGCGCGCAAGATACAAAAAAAGAAAACATATGTGGCAAAGAAAAAAAAGACAAGAGACCCCAGTGTGTTTTTTGGCTCCAATGTGGAAGGGGCAGTTATGCCAATCAGCGATATTGTGGACGAAATTGGAGAAGTCGTTATCGCCGGTATGATTCGAAGTGTGGAAGAACGAGAATTCAGTAATGGTGAAAAATTGATAATTTCTTTTGCTATTACGGATTTTACCGATACGATTCGCTGTCTTATGTTTGTGAAAAAAACAAAGGCAGAGGAATTGTCTCTTTCTGAGTTTATAAAGGGCGGAAATTATGTAAAAGTAAAAGGGCATGCTTCTTTTGATGATTATTCAAAGGAACTTGTCATTAAAAACATAGATGGTGCCAAAGAAATTGATGATTTCCGCGTTGGCAGAAAAGACGAGGCGCCGGTAAAACGTGTGGAACTTCATGCACATACGCAGATGAGTGATATGGATGCGGTGGTAGACTGTCAGAAATTGGTAACAAGAGCACAGGAGTGGGGACACCCTGCCATTGCAATTACTGACCATGGTGTTGTTCAGTCTTTTGCGGATGCCGACCATGCCATTAAAGATGATAATTTTAAGGTGATTTATGGCTGTGAGGCATACTTAGTAGACGATTTGGACGATACCGTTGTCAATGAAGAAGGGCAGACTTTGCAGGATTCGTTTGTTGTCTTTGACTTGGAAACAACCGGTTTTTCGCCAACGAGAAACCGCATTATTGAAATTGGTGCGGTAAAAGTGGAAAAGGGAAAAATCACGGACCGCTTCAGTACATTTGTAAATCCGGAGGTAGCAATTCCACCGAGAATTACTGACGTGACAAGTATTACGGATGACATGGTAAGTGATGCGCCAAAAATCGAGACGATACTTCCGGAATTCCTTGACTTTTGCAAGGGGTGTGTATTAGTTGCCCACAATGCCGGATTTGACTATAGTTTTATCTGCAAAAAAGGAGCCGAGCAGGGCAGAGATATTCATTATACGGTTGTAGATACGGTTGGTGTGGCACGTGTGTTATTTCCACATCTGGCGAAATATACGCTTGATAATGTGGCAAAGACGATGAAGATTTCACTTGTGAATCACCATCGCGCGGTCGAAGATGCTGAGGC
>ERZ779729.1797-NODE-1797-length-14336-cov-2.402003_pt1 | contig 14336 bp, 6 predicted proteins | sample MGYA00511072_ERZ779729 | MGnify/ENA primary metagenome ERZ779729 (study PRJEB29588, sample SAMEA2156675) | human gut metagenome | biome: human gut; feature: human-associated habitat; material: faeces | place: Denmark | collected 2008/2010 ...
CGCGAGCTCCCGGCAGGTTTGATACGGCAATTGAATAAACGCGCCCCAAGTCATCGACAACGGTGAGATTGTCGACGGTTCGGCATTCGAGCGCGCACAGAAGGCCGTCGCCCATTTTGAAGTTCATGAGCGCGCAATCGTGTCCATGTCCCGTGCGCGCACGCAGGAAGCCCTTCTTTGAAATGACGACAGTAACCGGTTCGTCTGCGACGCTCTGTTCGACGCTCGCCGTTTCTGCTTCCTCAACCAGCGTGCGGCGATCGTCGCCGAAGGTCTTGGCCGCTTCGTTGATTTCCTTGGCGACAAGCCGCTTGAGCGCGCCTTCATTGCCGAGGACGCGCTCGAGCTGCGAGCGCTCCTTGCCGAGCGCTGCAAGTTCCTTCTCAATGGCGATGGCCGCCAGCCGGGCGAGCTGACGGAGACGAATTTCAAGGATGTCATCCGCCTGCCTTTCCGTCAGTCCGAATTCCGCCATGAGCGCAGGCTTGGGCTCGTCGCTCGTGCGAATGATCTCGATCACGCGGTCGATGTTGAGGAGCACAAGCTGACGGCCTTCGAGCACGTGAATGCGGTCGAGCACCTTGTCGAGGCGCGACTGCGAACGGCGGCGAACGGTTTCGATTCGAAACTGCAGCCATTCGCTGAGAATTTCGAGAAGCGTCTTCTGCCTGGGCTTGCCGTCGATGCCGAGCATGACGAGATTGACAGGCACGTTCGACTCAAGCTCCGTCTGCGTCAGAAGCATGTTGACGAATTCGCTGCGGTCCGTCCGGCTCGACTTCGGCTCGAAGACGAGCCGAACAGGGACGCCGCCGCCCGATTCGTCGCGAACGCGGTCAAGAAGCGCCAGCATCGCGGCCTTGGCCTGCTGCTGCTTGGCCGAGAGCGACTTCTTGTCCTTCTTCACCTTCGGATTTGTGATCGCTTCGATGCGGTCGAGAATGATCTTGGATGATGCGGCAGGCGGCAGCTCGTCTACAACCAGCTGCCACTGTCCGCGCGCAAGCTCTTCGAAGTGGAAGCGCGCGCGAACGCGCAGCTTGCCGCGGCCGGTGGCATAAATGTCTCGGATTTCCGCCTTCGAGGAAATAATCTGCGCGCCGCAGGGAAAATCCGGCGCCGGCAGCACCGACATCACTTCGTCGAGCGTTGCTTCGGGCTTCTCGAGCAGCAGCACTGCCGCCGCGGCGACTTCACGCAGGTTGTGCGAAGGAATTTCGGTTGCCATGCCGACCGCGATCCCTGAAGAGCCGTTGAGAAGCACAAAGGGCAGCTTTGCGGGCAGCTCCACGGGCTCGGTGAAGTTGCCGTCGTAATTGGGAACGAATTCAACCGCGCCCTGATCGAGTTCGTCAAGAAGCAGCGATGCAATCGGCATCAGGCGCGTTTCCGTATAACGCATGGCCGCCTGGGAGTCGCCGTCGCGGGAGCCGAAGTTGCCTTCGCCCGCGATGAGCGGATAGCGCATCGAAAAATCCTGCGCCATGCGGACAAGCGCATCGTAGACGGACTGATCCCCGTGCGGATGATATTTGCCGAGCACGTCGCCCACGACACGCGCGGACTTCACGTTCTTGGCGTCCCAGCGAATCCCCATGCGGTCCATGTCGACCAGAATGCGGCGCTGAACGGGCTTCTGCCCGTCGGATACTTCCGGAAGCGCGCGGCTCTTGACGACGGACATCGCGTATTCGAGATATGCCTGCGAAGCGTAGCGCGCCAGCACGAGCGCGCCGTCCTCTTCCGCGTCGCCAGCCATGGCAAGCGATATTTCCGAAGGCGCATCACCCCCTTCGGGTTCGCCGGCAGCTTCGTCATCAGCGACAGCAGGCGCATCCGATTCAACGGGCTCTCCGAGTGCCGGCGGCTCAGCTGACGAAGCCAGCGGCGTTGCGAGCGCATTGTCTCCCTCATAAAGAAGCTTGATGCCGCCATCGAGCGGCTTGTCGTCCGGCGCCTTGGCCGCAGGCGCAGCCTTTTCCTTCGCTTCGCCGCCCATCGACTCGAATTCATCAGCCGCATCAAGCGCGTCAAAGCTGTCGAAAAGGCTCGGCGCGTCGGCGAGACCCGTCTTTTTTCTGGTGTTCTTTGCCATTCTTTTTCCCTTAGGTCTCAAACGTCCGTCTCAACCTGATTGCCGTAGGCTTCCATCCAAAGGCGCCGACCGGTCGATTCATTGGCCGCCATCAGCAGATTCATGACCGAGCGCGTCGCGGCTTCGGCCACGCTGCCAAAAGTCACCGGCAGCAGACGGCGGGTGTCGGGATTGAGCGTCGTTTCCGCAAGCTGCTCGGCCTTCATTTCCCCCAAGCCCTTAAAGCGGGAAATCTTGAGCTGCTGATCCTCAAAGCCCTCCTTTCGGAGCGATTCGAGCGTGCGCTGCAGCTCCCTGTCATCGAGGCAGTAGATCTTGCGCTCGGCCTTCCTGCCCTTCTTCGGCACGTCAACACGAAAGAGCGGCGGCATTGCCACATACACGTGTCCGAGTTCGATAAGTTTCGGAAAGTGCTTGAAAAAGAGCGTGAGAAGCAGCACTTGAATATGCGAGCCGTCGACGTCGGCGTCCGAAAGGATGCAGATCTTGCCGTAGCGCAGCCCCTTGAGATCCGGATCGCCGTCCTTGTGATGCGGATCGACGCCGATCGCGAGCGCAATGTCGTGAATCGTATCGGAGCGGAAAAGCTCGTCGGCGCCGACTTCCCAAGTATTGAGAATTTTGCCCCGCAGCGGCAGCACGGCCTGGAACTCCTTGTCGCGGCCCATCTTGGCGGAACCGCCAGCAGAGTCGCCTTCAACAATAAAGAGCTCGTTGCGGCTCACATCGTCGGTTTCGCAGTCGGTGAGCTTGCCGGGAAGCACAGCGACGCTCGAGGTTTTCTTCTTCTCATACTTCGCCGCCTGCCGCTGGCGCGACTGCGCCAGGCTGATGATGTGCTCGGCGAGCTTCTTGCCGTCCTCGAGGTGGTCGTTGAGCCAGAATTCAAACTGCGAGCGCACGAAGCTGCTCACAAGCTTAAGCGTGTCGCGGCTCGTGAGCTTTTCCTTCGTCTGCCCTTGAAACTGCGGATCGAGCGCTTTGGTGGAAAGTATGAAATTCGCCCGTCCGAAGACATCTTCAGCGAGCACCTTCACGCCCTTCGTCTGCAGCCCATGCGCGTCCATAAAGGCGCGCATCGCCTGAAAAAGGCCGTCCTTGAGGCCGGATTCGTGCGTGCCGCCCTGCGGCGTCGGAATCAGATTCACATAGCTTTCGCGCGTGAGCGGACCTTCTGCCGTCCAGCAGACAACCCAGCTCGCCCCTTCGCCGGCAGAGTAGCCTTCGGTGTGCTCGTCGGCAAAGCCGGAGGCTTCAAAAGGCTCGATGAGCGGATCGGCCTTGAGCTCGGAGAGGAGATACTCCTTGAGACCGCCCTCGTATTTCCAGTGTTCGTCGGCGCCGCTCTTTTCATTTCGATAGTCGACTTCGCAGCCCGGCAGCAGCACGGCCTTTGAACGCAAGAGCTGCACGAGCGCCGCCTCTGGAATATCGGGGCTGTCGAAATACTTCGGATTCGGATAAACGCGGACTCGCGTGCCTGTCTGGGACTTCGGCCGCGGACTCTTCTTCACGGTGAGCGGCTCGGCGACAAACCCGTCGCGAAAGCCGATCGTGGCTTCTTCGCCATTGCGCCAGACCGTTACGACCAGATGCGTCGAAAGCGCATTCGTGACGGAAACGCCGACGCCGTGCAGGCCGCCCGCAAAGGAGTAGGGCCCCGTCCCCTCGGCTTTGGCGAATTTGCCGCCCGCATGCAGACGCGTGAAGACGAGTTCGACGACGGGCACCTTCTCTTCCGGATGAATCCCCGTCGGAATGCCTCGGCCGTTGTCCTCGACCGTTACGGCACCGTCGGCTTCCACCGTAACGCTGATGCGCGTTCCGAAGCCGGCGAGCACTTCGTCGCTGGCGTTGTCAATCACTTCCTGGATGATGTGAAGCGGATTGTCCGTCAGGGTGTACATGCCCGGACGCTGCTTCACGGGCTCAAGCCCCTTGAGCACCTGAATGGAATTGACGTCGTAACTTTCCGCCTTGCTCGTTCTCACTGCCATCTGTTCAAACCGTTCATGGTTCCGTCTGCTCTGCCGCAAAGGCCGCTTTCTGAGGCCCGCCTGCTTCGGACGAAACAGTCTCTATCCATCGCTTTTCTGCCGAGCGCAGCCCCAAAGGCAGCGCCCGCTGCGCGCTGCCGCTCATCCAAGCGGGAGCCGCGCAAAAAATCAACGCGAGCCATTTTATCGAAGGGATCGCGACACCTGCTCGTTAAGCTGTCGGCGCGTCCGAAAAATAATTTTTTTTCGGAAGCCGCCGTATTCGAGGCGATTTAGAATCCCACAATTACATTAATCACTGAAAGGCTACGAACGCATATGGGCAAGCTCTACATGGGTTTTGACGCCGGCACGCAAAGCGTGAAGGTTGCTGTCTACGACGAAAGCTTCTCGCTGGTTGCCGCCCACGCTCTTCCGACGCAGATCGACTATCCGAAACCCGGCTGGGTGCAGATGAATGTCGACAACTATCTTGAAAACTGCGTCGAGTGCATGCGCACCGTCGTCAGCGAAATACGCGCAAAAGGCCATGATCCGGCCGACATTGCCGCCATCATGGGCGACGGCATCATCTGCGGCATCGTCGGCATCGACGAAAATGCGCGCCCGGTAACGCCCTACATCAACTATCTCGACAGCCGCACAATGGCTGATGTCGAAGCGATCAATGCGCAAGGCCTCGACATCTGGGGGCGTGAAACGGGCAACCCCGAAGCGTCGCCCATGTTCCCGGCCATGTTTGCGCGCTGGTTCCTTAAAAACGTGCCGGCTTTCGCTGAAAAAGGCGTGAAGTTCGTGCACAACGCCCCCTACATCCTCATGAACCTCGCGGGCCTCAAAGCGAAGGACGCCTTCATCGACTGGGGCGCGATGTCTGGCTGGGGGCTCGGCTTCGACGTGCGGGAAAAGCGCTGGTCCGCGCAGCAGCTCTCCATTCTCGGCATTGATGAAAAGTACATGCCCCGCATTCTGAAGCCCTGGGACATTGTGGGCGGCCTCTGCGAAGCCTATGCCGTCAAAACCGGCGTGCCTGCCGGCACCCCGATTCTCGCGGGCGCTGGCGACACGATGCAGTCGATGCTGGGCTCGGGCATCTTCGAAGCCGGTCAGGGCGTCGACGTCGCCGGAACCTGCGCCATGTTCTGCGTCTCAACCGACGGCATCATTCCGGAACTCTCCAAGCCCGGCATGGGGCTCATCTTTAATTCCGGAACGCTGCCCGACACGTACTTCTACTGGGGCACCGTTCGAACCGGCGGACTCGCGCTTCGCTGGTTCAAGGACAACGTCGCGCAGAAGCCCGGCGAGAGCAGCTACTACGGGACGCTCAGCGCAGGCGCTGCGCAAGTGCCCGCCGGCGCCAACGGCGTTCTCTTCCTCCCCTATCTCACAGGGGGCGCCGGCGACGAAAAGAATGCAAGCGGCTGCTTCCTCAACATGACCATGGACGACGATCAGTTCGTCATGTGGCGCGCTGTTCTTGAGGGCATCGGCTACGACTACATGGGCGTGGCGGATCTATACCGCTCCGCGGGCGTTCCGCTCAAGCGCATTACCGTCACCGAAGGCGGCAGCCGCGATGAGCTCTGGAATCAAATCAAGGCAAACATGCTCGACGCGGAAGTCATTCGCTATCGCAATGCGGGCGGCGCGGTGCTCACGAACTGCGTCTTCGGCGCATGGGCAACGGGCGGCGTCTCCGATGTGAAAGCAGCGCTTTCGCGCGTCATCGAAGAAAACGGCCGCTACCAACCTGATGAAGCGCTTGTAAAACGCTACCGTGCGCTTTACGACAACCGCACGACGCTGGTCAAAGCAGATATGCGAAGCGCTTTTGACAGGCTCGTCGCCATGCGCTCGATCTGATGACGCGGCAGCTCTCATAAGCACCTGCCAATCCCGGCCCGCATCCTGCCGCGCGCCGGGATTTCTTCTGGCGCGCCGGCTTGCCTCTGAACACAGAAGCGCCGCTCGGACAAAAATTTAAGGACCGCTTGCCTTTCTAAGCAAACGGTCCTTTTCTAATTTGCGCTGGGAACAGCCGCCCCTAAACGGTCATCCCCGGCGCTCGCGCTGCTGGCTTAGAGCGGCGCGTCTCCCTTGTCGTCGGCGTCCTTCGTGAAGTCGGGCTTCAGGACTTCAACGCCCACGACCTTTTCAAGCGCTTCAAGGTAGCCGAGGCGATCGGCTTCGCCGTAGATGGCGGTCAGCTCGCGCGTGAGGCCTGCAAGCTCCTGCTCATGAGCGGGATGCTTCTTGGCTGCCTGAATATAGCTGATGATGTAAGCGCCGCCGTGAACCTGCTTGCCGATATAAGCAGGCAGCTTCGTGTCCGGATAGCTCACTTCAGCGTTGATGAGTTCAACAGGCTGTCCCTTCGGATCGCGGCGCGAAACCCAGATTTCCGCCGAGAAGCCATCGAGGCTCTTCGACTGGCGAACTTCGGCAAGCTTGGCCTTGCCGACCTCAAGCGCCTTCTGCGAAGCCTTCTGCATCTTGAGGGTTTCGACAATGGCGCTGCGCACATTCTCAAAGGGTTCTTCGTGCGTCGGCTGATAGTCAAGCACGCGAGCGGCAACGAGCGTATTGGCGCGGACTTCGATTGCGCTCGAATTCTGCTTTTCCTTCAGGCACTCCGTGCCGAAAAGCGCCTCAACGACCTGATCGTTGATGATCCCGCGCAATTCCGGATCCTTGACGCCCTCGCGCGTGACGTTGTCGACCGTTTCAATCGCAAGGCCGAATTTTTCGGCGGCGGGCTCAAGCGTGTCGGACTGCTCGTAGACGAGGTTCGTAAATTCCTCTGCATTCTCAGAGAAGAGACGAATCGACATCTGTTCTGCGTATTCGCGCTCGATTTCCGCCTGAACGGCTTCATACGGCTTGACGGCGCTCGCCTGAACATCCGTCACATAAATGATGTGGTAGCCGAACTCCGTTTCGACCGGACCGACAATGTCGCCCTTTTTGGCGGCAAAGACCGCGTCTTCAAAGGGCTTGGTCATCATGCCGCGGCCGAAGTACGAGAGGTCGCCCCCCGTTGCGGCGCTGCCGGTGTCAGCCGAGTTTTTCTCAGCGAGCTCGGCAAACTTGGCGGGATCCGCCTTGGCTTCAGCCAAAAGCGCCTCGGCCTTTTTGAGCGCAGCGGCCTTGTCTGAGCCGAATTCGATCAGAATGTGGCTCGCGCGGCGCTGCTCCGGCGTCGTCCAGCGGTTCTTGTTCTGCTCGTAATAGGCCTTGAGGTCGTCGGGATTGGCCTTCACATCGCGGAAGTTTTCGGGCGAAAGCACAATGTACTGGGCCTTGACGTGCTCGGGCGAAAGGAAATCCTTCAGATGCGCATCGTAATAAGCCTTGGCTTCTTCGTCCGTGACCGTCATTTCGTCCACGTAGTCCGTGGCATTGACGATGAAGGTGCGCACCTGACGCTCTTCCGTCAGGATTTCATGCATCTGCTGCACCAGCGCCTTGGGGACGGGATAAGTTGCGGAGACGCCGGAAACGAGCGCTTCCTTCGAGAGGTCGCGCTGCACTTCAGCCACGAACTGCTGATCGCTCTTGCCCTGCGACTGCAGGAACTGCGCGTAGAGTTCGGGCGAGAATTTGCCGTTCTGCTTGAGGCCGTCGGCATTCTTAATCAGTGCAATGGCGTCGGCTTCGCTCACCGCGATGTAGTTTTTCGCAATCGTCTGCGTAACGGCGGCATCATCCATCAGCATCCGCAGAATATCCTCGCGCGCCTGTTCGTTTTCGAGCATGTTGGCGCGGAAGGATTCGCCGAGCTGCTGGCGCAGGCGCTCAAGCTGCTGGCGCTTGGCGTTGTCGAACATTTCCGGCGTGATCGCCACTTCCCCCACTTTGACGATGGCATTGTCGGAAGAATCGATCATTCGGTTGTAGGAATAGATCCCGGTAACGACGAAACTCGGGATGATCAACACCATGGCGATGAACATCAGCCATCGCTTGTGTTCGCGGAATGCCTGAAGCATGTGCGTTCCTTTCCTCGACGCCTCTTCGTTCCTTCGAAGCCGAAAGAGGCAGATGATTGCATGTTTTGTTGTTGATTAGACAGTTTCTCGGTCGACAGATAAAGAAAAAAGGCGAACCGCACGGTTCGCCTTTCTCAAAATCTCTGGCGGAGTGGACGGGACTCGAACCCGCGACCCCCGGCGTGACAGGCCGGTATTCTAACCAACTGAACTACCACTCCACTAAGAGCCAGGCGTTTCAGCCTAGAGGATTCATTATACAGAAGTTCTGACAAAAAGCAAGAACTCTGTGCATTCATCCTTGCTTCAAGTGAGCTGGCGGAGTGGACGGGACTCGAACCCGCGACCCCCGGCGTGACAGGCCGGTATTCTAACCAACTGAACTACCACTCCGCGTTTCGCTTGAAGCATCCCGCTTAAAGCGGGAATCTGCCTTTGGAAATTCACCCGCTTCATACGGATCGGACAACTGTTCTAGACAGTGTCTCAGACAATTTCCGGCGACAGACGACGAATTATACGAATGCCGAGAAAGAAAGCAAGAGCTGATCGAAAAAAAAAAATCTGCTTTTTTCTCTTTTTTTCCCCTTTCGCCTGAAAGTCAGCCATTGAGGCGAGGCGAAACTCATGGCTCGCAAACCAGCTCGATGCCGAAAGACATGTCAGCCTGCGGCGGAATAATCAGAAACGCTGGATCCGGCACCGACTCAAACATCTCGCCCATGCCGAAGTAGCCGGTGAAGGCGGCCAAAAACACCTGCCGGCGCCCCCACTGGGCGCAGTCGACCTCGTTGATGCTCATGAGCGTGCGAAGCTCGCGCCCGCCCATCTCTTCGGGCGGCAGCAGAAGGCTGCCTGGCAGCGCAACGGTCATGGCCCAGAGCCGGTTCGGTTCGTTCGGATCCTTCGCATAAAACGACAATTCTTCGAGCGCAAAGTCATCCGGATAGATGCTCAGCCATTCGAGGCCGTCCTTGCGCAGGCTGAGAAGCGCAGCCGTCAGATCCTCGCTTTGATAAGCGTCCAGAAGAACGCCGCCCCAGTTGAGCGTGCCCGCCTGAATCCCGTCAGCCGCCTCTTCCCATTGAATTTCCGGCAGCTGCGCCGAGAACGCAGCAGCGGCGAAAACGGCTGAAAAGAGCGCTGTCCATACCTTCTTCATCGCGGGCACCTCAGCAAAGACATGTCTTGATTATCTTCGCTCGGCCCGCCGCTCCTCATCCCGCAATAACGCGCAGGCACAGCGCTGCGCAAATCGACTCTTTTCCAGCGAATCAGAAAATAAAAAGCGCTTGCAGCCGCAGCCGAAGCGCTTCAAAAAACAACCGCCTGAAGGAAGCATTCCTATCAGGCGACCATGAAATTCTGGTGGGTGATGAGAGGCTCGAACTCCCGACCCTCGCCGTGTAAAGGCGGTACTCTACCAACTGAGCTAATCACCCATTTTTCTCCAGGGACTGCGTCCCTCTTTTCGAGAAGGCAGAATCTTAGCATAAGTTCTGCCGAATGCAATTCGGCGTCAGCCTTTTTTTTCTGCCTCAGAATTTGCGAGTCCGGAAAGCTGAGCTTTTCGGACTCGCATTGCTTGTGGCAGACGATCAGCTTGCAGCGGGCGCAGGCGCTTCGCTCGGAACGCTCTTGGGCTGCGACCCCGGCGGCACCATCGTCATCATGGCCTTGGCGTCGTCAACGGTGCTCGATGCGTTTTCCTCCGCAAGCGGTTCGGGCTGGCGCACCAGCGCGCGCTCGAGCACCTCCTCGATCTTGCGGACAGGAACAATCTCAAGACCCTTGAGCGTTTCTTCGCCGATCTCGACGACGTCCTTCATGTTCTCCTCAGGAATCAGCACCGTGCGAACGTTGCCGCGCAACGCTGCGAGAAGCTTTTCCTTGAGCCCGCCGATGGCAGTCACTTCGCCGCGCAAAGTGATTTCGCCCGTCATGGCGATGTCGGAGCGAACCGGAATCTTCGTGAGCGCCGAAACCATGGCCGTGACGATCGCTGCGCCGGCGGACGGACCATCCTTCGGAATGGCGCCCTCGGGGAAGTGAATGTGCCAGTCGGTGCTCGAGAAAACATCGGACTTGAGGCCCAGCTGCGAAGCACGCGCGCGCACGACGGAGCGGGCCGCTTCCACGCTTTCCTTCATGACGTCGCCGAGCATGCCAGTGCGAAGCACCTGCCCCTTGCCGGGGAAGGCGAGCGCTTCAATGAGCAGAATGTCGCCGCCCACTTCGGACCAGGAGAGGCCGTTCACGATGCCGATCTGCGGCTCGCGCTGCGCAACGGTGATGCTGTAGCGGCGAACGCCGAGATACTTCTCCACGTTCTTTTCCGTCACGACGATCGGCAGCTCAGGCTTGCCTTTCTCCGCCGCTTCAAGTTCGCTCAGGACGATCTTGCGCAGAATCTTGCCGATCGAGCGCTCCAGCCCGCGCACGCCCGCTTCGCGCGTATAGAAGCGGATGATTTCGCGCACGGCGCCCTCCGTGATCGTCGCCTCTTCAGCCTTCACGCCGTTGGCGCGCATCTGCTTGGGCACGAGGTGGCGTTCGGCAATGTGCACCTTTTCGTCCTCGGTATAACCCGAAAGCGAAATGACTTCCATGCGGTCGAGAAGCGCAGGCGGAATGTCGTAGCTGTTGGATGTCGCCACGAAAAGCACGTCCGAGAGGTCGTACGGGCATTCGACGTAGTGATCTTCAAACGAATTGTTCTGTTCCGGATCCAGCACCTCAAGGAGCGCCGCAGCGGGATCGCCGCGCACATTGGAGCCGATCTTGTCGATTTCATCGAGCAGGAAGAGCGGATTGCGAACGCCGGCCTTCACGAGATGCTTGATGACCTGGCCGGGCATCGCGCCCACATACGTGCGGCGGTGGCCGCGAATTTCAGCTTCGTCGGAAACGCCGCCGAGCGCCATGCGGACATACTCGCGATTCGTCGCGCGCGCGATCGAGCGGCCAAGCGACGTCTTGCCGACGCCCGGACCGCCGACCAGGCAGAGAATGGGCGACTTCACCTTGCCCACGCGCTTTTGCACGGCCAGATATTCAAGAATGCGTTCCTTGACCTTCTCGAGCCCCCAGTGATCTTCGTCGAGCACCTTGCGGGCGCGGGCAATGTTCTGGTTGACGCGGCTCTTCTTCGACCAGGGAATCTCAATGAGCGTATCGACATAGCTGCGAACGACCGAAGCTTCCGAGCTCGAAGGCGGCATCGTGCGAAGCCGCTTGATTTCCGTGAGCGCCGCTTCTTCGGCAGCCTTCGGCATCTTGGCTTCCTTCACCTTCTTTTCGAGCGCGGCGATTTCATCGTCTTCGGATTCACCATCCGCATCGAGGCCAAGCTCCTTGCGGATGGCCTTCATTTGCTCGTTGAGGTAGTACTCGCGCTGGTTCTTCTCCATCTGCCCCTTGACGCGCATCTGAATGCGCTTCTCGATCTGACCGCTCTGAAGCTCGCGCTCGAGCGTCTCAATCAGAATCTCGAAGCGCTCGCTCGGCTTCGTGGAGCCCACAAAGCGAATGCGGTCTTCGGTCGTGAGCGGCACAACAGATGCAGCGATGTCGCATGCCTTTACCGGATCCCGTTCTGCGCGAATGGGCTTCAGGTGCTCGATCGACATCTTCTTCACGTTCTGCGCATAGTCTTCAAGCGTGCGCATGAGCGTGCGGCGGTACGCTTCCAAGTCGCCCGCTTCGCAGGGCTCTGTTTTCAGAATGGCCGCGCAAGCCTTGTAATAGCTCGACGTGCGTTCAAACGACTGGACGCGGCAGCGATCCGTGCCGTGCATAAGGGCCTTCACCGACCCGTCGGGCAGCCGCAGCAGCTGATCGATCTCGCCCACGACGCCGACTTCCCAGAAATCGTCCGGCGTGGGCGCATCGACGGATTTGTCGCGCTGCGTCACGAGGATGATGCGGCCGCCAAAGCTCTGCAGCGACGCTTCCGCAGCCTTCACCGATATCTGGCGCGACATGAAAATGGTCGTCATTGCATGGGGACCCACGACCATGTCGCGAAGCGGAATCACCGGATACGGTCCGACAAGTTCCGACGCATTGTTGTTCGGGAGAGTGTTCTCGTTGGTCAAAGCTCAATATCCCAAAAAAAGACTTTCAGTACACCTTATATGGGGACAATCCCGCGGCTTTCAAGCAGATTCTGCCGATTTGCGGCACGATTCTGCCTATCTGCACGACGCGCGGGAAAAGAACCTCAGGCGTGCGGGCTTATTCGGCAGTTCGGACGATTTCGAGCGGCCCGGTTTTTTCGACAGCAGCCGCCGTGACGATCACTTTCGAAACATTCTTTTCGCTCGGAATTTCGAACATGGTGTCAAGAAGCACGTCTTCCATGATCGAGCGCAGGCCGCGAGCGCCGGTTTTGCGCTCGATGGCGCGCTTGGCGACCGCTTTGAGCGCATCGGGCGTGAACTCGAGCTCCGCATCCTCCATGCCGAAAAGCGCCTGGTATTGACGAACGATGGCGTTCTTGGGCTTCGTGAGGATTTCGATCAGCGCCTTTTCGTCAAGCTCCTCAAGAACCGCGATGACAGGCAGGCGGCCGACGAGTTCGGGGATAAGGCCATACTTGACAAGGTCTGCGGGCTCAATCTGGCTGAAAAGCCGCGTGAGATCGGAGTCGCTCTTGCCGACAACGGTGCCGTTGAAGCCGATTTCGCTCTTTTCAGTGCGGTGGCGCACGATGCGTTCCATGCCGTCAAAAGCACCGCCGCAGATGAAGAGAATCTGCGAGGTGTCCACTTCCATCATGGGCTTGCCGGGATTCTTCCGGCCACCCTTGACCGGCATGGAGGCGATCGTGCCTTCAATGAGCTTCAAAAGCGCCTGCTGCACGCCTTCGCCCGAAACATCTCGCGTAATCGAGGGATTTTCGGACTTGCGGGCAATCTTGTCGATTTCATCGAGATAGATAATGCCGCGCTGGGCACGCTCGATGTCGCCGTCCGCCGCCTGAACAAGCTTGGCAACAATGTTCTCGACGTCTTCGCCCACATAGCCTGCTTCCGTGAGCGTTGTCGCATCGGCAATCGCAAAGGGCACGTCCAGACCGCGCGCAAGCGTCTGTGCGAGGAGCGTCTTCCCTGACCCCGTCGGCCCGATCAAAAGCACATTCGACTTCTGAAGCTCGACGGCGCTTGCCGCATCATCCTTTTTGGCGTCGCGGCTGCGTAGGCGCTTGTAATGGTTGTAAACCGCTACGGAAAGCGTTCGCTTGGCGCGTTCCTGACCGATCACGTAGCCGTCGAGCAGCTCATAGAGGTCCTTGGGCGTCGGCAAAGGCTTTTCGACGGGCTTGGGCGCCTCAGCCGGGCCTTCAGGGTGACCATCGAGGTCCGCCGCCATTGCGCGGATGCACTCGTCGCAAAGCAGTTCGCCGTTGAGGCCCTGAAAAAGCGCCTTGCAATCGGCTTCGGGGCGCCCGCAGAAGGCGCAGTAGCGTGTTGACTTCATAAAAAATCCGTTCTGTCCGCGGCTTTGCGCAGAAAGCGCTAATTGCGCTCTCATCAGCAAAGCGCGGCTTCAAATGCAAGAGAGCAGTCTCCGTTCGGAGCGCCTAGCCCCGAACCTGATCCGATCAGAGCGCCGCAGCTTCGCCGCGATTGACGAGCACGCGATCGATGAGACCGTATTCAAGCGCTTCCTGAGCGCTCATGAAGTTGTCGCGATCCGTGTCGCGCACGAGTTCTTCGTAGCTGCGGCCCGTGAAGCCCGCCATCATTTCATTCATCTGACGCTTGATGAGCGTGAGCTGACGCGCACGGATTTCCACATCGCTCGCCTGGCCTTCAGCGCCGCCGAGCGGCTGATGAATCATGATGCGCGAATGCGGCAGCGCGTAACGCTTGCCTTTGGCGCCGCCGGCGAGCAGAAAAGCCCCCATCGAAGCGGCCATGCCAAGGCAGATCGTGCTCACCTTGGGGCGAATGAACTGCATCGTGTCATAAATCGCCATGCCGGCGGAAACGGAGCCGCCGGGGCTGTTGATGTAGAGCGAAATGTCTTTGTCCGGATCTTCGCTCTCGAGAAAAAGCAGCTGCGCAACGATGAGCGAAGCCGTCTGATCGTTCACTTCCGAATTGAGAAAAACGATGCGGTCGCGAAGAAGCCTCGAATAAATATCAAAGCTGCGTTCACCGCGGCCGGAACTTTCAATAACGATGGGCACTAAGGACATGGTGTTCCCTTCAATAGTTCTGTTGGCGCTGCAGCCGGCACTGCCGG
>ERZ779729.1811-NODE-1811-length-14251-cov-3.162158_pt1 | contig 14251 bp, 14 predicted proteins | sample MGYA00511072_ERZ779729 | MGnify/ENA primary metagenome ERZ779729 (study PRJEB29588, sample SAMEA2156675) | human gut metagenome | biome: human gut; feature: human-associated habitat; material: faeces | place: Denmark | collected 2008/2010 ...
GCCGACTGGTCTTCGTTTGTACTGAGCATATAGTTTATATCCGAAAAACGAATCGTCTTCGAATACGTCCCATCACCCGCCCGGCAGATTCCATCCGGAAACATTCTCTGAAATGGAATAGATTCCTGCGCGGACAAACTTTTTTGCTCATTTCGAGTGCGCTTTTTCAACTCTGCTTTGCACCTCCTCGTATAATTTCTTCTGCTTCATAAGGCAGGCATAGTAGTTTTTCGTCCTGTAAGGACGCACCTTCGGACGGATGAAAATGACATTGACCATATTTCTTAAAACCTTTTCAAGCGGCTGACCGTTTCGTTCGTACATTGCAAGCAGAAAGAATGGCAGCATGATGAAAATCATGACAAAAGCCGCCGTACTCGTTCCGATCGCACCCTTGAGCATGAAAAAAAGCGGTACACTGATGAGTGCGCCGCTTCCAAAGCATATGATCTGTCTTTTTGTAAGGTTGAAGAACACCTTCGTCTTAACCGCTGAAAGGTCTTTTGGCACTGAAATATACGCTATTGAAATCACCTCCTAACCATTAGTGCGCCGCCAAAATCGACCGCGCAAGACTTCCGGTCTTGAAAAGGCTGAAGCACAATAACACCGTATATCCCATACAAGTCCAGATTGCGTAAGAAATGCTCTCCGCCGAGCCGATGTTGCCAATCAGCGCACCGTATATCCCAACACAGACAAGTATGAGAAAAGCCTGCAACCCAAGCGCGGCAAGCGATCTCAGATAGTTTTCCCCCATATGATGCCCCTCACGGCTCATCATTGCCGCCATCGGAATAGGCGCAACCGACGAAACAAGGTAGATTTCCAGCATCCTGCCAAATGAGATCAGGAAAATGCAGATTGTCAGGATATTCATACAGATTCCGACAAAGAACGACTGCATCCAAAGACCTAAAAGCTCGCCAAGCTCCATTGCTTCAAGCCGCTCCGGAAGGTCGGAAATCAAGTCGGTGAGGTTGAGTCTCAAGTTACCAACGATCACGCCGGACGCGCCATTCACAAGATTCTGAGATACATCGAACACCGCCATAACAATATTCCATGTGTTAGTCACGATCAATACAGCGCAGGCAGTCTTGAACATCCATTTGTAGATGTTCGAAATATCAAAATCATGGAGATTGTTCCGCTCGATGATCATCTGGATAAACTCAAGCGCCATGACAAAAGCCAATACCAGTCCGGCAATCGGGACAATTACCGTCTCCGAAAGACTCCGAATCATCCGGTAAATACCGCCATTCCAAGCCGCAGGCGTCTGTCCGACCTGTGTCGCTATATCCCCGACCTTTTCGTTGATTGAATCGAATAACCCAGAGAGATTATTCGTTATTCCCGAGATTAACAGTTCCCTCAGCCACTCAGTAATGGATTCTTTAATCGCGTCTATATCTTTCTCCTTTCCGGAGCGCGCAGGGCGCGCGCTCCATGTATATTTTCACGTTAATTTGCCTCATTCCCTGCTGAACTCAGCCGAGAAGCCCCGAGAGAAGCGGAATCAAGGTGATACCGATGAGCGCAACCCCTCCTCCCGCGACAAGTTGTTTAACGCCTTGCGATTTGGCACCGGGGTTGTCATTTCCATGAGCTGTGTCATCCCCAAATAGCAGGAACAATCACAACTCACAGCGGGCGGCGGCGTCACTCATCGATATCACCCTGATTCCAAGTGGTATCTATTCAGTTATCACGCGTTCTCGCTCGTCCCCTTGAAGTTCCAGTGAATCTCAACCGTCTGGCGGACAGTTTCTCCGTCCAAATCCTCATGTATCACGATTACCCGGATAAGACGGTTCAGCGTTGTCGCGTCAAGCTCGCGGATGTCCGCGTATTCCTTGATTGTTTCAATCCACCTCACGCTGTCGATTTCTTCCTGCTCACGCTCAGCCAGCCGCTCGGAATTCAGTCTGACACGGTTCTTCAGCGTCGCCTGCTCGGCTTGCTTCTGCTCAAGAATCGAGTTGAACGTGTCCTCGTTCAGCTTCCCGGAAACCATATCCTCGTAAAGCCGCCCGATCACTCGTTCAAGCTCGCGTATCCGCTCATTGTCACTTGAAATGCTCCGCTCGATGACCTCACGTTCCGAAACCGCTCCGCCCTTTGAACGCATCTGAAGCTCTCGCTCAATCGCTTCTTCATCGGCAAGCGCGGCTTTGGCGCACTTCTGAATCTCACCAAGAACGATCTCATAGAGCGTATCGAACTTTATCCGGTGCTGACTGCAATGCTTCACGCCGAACTTGTTGTAGCGCGAACAGGTGTAGATTTTGTCCTTGCCTTTCTGGTTAGCCCTGCGGATATTCATGCTGCTTCCGCATTGCCCGCACTTAACAAGTCCCGCGAATATGCTGTAATTACCCCATGCATCGGGACGCTTACGGCTCTTGACCTTGCTCGCGACAAGCTCGAACGTCTCACGGTCGATGATCGGCTCGTGCATATTCTCTACGGTTATCCAGTCCTCAGGCTTTTTCGCTCCAATCCAGCCGACCTTGAACTTGTACTCCGACTTTTGAGACGCTATCGTTCCGATGTAAACCGGATTTGCGAGAATGTCCTGAATCGTCGTGAAGTCCCAGACAAAGCGTCCGTTTTCGGGGTCAAGCTTTTCAAACTTCGAGTAGATATTGCGAAGTCCCTTCTGCCTGTTCCACCATGTCGGGCATGGTATCCGCTCGTCTTCCAGTTTTCTGCGGATGTAGTTCGGTCCGTGACCGTCAACCGCGTAGGCGAACAGCTTGCGGACAATCGGCGCGGTATCCTCGTCAATGATGAGGTGATTCTTGTCCGCTGGGTCTTTTTTGTACCCGAACGGCGCGAGGCATCCGGTGAACTGACCTTCCTTTGCCTTTATGTCGTAGGTAGCGTGAATCTTACCGGAAATATCCCGGCAGTAATGCTCGTTGAAATAGGCTCGTATCGGAATGAACCCGTCGTCGCGTTCGCTGTCAACATTGTCGGTCAGCCCGATATACCGGACATGATTCTTCGGAAAGAATTTCTCAAAGAGAAGCCCGAAGTCAAGGTAGTTTCTCGCAAGTCGGCTTGAATCCTTTGTGATGACAAGATCAATCCTGCCGCGCCTTATATCGTCAAGCATCCGCTGTAGCCCCGGTCGCGTATCCATTTTCAGACCTGAAATTCCGTCATCTTCGTAGCACGAGACGATTTTCCATCCCTGCTCCGTGCAGTAGTCGGTCAAAAGCTTTCGCTGATTCTGTATGCTCTCGCTTTCACTGTCGAGATTGTCGTCCTTGGAAAGGCGGCAGTAGATTGCCGCTCTCACCTCCATTTCACAGTTTAATTTGTTGCTTCGGTTGTACACAGTCCTGTTTTTCATAATATTTTCCTCCATAGTGGCATGTCAGGCTGTGTATACCGCATCAGGAGTAATATAATTATACTCCCGATTCGAGTCGCCGTCAATGGTTTTCTTCCTCTTTAATATATTGTTTTCATTTCGAGGCTCGTTTCTGAGCCTTTGTTGTTTTTGAAGTATCAGTTCTATAAAGGCTTGCCTGTCGGTCCTGTCTCCATCGTAGACCGATTTTACGGTGATCACGGCATCCTTCGTTTTTATCATAGGCACGATCCTTTCTCCGCTTTGCGGAATTGAAGCTGTACAATTTTAGGGTTTCAACGTTCGTATTCATGACGTTTTTTCGGCTTGCGATCCGGCTTTGGTTCTTGCCTTTGTTCTGTCGCTTGTTCTTTTCTTCGTTCATTGCTCTGCTCACGCGCTTTCTCATCAGCCATGACATATGAGACGCAATATCTCACGGATTTGAGTTCGTTCAGGTCAGACTTGCACTGATCAATCGTCTTGCCATGTGACCCAGTGACCTCTTCAAGTCCCGCAAGCTCCTTCTTCAGTTCGCCCGGGCTGTGACCATCAGAATGAGTCTTGAGAAATCTGTCCGCTTCATAGAACGCGTCAAGCTCGTCACTGTGCTTCACCCGGAATTTTTCTTTCTGTCCATTCCAGTGAATCGACGTATATTTTTCATGCACCGGCTTGTATTTTTTGTAATCCTCGGAATACCTGACAAGCTGCCGCAGCGTCTCCATGCGCTTCTGCTCCTTCGAGATTCTGTAGAATTCATCGGTGACGCGCTTGATCTCAGCACCGAGTTCATCGACGGTCAGGATATTCTTATCTCTGAGAAACGAAATCGCGTGAGAGATTTTCTTGAAATCGGTCAAGCCGCATTTGTTCTGCGCGGCAATGCTCCAGTCCATCCGCTCGGCTTTCCGCTTGCTCATGTAATCGAGGAGATATTCCGGCAGTGTCTTCACACGCTCTTCCTCACGAAGAACTTCCCGGAGTGCGTCTTTAACATCGGCAAGCCAGTCGATGAGTGAGCGGATCGTCTTTTTCAGCGCGGCTTTCAGTCGATTGGTTCTACTTATCTCGCGATTCAGATCTCCCTTGTTCGTCCGGATTCCTTTCCGCTCCAGTCCGGCGGCTTCGGGTCCGAGATGAACTGTCGGGATTCTGTCGATTCCCTGACGCTCATATGAGCGCATATCCAGACGCTCCGGACGGTTATTCGCTTCGAGATATTCGTTTGCGGCAACCTCCCATTCGTGCCGCCAGATTTCGGCGTACTTCCGGTCGTTCCAATCTACTGTATCCTCCTTGTGCGACTTCCAGTTACCGGACGGAAGTTTTATCTGCTCTCCGTTTTCATCGAGGTCATAGACCTTGCGGCTTTTAGGCAGCCACTTTCCATCCTCGCCTATTGCTCGCATGGTCAGCATGACATGAGCGTGCGGGTTTCCGTCTCCTTTGTCGTGGATGGCAAAGTCGGCGCACATTCCTTTTGAGACGAACTGCTCCTGACAGTATTCCCGGATGAGACGCACGTGCTGATCGGGCGGGATTTCTTTTGGTATGGCGATTACCATGCGTCTCGCAAGCTGAGAGTTCCATTGATTCTCGACCTTCTCGACGGCGTTCCAGAGTGTTGCCCGGTCACGGTATTCCTCCGGCGCGTTCGGCGGCAACAGAATCTCGCTGTGAACGACTTCCTTCTTTCCTGTGTAATCCTTGATCTTCCGGTCGTACTCGCTGAACAACCTCTCGCCGCTCTGGTATGCCGCTCCGGCAACGGCGGATTTATTCTCGCTTCGTTTGGCAATTGTGATACTGAAATGCGGACAGGGCATGAATCAAGCTCCTTTCAAACAGGGTAGACAATTCATTGTCGCAGGGAGAATCCCTGTGTTTTTTTGATGAATCAGCGCATGAATCATCAAAACGCAATGAGCACCGGAACCGGTGTATAATTGCGCCCTTGCAGGGAGCCCCTGCGGGCAAAGTCAGGGTTTGTCTCTTCGTCGCCGTTAGTTTATCTCCCATCAAACATCCTGCGTCGAGGTCTCCTGAATGTCGCTTTTCTCGTTTTCCCTCAGGAATGAATGAATCAGTGCGGTCACTTCGTCTCTTCGGAACGCTGACTTCAGAATTTCCATGACCTGATCATCGGTCAGAACGCCCGGCTCAATGAGGAACTTTTCAAGCATACCGCCGCGTGTGCAAAGCCTGTGTGTCCGTTCCTTCCACGTCAGCTTTTTCTCGGCTGATTCGAGGTACTTCTGCCTGTTCTCAGCGGCTCTGAGTTTCGCCTGAACGCTGGACTGCTCTTTTCTGAGGGCTTCGATTTTTGATTGGTTCGTCATTTTCCTGCCTTTCCTTTAAGAGGTGATGTGTTAAGAATAAACTGAATAATTGGAGTTTTCACGCGAAAAAGGCTTGAATTTGTGGACTTTTTCGCGTGAAAACAACCTTAAATCAGCGTTTCCTTAACACACCCTTATGTTTCAAAAAACTGGTACTGACCTGAAAATACGTGTATTTCGCGTACTACGCGTATTTTCAGATTCTGCTGTTATGCTCCGGGTCATACCCGTGCATACGTCAAATACGCGAAATACGCGTATTTTTGAGTCGCTGTCATTATTTTTTTACGCGGTCACGATGATGAGCGGTTCAATCCCGACAAAGCCTCTGACGAATCTGCCTTTTGCGTTCACTCTGTTCGAATATTCAAGGCGGTATTCGCTCTGATGTCCGATGAGGTATGCCGCAAAGCTCTTTGACGACAGTGCCGTTGCCGCGTTGTCCTCGCACCATTGGCGATAGATCGCGTACAGCTCCCGCGATGTGATCTCGTAATCCGCCCTGAAGCGGATATATCCCTCGGATGAAAGAAACTCGACGATGTTGTTGCCGTCCCTGATCGCCGCCGCCATGTTTTCTTCGGCGCGACTGCTGACCGTGAAGCGGTAATTGTTCGCCATCAGCCTGTGCAGTCCCTCGATTGCCCAGAGGAATATTCCCTCAGCCTCGGCGCACATCTTTTCGGCGATATACGGGTCATCGATTCTGTCCGCAGGCTTGTCCTTTGTCGTGAGGATAATCTGCCGCCGGAAGAAGCCGACGCTCCGGTCGTACAGACTTTGCAATGTTCCGTTGCCAAGCCCTATAAAGCGGACGTACAAGTCTCCCTGATAGCTCTGCTGTCCCTTGCGCTCTAAATCCATCGGCAGCTCAGCCGTTATGATCGCCTTGATGTTGTTTGTCTGCGGGAGAGCTTCCAACTTCATGTCGTCGTCGAGCAGCAACAGCTCGTGTTCAAGGTCGGCTCTGGCGAATGGGCTTGTCTCGACCTTTGCGATGCTCCCGGTGTTCATATTCGCGCCGAGAAGAGAGCGCAGAACCAGTCCTATCCGAGATTTTCCCTCGCCACCCTTGCCGATGAGCAGCAGCATTTTCTGCCCCTTTGTCGATGGAATGAAGCAGTAGCCCATAAATTCCTGCAAGGTCAGAATGTCGTCGCTTTCAAGCAGCTCGGAGAGGAATCTCAGCCATTTCTCCGGCTTTGGCGCGTTCGGATTGTAGCTGACAGGAAGACGATTCCGGCAGTAATCCTTGTCCGGGGTGAAATGCCCATCAAGGAACAATGTCCCGTTCTTCACATGAATCCGGTCGTGGTGAAGCGGGAGATCGGGTGAATAGCATTCCATCCGCATGGTGTCGATAAGAGCGGTGACGCGCTTTGTCACTCCCTGCGTGAAGAACGGCTTGATTCGGTCGTAAACTTCTTTGCGCAGTTTGTTTTCGTCCGTGATTCTGCCCTCGGTCGTGAAGAACGCGCCGTTTATGCTTTTCATCGGATGGTCAATAAGGAATTCAGAGCAGAACAGGACTTCGTTAAGATGTTTACCGTCATACCAATTCGGATAAGTAAGTTCAGACGGCGAGATCGGGGTGGATTCTTTTGTTTCGGTCAATAGCTTTTTCCTCCATGTTTTTATGTGCGGTGTAGCTTCGAAGTGCGTCAAGATACGGTTTCAGGTCACGAATTGCGACGACTCGTTCCTCGGTGTTACCTTTGATGAATATGTCGCAGAGATATTCCACGTAGCTTTTCATCTGGCAGGCTTCAATGAAACGCGGGTCGGGCGTTGCAATCTGTGAAGTCGGAGAATACTTTTGCTCCCATAGCTTGAGAAGTTTCAGGTAGCCAAGCAGAGCGAGGTAACATTCCTGCTCGTCTTCGTGGAACTGTCGGCTATGCTCGTATGGTGTCGTTCTCACAAGCTGCGCTGAAACCTCATCAGTTATCCCGAAATCCACCGCCAATCGTTTAGCAGCTTCGTGGTTTGTCAGCCTGAGGAACTGTGCCGCAAGGTCGATCACATCTCCCGATTTCTGACAGCCGAAGCAGTAGAGATGGTCGTCGTAGAGCTTCATGGATGGTGTCTTGTCGTCGTGGAACGGACAGCAGATCATATTTCCGCGATGGATTGGCGGTCCGTAACGTTCCGTGACGCACCTCGGGGTGAGGTTTGATTTCAGTTGGTCGTACAGGTTCATTTGTACCTCCTTGTTTTCTTAAATTAAAGCCGCGTACCGGACACCTTTTTATGGTGTGGTGTAAAATATTATATCACATCCAAGCGGCTTGTGCCTTATATCCGAGAGGTGGGAAATCCATCAAAAAAACGCCGATTTCCGCGTTCGTGGAAATTTTCGGCGTTTACCATGAAATATTTATATATATCTTGACTACAACAGTTTTATATGATATAATGTGTTATGATGAATTTGAACAATCATGCCTTGACAGGAGAAACTTCATGCACGACAAACTCACAATACAGGAGCGCATCCGCGACTTGCGTCAGGAGAAGAAGCTGACGCTCGAACAGCTTTCGGAGCAGACGGGACTATCGAAATCCGCGCTCGGCTCGTATGAATCGAACGATACGAAGGATATTTCCCACTACGCCATAATAAAGCTGGCAAAGTTTTACGGCGTAACTACCGACTACTTACTGGGTATTTCGGAGCAAAAGACGGTGGGTGGTACATCTATGTATCCAGACTCCGACTTTACTCCAAAACAGGGGTTACTACCCCCTGAAAAGGTCAACAGAAGGCTATTACAGGAGCTTGTCTCGCACGAGGAATTCCCGCGTCTGCTCGCGGATATTGAGATTTACATAGACAATATTGCCGGGATGCAGATTCAGAATCTGAACGCTTGGATTGATGTTGTAAGACAGGAACTGATCGCTAAACATAATCCGGACAAAGACGATCCAACACTGCGTGTGCTTGAAGCCGCGCATATAAATGACGATGAATATTTCAGTCACCTTGTGAACGAGGATATTGACCGAATAATCCGTGACCTCCACGAGAAGCACCGCAAAGACAGTACGAGTGCGCCCGAAGTTTCGGCTGTCCAGCAAATGAAGAAAGACCTTGATGAAGTAGCAAACTTCAAGGGGAGCAGGCTCGAAAAGCAGATCGTACTCTATTGCAAGCAGCTTCAGATTGACTACAGGAAACTTACGCCGGAGGAATTCCGGTGGTTTATCCGGATTATTCAGAAGTCGAAGCTGAATAAAGGCGGGGGACGAGGAAGATAGAAAGTTGGTAGATAGCTCAAGACAAACTCGGTTATACGCCTCTGGAATAGCAATGTGCATAAATGATTGATTCTGCTTATGTATATATCGCTGATTTTGAGTACAGTCTACGATTTGCAATTGACAAATGATCCACATTGTAGTATAATGAAATCGTCAGATAGAAAGTATTATGGTCCCCCAAAATCAATCCAACCTCTTTACAAACCATCGTGAACGTGGTATAATAAAACAAAAGGAGCAAAAGAACCATGACACGAAAGACATACACAGCGGAATACAAGACGAAGCTTGTCCTTGAGGCAATCCGTTAGGAATCGCGACTCGAGGAAATAGCAGCGGCGAACGAGATCAACCCCAATATGCTTCGGAACTGGAAGCAGGAGTTCCTGAAGAACGCTTCGAGCGTATTCTCCCAGAAAGAGTCAAAGGCGGCAAAACGCGCAGAACAGAAGAAGGAGGCAGCCCTGGAGAAGGAAAAGACCAATATGCTGAGGGAACGCTGAAAAGGTTGTTTTCGTGCGGAAAAGTCCATAAATCCAAGCCTTTTCCGCACGAAAACTACAAACCATTCAGCTTATCCCTAAAGATCGGTCAACTCACGCTTGAACGTGACTTCCTCCAGGATTGCCTTCGGGCATGCGACCTGCCCATCCCGGAATATGATAAATCCGAAGGATAAGCTCTCGATCCGCCGTCAGTGCGAGCTCATACACCTGAATCGTTCAGATGTCTATTACAAGCACACCGAAAACGCGAAGAAGCGGGAGTATGAAGAGGAACTAATGAAGCATATTGACGAGTTACACACAGAATATCCATGTCTCGGCAGCCGTAAATTCGTGACACTTCTGAAAGGTGAGCATTTCTCTGTCGGACAAAAGCTTGTGCGACGTCTTATGCAGACTATGGGACTGTATGTGATTTATCCCAAGCCGAACCTGTCAAAAAGGGATTTCAGGGAATCCATAGTTCCGTATCTGCTGAGAAACAAGGGCGTTGACTTTCCGAATCAGGTATGGTCGATAGACATCACATACATCCCGATCGGACGCGGACATATGTATCTTACCGCGATTATCGACTGGTTCAGCAGAAAACTCATGGGATGGACATTATCTGACACGCTTGACACAGCTCCGGTTCTTGACACGGTAAAAGAAGCGGTCGGACGGTATGGAGTACCGGCGATAATCAATTCCGATCAGGGGTGTCAGTTTACGAGCGGTGAGTACAAGAATCTCCTTCGTCAGTATGGAATCCGTCAGAGCATGGATGGCAAATCCAGATGGGCGGACAATATCATGATTGAGCGTTGGTTCAGAAGTCTGAAAACTTAGCTCATATACATAAACGACTATACATCTCAGAAGGAGCTACGCGGCGGGATTCGTGCCTATGTCGGACAGTATAATTCAATCCGACCTCATCAGAGTCTGGATTATCTGACACCGGATAAGGTGTACGGATCATCATTCGGAGCTTTGGCGTAAGGGGAGGAAACCGACACCCCAAGGGGCTTAAAGAGCCTATGAGAAAGCCACCCCCTTGAGGTTTCGGTTTCCTCCCCGAACCCCTCTTTCCACTTCCTGATCCTCCGGCTTTCTCGGATTTTCATCAAATTCCATTTTTCACGATGTTTTTTTGAGTTGTGGTTTGGAGTTGGGGTCCGCTATAAGCATATCTTATCGTGCAAGAAAATTTAACAATGAATTATGGAATCATGGAAAAGACTTCGCTCAGTTCTGTGAACCATTCGAACGCTTGTTGAAAGGACACTCAAATGATGATACCGAAGCAGCTACGTAAGATATTATCCTATAAGCTCGTTTTATTGACGTCAGACACATTGTTCTCCCTGTACACGGCGACGGCGGTATCCGATCTGCTCGGAAAAGCAGCTGCCGGCGTTTCGGCAAGCCTTTGGAGCTCGGTTCTCCGGCTCGCGGCGATAGCTGTCTGCTACCTGACCCTCAAGGGCTTTTTCGGCTGTTTTACGAAAAAACGCGAAGCCTTTTCAAAGCAGGAGCTCCGCTTCTCTCTGTACCGCGCCTTCTTCTCGATTCCTCCGGCGGACATATATGCGCTTGAGGACACAGGCGAAATACTCGAGAGCTTCCGCGACGATTTCAATAATTACACACAGCTATGGTGCGATGTGATCCCTACCATGATAATGTCGGCGGTTTCGTATATCGTCTACCTTCTGTACGCCGGGCTCAGGAACTGGAAGATATGCGTCGTCATGTTTATTCTGTCGCAGCTCCAGATTATAGTTCCGCTTGTGATTGAGCCACACTTTTATGACAACTACGCCGAGGACCGCGAGTGCGAGGCAAAAGCCACGAACGCCGAGATTGAGGCTCACACCGCTTTCATGGACATCCGCATATTCGGTCTGAAAAAGTGGTACACCGATTATCTCGCGAAATTCCAGAACGGCGCGGCGAACGCAGGCAAAAAGTACGAATATCTCTGCGGCGTCGGAACATCTCTCGAAACGCTCGTGAACTCAGTCATAACATACGGCACATACGCCCTCATCGGTCTGTTTGTCTTTTCGAACCGTCTGTCGGTCGAAAACGCGGCTCTGCTGATATATCTCTCCGGCATGATATATTCAGCACTTCTCGAAACATACCAGAAGATCACCGATCTCGCTGAAAACCGGATGGCGGCGGAGAGACTCAAAAAGCTGACAAGTCAGAGCTCAGCCGAAACGCACGAAAATCTGCGCCACGCCGATTCAATCAGAATAAAGAATCTGACCGTGCGCGCTGACGATAAAACTATACTGGACCTCCCCGACTTCTCTGTCGCCCCCGACGCTCCTATCGTGATCACCGGCGCGAACGGCTCGGGAAAATCAACGCTGCTGAAGGTGCTCGCCGGAATGATTCTGCCGGACAGCGGCGAAATCAGCGCGTCCGGCTCAGGTTCGGGCGTTTTTCTCGTTCCGCAGAAGGATATGAAGCTGAAGGAGACGGCGATGGAATTGGTTACGGAAAACGAGACCGAGAGCTTCAGAAAGTACGCCGATACCCTCGACCTCAGACCGGAGCTGCTTGAGCGTCCTATCGACACGCTCTCCGACGGCGAACGCAAGAAGATATATCTCGCGCTCGCGTTTTCGCAGGAAGACAAATACCTGCTTCTCGACGAGCCGACCAATCACCTTGACTCACACGCTAAAGATACTCTCGCGGCTATTGCCGCCGACAGACGAAAAAAGATTCTCATAGTCACACACGATGCGTATTTTCTTGAAATTCTACGGCGCGGAGCAGAAAACCTCCGCGTAACCGAATTAAACCGAAAGGAGGGTGCGGCAGATGCGTGACCGACTTACTGAGAAGACAATTGACCGCGATATGTTGTCGTCGCTTTTCGGGTCCTTTCTCGGAACACATATCCTCGATGACCTCGTGTCGTTTTTTGTCGACGCCTATATCGCGGTGATACTCGGCAGACTCACCGACGCGATAATCTCACATGACGCGGATTATCTGAAAAACAACCTGATACTCATCTGCGCCTGCCTTATCTTCAAAATAATCTGTGAGCCGCTGATCTTCGCCTTCTTTTCGGCAAAATCCGTTCTGGGCTCATGCAGCTTCGCGAGAAAGCTGTTGTTACATTACCTTGACAAGCCCTACGAGTATATCGCCGGGAATCAAGCCGGGGATATTCCCTCCCGTATTGACAACGACATAATGGACTTCGTCCGCGAAAAGCTGAAACAGACCGCGGACAGAATTCTCCTGCCGTTTTTCGCGGTCTGCATGATATTCATTCTGTGCCGGTATAACCTGCTGTACGCCGTGATTTCGCTGCTCGCGTCGCTCTCGACATATACCGCGCCCATCCTTATGCGAAACCGGCTCGCTAAATTCGATAAATCCAACCGTGAGTACCGTTCGGCATATAACACTACAGAAACCGAGCTTGCCGCCAACGCCTCAACGCTGCGGTCAATGGAGCGCGAGGAAAGACTGATCGCGGGAATGGAGCGCCTGTTCGGTGAATTCCGGGAAAAAACGCTCAGACGTGAGCTGAACTGCGCGGCGCTGTCAGATACTGTCAGCGGTATATGCCGGTTTGCCGCACGGATTGTGATAATCGTCTCAGGCGCGTTTCTTCTCGGGGCGGACAAGATCAGCTATGGAGAAATATCCACAATGCTCGCGCTTGTCAGCAGCTTTTCGTTTCTATTTGACAAGGCTGCGTGGCTGATCACCGTCAGCCCCATACTGAATAATCTCTATGAGCGGTTAAAATTCTTCTACGACGCTTCTGAGCGGGTATATTCCGAAAAAGAAGCACTGCCAACCGACAGCAGGAGTATTGTTGAGGGCAGAAATCTGACCGTAAGATACGAAGACAAGACAGTTTTCGAAGATTTTTCCTTCAGCGTGCCGAGGAATAGGATAACGCTCATCAAAGGCGCGAACGGAAGCGGAAAATCCACACTCGTAAAATGTATCTGCGGCTTCGCGAGCGTCGCGTCCGGAGAGCTTCTGATAGACGGTAAACGCCCGGAAAAAGCCGCTTTCGGTACGATCAGCCTGGCGTCGCAGAGCTCCACGCTGTTCGGCTACACGGGAATACGCGAGAACATTCAGCTCGGATGCCTCGGCAAGGAACCCGAGGTGAGCGTCGACGAGCTGATGGCGACGTATCGGCTTGAGGATAACGGCACGGATGTTTGCGACCTGTCCGGCGGAGAAGCACAGAAGGCGAAAATTCTCCGCGCGCTCGTAAATGACGCGGAGCTGCTCATTCTGGACGAGCCGGAAAATCACCTTGATGAAAACACACTGAAGCATTTGACGCGGGAGCTAGCGGAACACAGGAAAAGCGTGCTGATCGTCTCGCATTGCGATGGATTTGACGGCATCGCTGATAACATTATTGTCGTTGGAGCAGAAACATAAGTTAGCGAGTAGAATTTGTGGTAACAGGACTGTTTGATAAACTTCACCAGGATATAAATCACAGACTCTTGTCATCTGTTTATATGTGGAAGGCGGGGCATCGGACAGTTCTGTTATCATTTGCTGTTACTCCTGTATGCGATATACACAGTATATTTTGTTTTGTAATACTTCTTTTTGATTCCACCTAATTGGGTGTCACGTGTTTCATCCCTTGACTTTTAGCCCCCGGATTATCATTTCCGTAGCCCTCCAGCAGGTTGATCACGCCCCAAATGCCAAGACCGGCTCCGAGGGCAATGACGAGGGTCTGCAACACATCGACTGCGCTATTGAAGAAATCCATATTT
>ERZ779729.1822-NODE-1822-length-14188-cov-1.895634_pt1 | contig 14188 bp, 9 predicted proteins | sample MGYA00511072_ERZ779729 | MGnify/ENA primary metagenome ERZ779729 (study PRJEB29588, sample SAMEA2156675) | human gut metagenome | biome: human gut; feature: human-associated habitat; material: faeces | place: Denmark | collected 2008/2010 ...
TACTGCCTGCATTCGTTCGTCATGCCGTTCGCCGGCCATTCGGAATAAAGTGTCGGACATATTAAGTACAACAGGCTCTAACAAGTATTCTTGACAACGTTGATAATATTCATAGAGAGTAGAGTCAACATTGAAGGTTTCAGCCTCTTTTTGAGCTTTAGCAGTAGTGGTAAAGAACAAAATGAGGAAAAGAAATCCTACGCGAAATAGGGTTAATCGGCTCATGGTATGAATTTTTCGGGTTCTTCTATAGTTTGCAAATATACGTTTATTTCTTCTTTTTAGTACGAATACTTGCTTTTTTTATCTACATTTGTAGGCGATCTAAAAGGAATGTTGTCAATGATGAAACCTATATCTCCTATTTATATAAATGTAAAAGGGCGGTTGCTCGATCTTGCTACTCCGCAGGTGATGGGAATTTTAAATGTTACTCCCGATTCTTTTTATTCCGGCAGCCGGATGCAGACTGAAGAAGACATTGCTGCCCGGGCCCGGCAGATACTTGATGAAGGTGCTTCGATTATTGATATAGGAGCTTATTCTTCACGGCCGAATGCCGAACATATTTCTGCTGAAGAAGAGATGCGAAGACTGCGCACCGGTTTGGAGATTCTGAACCGTAATCATCCCGAAGCCATTATTTCCGTTGATACTTTCCGGGCTGATGTGGCGGAAGAATGTGTGAAAGAATATGGAGTGGCTATTATTAATGACATAGCTGCCGGTGAAATGGACCATCGGATGTTTCAGACAGTTGCCGACTTGGGAGTGCCCTATATTATGATGCATATGCAGGGAACTCCCCAAAGTATGCAGAAAGAACCGTCTTATGATAACCTGATTAAAGACGTTTTCCTGTATTTCGCTCGTAAAGTGCAGCAACTTCGCGACTTGGGAGTGAAAGATATCATTCTCGATCCGGGATTCGGATTCGGAAAAACATTGGAGCATAATTATGAACTGATGGCACATCTGGAAGAGTTCCATATATTCGAGCTTCCCGTTTTAGTGGGAGTTTCGCGGAAATCAATGATTTATAAATTATTGGGAGGAACCCCGCAAGATTCATTAAACGGGACAACCGTATTGGACACTGTTGCGTTAATGAAAGGAGCGCACATCCTGCGTGTACATGATGTGCGTGAGGCGGTGGAAGCTGTCCGGATCACAGAGAAATTAAAAATAGAGAGTGGATATGACAAATAAGAGGAGGGTGCATGTTTTTTGAGTTTGGTATAAAAGATTTTATCGATATCCTGCTGGTAGCTTTTGTTTTGTACTATACCTACAAACTGATGAAAGCTTCCGGCTCCATCAAGGTATTCACCGGAATTTTGGTTTTTATTCTGATTTGGCTGGTGGTGACACAAGTGCTGGAGATGAAACTGTTGGGTTCTATTTTCGACACATTGATGAATGTGGGTGTAATAGCGTTGATTGTGCTTTTTCAGGATGAGATACGCCGTTTTCTTTTGACTTTGGGATCTCATCGGCATGTCAGTGCATTGGCCCGTCTCTTTAGCGGATCGAAGAAAGAATCGTTGAAGCACGATGATATCATGCCCGTGGTAATGGCTTGTTTAAGCATGGGGAAACAAAAAGTTGGCGCATTGATTGTCATTGAGCATAATACTCCTTTAGATGAGGTCGTTCGTACGGGCGAATTGATTGATGCGGCAATCAATCAGCGTTTAATCGAGAATATCTTTTTCAAGAATAGCCCGTTGCACGATGGCGCAATGGTAATCAGCAAAAAACGTATCAAGGCGGCGGGATGTATCCTTCCTGTTTCCCATGATTTGAATATACCGAAGGAACTTGGCTTGCGGCATCGCGCAGCGATGGGAATCTCTCAACAGTCGGACGCACATGCCATTATTGTTTCAGAGGAAACGGGCGCTATCTCCGTAGCCTATCGCGGACAATTCTACCTCCGCCTGAATGCGGAAGAACTGGAAAGTCTATTGACAAAAGAAAACTGATTTTATTGTAATCACATACCGGACAAATGGTCGGAAGATGAGCATGGTAAAATGCCTCTCATCTTCCGACCATTGTTGTTTTATCTGCTATTTGGCGCTATTTTGCTTTATTTCCAACCCTTTTTGAATGATAATTATGCCCTCCTTTTTAGGTGAATCGCCTACCTTTGCCGTATACTATTAAAATTCTATTTTTGAATAAACCATGAAAAACAGATTGATTGCTTTACTGGTACTTTTTACAGTTATTTTCTTTAGTACTGCACAGGCGCAAACTACTGCACGGAAGTTTGAGGCAGGCAAGAACACATTCTTGCTGGATGGAAAACCGTTTGTGGTGAAGGCTGCCGAGTTGCATTACACCCGCATCCCGCAAGCTTATTGGGAGCATCGCATTGAGATGTGCAAGGCATTAGGCATGAATACTATTTGTATTTATATTTTCTGGAATATCCATGAACAGGAAGAAGGAAAGTTCGATTTTTCCGGTCAGAATGATATTGCAGCTTTCTGCCGTGCGGCACAGAAACACGGTATGTATGTCATTGTCCGTCCTGGTCCGTATGTATGTGCGGAGTGGGAGATGGGGGGACTTCCCTGGTGGCTGTTGAAGAAAAAAGATATAGCCTTGCGTACGCTCGATCCCTATTATATGGAACGGGTAGGCATCTTTATGAAAGAGGTCGGTAAGCAACTGGCTCCGCTGCAAGTGAATAAAGGGGGAAATATTATCATGGTACAGGTAGAGAATGAATACGGTTCTTATGGAATCGACAAACCTTATGTCTCTGCCGTGCGCGACCTGGTTCGTGAATCCGGTTTTACCGATGTACCTCTGTTTCAATGTGACTGGAGCAGTAACTTCACCAATAACGCGCTCGATGACCTGATTTGGACCGTGAACTTTGGAACAGGCGCCAATATCGACCAGCAATTTAAAAAACTTAAAGAACTTCGCCCCGAAACTCCGTTGATGTGCAGCGAGTTCTGGAGCGGATGGTTCGACCACTGGGGACGCAAACATGAGACACGTCCTGCAAAAGATATGGTACAGGGCATCAAGGATATGCTCGACCGGAACATCTCTTTCAGTCTGTATATGACTCACGGAGGAACGACTTTCGGACATTGGGGAGGTGCGAACAACCCGGCTTATTCCGCCATGTGCAGCTCATACGATTATGATGCTCCGATTAGCGAACCCGGATGGACGACTGACAAGTTTTTCTTGCTTCGTGACTTGTTGAAAAACTATCTTCCGGCAGGTGAGACGTTGCCCGCAGTGCCCGCAGCTCTGCCTGTTATTGAAATCCCCGAGTTTCACTTCCATAAAGTGGCTCCGCTCTTCTCAAATCTGCCGGAGGCAACAAACGGTGGATATTCAACCGATGGAACAATTCAACCAGGGATGGGGAACGATTCTGTATCGTACCACATTGCCCGAAACGACTCTTGCAGGCACCACTTTGAAAATTACGGAAGTGCACGACTGGGCGCAGATATATGCCGACGGTAAACTGCTGGCACGCTTGGACCGTCGTAAGGGAGAATTTACAACGACCCTGCCCGCGCTGAAAAAAGGCACACAACTGGATATTCTTGTGGAAGCAATGGGACGTGTTAACTTTGACAAATCCATCCACGACCGCAAAGGAATCACTGAAAAGGTGGAACTTATTTCGGGTAACCAGACTAAGGAATTGAAAAACTGGACTGTATATAACTTCCCGGTAGATTATTCCTTTATAAAAGATAAGAAATATAGCGATACAAAGATATTACCGACTATGCCTGCCTATTATAAGAGCACCTTTACACTGGATAAAGTAGGAGATACTTTTCTGGATATGAGCACATGGGGGAAAGGCATGGTCTGGGTGAACGGTCATGCAATGGGGCGTTTCTGGGAAATCGGTCCGCAGCAGACTCTCTTTATGCCGGGGTGCTGGCTGAAAGAAGGAGAGAATGAAATCCTCGTTCTGGATTTGAAAGGTCCTACCCGGGCTTCCATCAAAGGTTTGAAGAAACCAATTCTCGATGTGCTTCGTGAAAAAGCTCCCGAAACACACCGCAAGGATGGAGAAAAACTGAAACTGACGGGTGAGAAAGTGGGCCATGAAGGAGCTTTCACTCCGGGTAACGGCTGGCAGGAAGTGCGATTTGCCACTCCGGTGAAAGGACGTTATTTCTGTCTGGAAGCACTTTCTCCGCAAGCAAATGATAACATCGCAGCGATAGCAGAGTTTGATGTCCTGGGAGCTGATGGTAAACCGGTATCCCGCGAACATTGGAAGATTCGTTATGCCGATAGTGAAGAAACGCGTAGTGGCAACCGTACAGCCGACAAGATATTCGACTTGCAGGAATCCACTTTCTGGATGACAGTGGACAATGTTCCTTATCCTCATCAATTGGTAATTGACTTGAGCAAAGTGGAAAATGTGACCGGTTTCCGCTATCTGCCTCGTGCCGAAAAAGGGTATCCGGGTATGATTAAGGAATATCGCGTATATGTGAAACCTGCTGATTTCAACTACTAAACAGTGAATGAACAAGAATAAAACAATGGATGAAAAAGCATTGAAATGATGATGAATATGAAGAAAAATATAATTCTTTTCGCATTCCTATTTATAGGAGTGCTGACTGGGTATTGCCAGCAATCTGCTTACCTGTTTGTTTACTTCACCGGCAATCGCATGAGTGAAGAAGCCGTCCGGATGGCTGTTAGCCTCGATGGATATAATTATAAAGCCTTGAATGGAAATCAGCCGGTACTTGATTCCCGTGTGATTAGTTCAACAGGTGGAGTACGTGATCCCCATATCTTGCGCTGTGAAGATGGGAAGACATTTTATATGGTGGTGACAGATATGGTGTCCGGCAATGGATGGAGTTCTAACCGTGCCATGATATTATTGAAATCAAAAGACCTTGTACACTGGACTTCCAATATCGTGAATATCCAGAAAAAATATCCCAATCAGGAGGATCTGAAACGTGTGTGGGCTCCACAAACTATTTATGATAGGGAAGCAGGAAAGTACATGGTTTACTGGTCCATGCAACATGGCAATGGTCCCGATATCATTTATTATGCTTATGCCAACAAAGATTTTACCGATATAGAAGGAGAACCGAAGCCACTGTTTCTTCCGGAAAACAAAAAATCATGTATTGACGGCGACATTATTTACAAAGATGGACTCTATCATTTGTTCTACAAAACGGAAGGGAATGGAAATGGAATTAAAAAGGCCACTACCTCCTCTCTAACCTCCGGCCAATGGACAGAATCGGATGACTATAAACAGCAGACGAAGGATCCGGTAGAAGGTTCGGGTATTTTCCCGCTGGTTGGTTCCGATAAGTATATTTTGATGTATGATGTATATACGAAAGGTAAATACCAGTTTACCGAAAGTTCCGATCTGGAACATTTCAAAGTGATTGACCATGCTATCAGTATGGATTTCCATCCGCGCCATGGCACTGTCATACCGATTACCCCAAAAGAGTTGAAACGCCTCTTCAAGGCCTATGGCAAACCCGAAGGTTTCTGAACTAAAATATCTCGTGGGACAGGAGAAAAACACCTGTCCCTGATTTGTTAAACCAATTGTTTTTCAGGCGGGTAATCTTCGCTTCCCAGTGAGTATTCCCATCCTTTTGTTTTCTTTTGAGTTATTCTGATAAGATGGATTCAACTAGTTGTAATCCAGGAAAACAGTATACGATATGGGGAAAAGTGTATATTTTACCCTTGTTTACTTGTTTCTTATATATTTTTAAGTGTATAATTACCAATTATTATATGAAACACGCTTGTTAGAATGATGAAAATCTTAACTTTGCGATTGATAATCTTAATGCAATATATACCATGAGAAAATTATTCCTCTTTCTAGTTGTCTTGTTTTTGTCGTTTCAGCAGGTCACTTTAGCTGCAATCAAGGAAATGACGAGTACACCCGATTCGGTTTATCTGTTTTCTTTTGCAACTTCCGGAGACGACGGACGCAGCGGACTCCGTTTTGCCTGGAGTACAGATAAAGAAAATTGGTTTGAAATTGGCCGGAACTACGGATATCTCCGGTGCGATTATAGCCGCTGGGGATCACAGAAGAAAATGCTCGATCCTTATTTGAAACAATCGCCCGATGGCGAATGGATTTGTACCTGGAAACTGAATGACCATGATGGATACGGCCAGGCTACTTCCAAGGATTTAATCAACTGGACTAGTCAGAAATATCCCCGTACTACGCCGGATTTTGACGGAGTGAGAGTGAAAGCTATTGTTGCCGGAGAAGAGCAGAAAGGAAATATCAACCGGGTAGCTTGGACCTTGGTGGATGGATTGGATAAAAATTATGGCTGGAATCAATATCGGAACTCATTACATGGAGAACGTCCGGTACAGGATGGAGAACGTTTTGCCGGTTTGAAGCCTGTAAAAGCAACGGTCACTGTACAACCGGAAGGTGCAAAAGCCATTAGTGATGTATTGCTGGGCGCTTTTTTTGAAGACATCAATTATTCGGCAGACGGAGGACTCTATGCAGAACTTATCCAAAACCGCGACTTCGAGTACGACCCTTCGGACAGGGAAGGAGATAAGAACTGGAACAGCACTCATTCCTGGGCACTGAAAGGAGAGAAAACGACTTTCACTATTGATACTACCGACCCTATTCATATCAATAACCCACATTATGCCGTGCTGAATGTAGAACAACCGGGAGCTGCATTAGAAAATACAGGTTTTGATGGAATCGCACTGAACACCGGAGAGAAATATGATTTTTCCATCTTCGCCCGGGTTCCGCAGGGTAAATCAAATAAATTGCAGGTTCGTCTGGTAGATGGAAAAGGAAATGTGTGTGGAGAAACTTCTCTAACAGTATCTTCCCGTCAATGGAAAACATATAAAGCGGTGATAACTGCTAAAGCTACTGCGGACACTCATCTCGAAATCATCCCTCAATCTGTTGGTGAATTGAATCTGGACATGATTTCCCTATTCCCGCAGAATACATTTAAAGGACGTAAGAACGGGCTTCGCAAAGATCTGGCTCAAGTGTTGGCTGATATTCATCCCCGTTTCATCCGTTTCCCTGGTGGCTGTGTGGCTCATGGTGATGGCTTGAAAAACATTTATCAATGGAAAAATACAGTAGGTCCGTTGGAAACAAGAAAAGCACAGCGTAACCTTTGGGGATACCATCAAAGCATGGGATTGGGTTATTTTGAATATTTCCAGTTTTGCGAAGATATTGGTGCGGAACCGCTTCCAGTGCTGGCGGCCGGTGTTCCTTGCCAGAACTCTGCCTGTCACGGCGACTTGAGAGGAGGACAACAAGGTGGTATCCCGATGAGCGAAATGGGAGCTTATATTCAGGATATTCTTGATCTGATAGAATGGGCAAACGGTGACGCTAAGAAGACCAAATGGGGAAAGGTACGTGCCGAAGCCGGGCATCCGAAACCTTTCAATCTGAAATACATCGGTATCGGAAATGAAGATCTTATCACTGATATCTTCGAAGAACGCTTCACAATGATCTTCAATGCCATCAAAGAAAAATATCCTGAAATGATTGTTGTCGGTACAGTGGGACCGTTCAATGAGGGTACAGACTACGTGGAAGGATGGAAGCTGGCGGACAAACTGGGTATTCCGATGGTCGACGAACATTATTACCAGACTCCGGGATGGTTCCTGAACAACCAGGATTTCTACGACAAATACGATCGTTCGAAAAAGACAAAAGTATACTTGGGCGAATATGCAACTCACATACCGGGACGAAAGGCGAATATCGAAACAGCACTGACAGAAGCTCTTTATCTTGCTGCCTTGGAACGTAATGGAGATGTTGTACACATGACTTCCTATGCCCCTCTTCTCGCAAAAGAAGGACATACCCAGTGGAATCCGGATTTGATTTACTTCAATAACCGGGAAGTGAAACCTACCACCGGCTACTATGTTCAGAAACTCTACGGACAGAATGCCGGAAACGAATATTTGCCGTCAAAGATCACTCTTGATAATAGAGATGATCAAGTGCGGAAACGCATTGCCGCTTCTATTGTCCGTGACTCGGCAAGTGGCGACGTGATTGTGAAGCTGGTCAATTTACTTCCCGTAGAGGTGAATACGAATGTCGACCTTTCCGGAATCGGTGCTATACAGTCTTCTGCAAAAAGAACCATACTGACCGGCAAACCGACCGATACCCCGCTACCTGTTGAAGACACAATGGAAGTAGCAGAAAAGTTTGACTATCAATTACCTGCCTATTCTTTTACGGTGATCCGCATAAAGAAGGCAAATGAGAAATAACAGAAAAAAGTGAAGATAATAACGACATAAATAATATGAAGAAGATAATAAGTACCCTGCTGGCTAGTTGCTGTCTGACTTCTCTGATAGCACAGGAAGTGGTAGTGAAAGGGCCGGATGAAAAACTGCAATTGGTTGTATCTGCTTCTCCAGCCGAAAAGCCAAGTTATTCGATTACCTACAATGGAAAGACAATGTTGGAGAAATCTCCTTTGGGTATGAATACGAATATCGGTGATTTTGCAAAAGGGATGAAACTGACAGGACACGCTGTTACTCCGATTGATACTGTCTATCATCAGGATCGTATTAAAACCTCCAAAGTGCATTATCAGGCAAACGAACTGATTTGTAATTTTGAGAATTCGAAAGGGCAGAAAATAGATGTAGTCTTTCGTGTCAGCAATCACGATGTAGCTTTCCGTTATACTCTTCCGCGTCAGGATGGAAAAGGAAGTGTAACGGTAACTGCCGAAGAAACCGGCTTTCGCTTTCCGCAACAAACAACTACTTTCTTATGTCCGCAAAGCGATGCCATGATAGGTTGGAAGCGTACCAAACCCAGTTATGAGGAAGAGTATAAGGCAGATGCTCCCATGAGTGACCGTTCGCAGTACGGGCATGGCTACACGTTCCCTTGTCTGTTCCGTATCGGTGACGATGGTTGGGTATTAGTCAGCGAAACAGGTGTAGACAGTCGTTATTGCGGTTCTCGTTTGAGCGATGTAAGCGAAGGTAATCTGTATACGGTTGCTTTCCCGATGGCAGCAGAAAATAACGGTAACGGAACTTCTGCTCCGGCGTTTGCCCTTCCCGGTGCTACTCCCTGGCGTACCATAACTGTTGGCGAAACCTTGAAACCGATTGTGGAAACAACCGTTATCTGGGATGTCGTACGTCCTCTTTATGAAACGAAGCATGACTACCGTTTCGGACGCGGCACATGGAGCTGGATTCTCTGGCAGGATGGTAGTATTAACTATGACGATCAGGTGCGCTATATTGATTTTGCAGCTGCAATGGGGTATGAGTATGCCTTGATCGATAACTGGTGGGATACGAACATCGGCCGTGACCGCATGAAATCTTTGATAGAATACGCACGAAGCAAAGGAGTGGAACTCTTCTTATGGTATAGCTCTTCCGGCTATTGGAATGATATTGAGCAGGGGCCGGTGAATCACATGGACAATGCTATTATCCGCAAACGTGAAATGAAATGGTTGCAAAGTCTTGGAGTGAAAGGAATCAAAGTTGATTTCTTTGGTGGCGACAAGCAGGAAACGATGCGCCTGTATGAAGATATTTTGAGTGATGCTGACGACCACGGTCTGATGGTAATCTTCCACGGTTGCACCATCCCTCGAGGATGGGAACGTATGTACCCGAACTATGTAGGCAGCGAGGCTGTACTGGCCTCCGAAAATATGGTTTTCGGCCAGCACTTCTGTGATGAAGAGGCTTTCAATGCCTGTCTGCATCCGTTTATCCGCAACGCGGTGGGTTGCATGGAATTCGGTGGTTGTTTCCTGAACAAACGGCTGAATCGCAACAATGACGGAGGAACTACCCGCCGTACTACTGATATATTTCAATTAGCCACTACCGTATTATTCCAGAATCCGGTACAGAATTTTGCGCTTGCTCCCAACAACCTGAAAGATGTTTCCCCTGTTTGTGTGGACTATATGAAAACGGTTCCTACCACGTGGGATGAAACACGTTTCATTGACGGATATCCGGGAAAATATGTGGTCTTGGCACGTCGCCACGGTGACACCTGGTATCTGGCGGCTGTGAATGCCGGGAAAGAAATCGTAAAGTTGAGGCTGGATTTAGATATGTTTGCCGGAAAAACCGTTTCTCTGTATAAGGATGATAAAAAAGGAGAACCTCAACTTGTGACGTTGAAAGTAAAAGAAAGCGGAAAAGTGCAACTGGAAATCCTTCCACAGGGAGGTGTTGTATTGGTGAACAACTAGATGATATTTCTTTTGGATGTGAGTTCGGGATAAATACCCTTATCCCGAACTCACATTTTTATTTGTTATTTACTTGTGGCTTGGTGGCAACAGTATTTATTGTGCAATAAATAACTGCTGTGTATGAGGAAAATAAACGATTTTTTTGTTGGTCTTTTAGCGTAAAGATGTTATCTTCGTTTATTGTTCAACCTTAAAACGGAAAACCATGCATACAAAACTAGTAAGTCTTTTCATAGCGTTGTTTCTGTGTTTGCCATTGTTTGCACAGAAAGAGTCAGTCCCCAGAATAGATAGTGAGGGAGTTTATTTAATTCCCGATGAGATGCCGAAGTTTCCGGGAGGCATGCAAGCCATGATGAAATACTTGGCAACTAACGTAAAATACCCTGTCGAAGCCCAGAAGAAAGGAGTTTCCGGTCGGGTGATTATCCAGTTCGTAGTGATGGAAGATGGAACACCGGGACAGGGAAAGGTAGTGAGAGGAGTTGATCCGCTGTTGGATGAAGAGGCTTTGCGCGTGGTGAAAACAATGCCTAAATGGTCACCCGGAATGGCGGATGGCAAGGCTGTCAAAGTGCGTTTCACTATTCCTGTAATGTTTAGCCTGTCGAAAAAGCAAAATGGCAATACTCCGAATATGAATATTCCTGAACTTACTGTCCCTAGCGGTCAGGAAGTCACTAATAAGAGTCTGGAGGGAGTATGGCAAAGCTGTCTTGTGCAGCCCGGTGCACATGATTTTCGGATTGCATTATTACCGGTCTTAAAAGTAATTTCTGCCGATAAAACATTTATAAACATCATGACACGTGGCAGGGATGCGAAATCGAATGCCATTATATTTTCCCAGGGAGAGTATCGTTTGCCTTCAGACAGCGTGTATGTCGAGATATTGGGGAAATCGTCCGATCCTGTTTTCATTGAAGGAATAGAGAATGAAATTAGTGTTGAACGTCTCCACGACAATCTGATTAAGTTATCGTTCTCAATGCCCGATAAAGAAAAACGATGGGTGGAGTATTGGTTCCGTGTTCCGTCGCCTGATGTGAAGATAATGGCTGATTGATAATTTCTCTCTGTATAGATTTGCCATTGTTGAAGGAAGAGTACATTCGTTTTAGAAGACTTATTTGAAACGATAGTTCCCGGAAAGTTCCGTTTTGAATCGTTGCGGGATCTTATGGAAATTCAAGAAAATACCCTTCACCTTTCACAATGCCCTATTCATCGGCATTAGCGGGTGAAGGGTAGGCTTTCACTTTCCTTTCACCTTTCTACCCTGGTTTTCACAGATTGTCTAGTCTGCTAAATCTTTTATCTATAGTTGGCGGAAGAAGTGTTAGCAGATAGCTTCCAGACTATTATGGGAAAACTTCTTTTCTATAAGGGATAAACTTCCTTTGTATAGGGACCAAACTTTCTTTGCATCATAAGAAAACTATAAATGCAAGCTTTGATTATATAAATGAAACTTGCATTTATATAATCAAAGCTTTTGTTTTTATAAACGCAACTTGCAATTATAGATTGCATTTAATGAAAAACAAGTTTACATACTGGTAATAAGAAGTTTACCAGTAATCAAAAGAAAGTTTGTTATTAATGAAAAAGAAGATAGTTAGTAATGAGTGGGAAACAGGTTGATATGTTTTTAGAAGTAACAGGTGGAGAAGAATTATACAGGGTTAAGAAAACGGAGGGTGAAAGGCGGATGAAAGAGCAGCCTTCACCCGCTAATGCCGATGAATAGGGCATTGTGAAGGGTGAAGGCTGTACTTGTAAAATTGAAAAACAGGTGTTAGAGGGAAATTTACCGATTGGTTACTGTTTATTTCCCCAGTGTGAGATGGTGGGAATAAAGTTGAAACTTTATAATTTTAAGTCTACTCTCTTTCCCCTATAAGAAACAGATTGATCGAATGTCGTAGCATCACCGTCACCACAACCTTTTCCCGGTTCTACAATGATAATGTTGAATTTACGATTTTTCAGCATTCCTTTGTAGTTACCTTGCCGGTCGTTAATCGTCAGGGTACGGTCTTTATCATTCCATTTCATGGCAATGGTAGTGTATGCTCCCTTTTCGTAATTGTAGTTGTCGAACTCATCTTCGTAAAGAGTAAATTCAGCGTCGGCGCCCGGATAAATGCGAAGTGTCAGATTATCCCATTTCTTTTCGGTGGAATATTGTACAGCCGGTCCCCAGGGTAGGATAGAACCAGCACGGACATAGACAGGCATGATGTCGATAGGCACTTCACGCTGGATGGTTTGTCCGCCTTTCAGGCTTTTCCCGGTCCAGAAATCAATCCATTGGGCACCTGCGGGTAGATAAACATCTGTCTTTCCTATCTTATTCATATTCTTCTGATAGCCGTTCTGTTTGTCGTCCTGCCATGTATAAAGCGAATCAGTTACGGGGCGGACAAGGAAATTACGGCCAAACATATACTCTGTATCCATCTCGAGTACTTTCTTATCTTTAGGAAAATCCATCATGAGTGGTCGGATGATGCTGCCCGCTTTGTTGGTAACTTCCCATGAAGTGCTGTAGAGATAGGGCAAAAGGCGATAGCGCAGGTGAGTATATTTTTCGAGTGCGTCATACGCCCAGTCTCCTTTCTTGCCGAACTGGTATATTTCCACAGCTACCGGACTGGAATTGTGTGAACGCATGATCGGCTGGAATGCTCCCCACTGATACCAGCGCACGTGCAATTCATGATAAGCGATATTGTGTACATTATTGTTGTATTTCCATGCGAAGAATCCGCCTAGGTCGGTATTCCAGTATGGTATGCCGCATAGTGAGTAATTTAGTCCTGCCGCCAGTTGTTTCTTCATCACTTCCCAGGTAGAGACTACATCACCGCTCCATGAATGTGACGCATAACGTTGCTGTCCTAGGAAAGACGAACGTGTGAGCAGGAATACCCGCTTGTCGGAAGTGGTGGCACGTTGATGTTCGTATACACCCTTGTTGGACATCAAAGGGAAAGCGTTGTGCACTCTGCGGAATGAACCTAGATAAGTGGGGGTGTCGAAATCTTTGTCCTTGATTTCCAGATGATCCGGCTCGGTAGAGTCGAGCCACCAACCATCCATACCGAGATCGAAGATGTTCTTTTTCATTTCTGCCCAATACATATCGCGTGCTGTCGGATTGAACGGGTCGTAAGGTTTTACTCCGGCTTTGGGAGGCCATGTCTCGAAGTGAAGCAATGCTTTCAGGCTATCCATTTTCTGGTACATCTCTGTCCACGGACCGAACGAGGCCCATACTGAAATCATGATATGTGCATTCTGTTTATGTACATAGTCGATCATTTCTTTCGGACTTTTGATGCGTGGCGTTCCATAATTAGCATTTCTGTCTTCTCCGTTCGGGAGGAATTTCATGTATTCCGGATCACTCATTTTGTTGATATAGCGTGGGTTTTGGAATTTCATCGAGTTCCAGTTTTCGTTGCATCCCCAATATTGCCAGTCTTGGATGATACCGTCCAAAGGTACTTTCAGTTCACGGTACTTATCTACTACTTCGCAGAGTTCGTCCGGACTTTTATAGCGTTCGCGGCATTGCCAGAATCCCAGTGTCCAGAGCGGATAGAGCGGGGCCTGACCGGTCAGCTCGCGCACTCCGGCTATTACACCGTCCGCATTGCCGCCGTAAATGAAATAATAATCAGCGCAGTCGCCTACTTCCGAGTCGAACGACATCTCTTGCGGATTGTCGAGGAAAGTAGTAGGAGAGTAATTATCCCAATAAAGGGCATATCCCTTGACGGAATGAATGAATGGAATGCAGATACTCATATTTTGATTGCGGAGAAACAGTTTCTGATTGCGTTGGTTCACTTTACCCGTCT
>ERZ779729.1828-NODE-1828-length-14125-cov-2.369936_pt1 | contig 14125 bp, 10 predicted proteins | sample MGYA00511072_ERZ779729 | MGnify/ENA primary metagenome ERZ779729 (study PRJEB29588, sample SAMEA2156675) | human gut metagenome | biome: human gut; feature: human-associated habitat; material: faeces | place: Denmark | collected 2008/2010 ...
GAAGCGGCGGGCTTGCCTGCGGACGGCGAGGGGAGAATCTGGTTGCGCGCGCCGAAAGAGGGAATAAAAAGCGTGCTGTACCGCGAAACGTACGAGAACGGCAGACTGATTTGCCGGGAGAAATTGTTTTCGGACAGCTATGCGCCCGTACGGGGGATTTACGGCGTAGCGATAAAGAAAGCGGAGGTCGCGGCGGGAAAGACGGAAGAAAACGGTGAGAAAAAGGACGCGCCGTGAAATAAAGCATGCGACGTCGCCGAAATGAAAATAACGGCGGGCGGGCAGGAAAAATGCCGGCTTAACGAAACAGGTTAAGTCCGACCGGAGGGGAAAGCAAGGAGCGGGCGGCTTCGTTTTGCAAAGAACGGGCGGCGCACGGAAGTCGCTTTCCGATGACGGCGCGAGGGAAAATACCGTGAAAATCGCCTTAAAACTCGAAGCTTCGACCGGAATCGATAAAGAATTATAAAATATTTTTTTCGAAAAATCGAAAAGTGCGAACTTTTTTCCGTGAAACGATTGTGTTTTCTTTGAAAAAATGTTATAATACTCAGGTATAAATATCATACGACTTGCCGCGGCGAAAAGTCGCGGTACGGGAGAAAGACGATTATGGACAGAATCGAACTGAAAAAAATCGCCGCGGACGTAGCGGCGTACGCCGGCAAAACGGTTGGCGTTGCCGGCTGGATCAAGACGGTGCGCGATTCCAAGGCGTTCGGATTTATCGAACTTTCCGACGGCAGCTGCTTTAAAAACACGCAGATCGTGTTTGAACGCGCCACGCTGGAAAATTACGACGAGATAGCGCATCAGAACGTGGGCGCGGCGATTTTCGTTACGGGCGAAGTGGTAGCTACGCCCGAAAATAAGCAGCCTTACGAAATCAAGGCGAAAAAAATCGTTGCGGAGGGGGAATCTTCGCCCGATTATCCGCTGCAGAAAAAGCGCCATTCCGTGGAATTTTTACGGGAAATCGCGCATCTCCGCCCGCGGACGAATCTCTTTTCGGCGGTGTTTAAAATCCGCAGCGAAGCGGCGTTCGCCATTCATAAGTTTTTTAACGAGCGCGGGTTTGTGTACGTGCATACGCCCATTATCACGGGCAGCGACTGCGAAGGCGCGGGCGCGATGTTTCAGGTAACCACGCTGCCCCTCGAAGAGCTGGCAAAGAGCGGCAAGGCGCCCGATTATAAGCAGGATTTCTTCGGGAAAAAAGCTTCGCTTACCGTTTCGGGGCAGCTGAACGCGGAAACGTACGCAATGGCTTTTTCCAACGTGTACACGTTCGGACCGACGTTCCGCGCGGAACATTCCAACACGGCGCGGCATGCGGCGGAATTCTGGATGATAGAGCCGGAAATGGCGTTCTGCGACCTTGCGGGGGATATGGACGTGGCGGAAGCGATGGTGAAATACATTATTTCGTACGTCGGAGAGACCTGCAAAGACGAGCTGGATTTTTTGAATAAATTTGTGGATACGGGGCTTCTGGAACGGCTGAAAAACGTTACGGAAAACGATTTCGTGCGGTTGCCGTACACCGAGGCGATTGAGATTTTAAAAGAGCACGCAAACGAATTCGACGACAAGAATATTTTCTGGGGCAAAGATTTGCAGAGCGAGCACGAGCGGTATCTTACGGAAACCGTGTTTAAAAAGCCGGTGTTCCTGACCGATTATCCCAAGGAAATCAAGGCGTTTTATATGAAGCAGAACGACGACGGCAAGACGGTGGCGGCGGCGGATTTGCTGGTGCCCGGCATCGGGGAACTGATCGGCGGTTCGCAGCGCGAGGAAAACTACGAAAAGTTATACAACCGCATTGTGGAACTGGGCATGAAACCCGAAGATTATTCATGGTATCTCGATTTGAGAAAGTACGGCAGCGTTACGCACAGCGGCTACGGCTTAGGCTTCGAACGCATGATTATGTATCTGACGGGCGTTACGAATATCCGCGACGTAATACCGTTCCCCCGTACTGTTTCTAATTTGTTGTTTTAACGATCTAAAATCGTATAGCGGCACATCTTGCGATATAGTTGAAAGGCAGTGAGCTGTTAAAAACGGAAGAGTAACAGTCCGTTGCGAAACAGGCGAAGCCTGCGGGCGTACTCGGTACGGCGAAAATCTGCACCACTCTCCGATTTTATCGGCTGTGGGTATGAAGCCGCATAGCGGCGCATCTTGCGGCTTTTCTCCGTTCCCTCTCGGTTATTTACTATCAGTAAACGCCCTCGAGGGTACTCAAAGAAGCTCGCAATCTGCACCACTTTTCGGCTTGATCGGCTGTGGGTATGAAGCGGCATAGCGGCACATCTTGCGATATAGTTGAAAGGCAGTAAGCTGTTAAAAACGGTAAAGTAACAGTCCGTTACGAATCAAGCGAAGCTTGAAGGAAATCACGATATGATAAAAATAGCGATAGACGCGATGGGCGGCGATTTTGCGCCGAAAGAACAGGTAAAAGGTACGGTGGAGGCTCTGAAAAACGATAAGGAGCTGTTTGCGGTGCTTTGCGGCGACGAAGAGATTTTGAAAAAAGAACTTTCCGCCTATACATACGATTCTTCGCGCGTGGAGATCGTGCATGCGCCCGAAGTGATTACGAACGACGAAATTCCTACCAAGGCGGTGCGCACGAAGAAAGATTCTTCCACCGTAACGGCGTTTCGCCTTTTAAAAGAGGGCAAAGCGGACGCGGTGGTTTCCAGCGGCGCCACGGGCGCGGTGCTGACGGCGGGCGTACTTACGCTTGGCAGAATCAAGGGCGTTTCCCGCCCCGCGCTCTGCCCCAGAATCCCCGATTTTTCGGGGCGCGGCACGCTGCTTTGCGACTGCGGAGCGAACCTCGAATGCAAAAGCGTGAACCTTGTGCATTTCGCCTTGATGGCCTCGGCGTATGCGGAGGCGGTGTACGGGTGGAAGAACGCGAAAACGGGGCTTTTGAACAACGGCACGGAGGACCACAAGGGCGACGAAATGCACCGCGAAGCCAACGAGCTGTTGAAGCACACGGCGGGCATCAACTACGTGGGAAACGTGGAGGGCAGAGATATCATGTACGGCGACGCGGATATTGTGGTGAGCGACGGCTACACGGGCAATATCGCGCTGAAATCGATAGAAGGCTGCGGCAAGGCGATCAGCGGCATTCTGAAACGCGAATTCAAAAAGAACCTTTTTGCGAAAATTCGCGCGCTGACGGTGATGGACGTGATTAAAGCCGTGAAAAAATCCGCCGATTACGAAACGATGGGCGGCGCGGTGTTTTTAGGGCTTACGAAGCCCGTCATCAAGGCGCACGGAAATTCGAAAGCGTACGGATTTTCGGTGTGCATTTCGCAGGCGATGAACGCCGTGCGGGGCGGATTGACGGAAAAAATAGAAGCTCTTCTGGAAAAGAACGCGGCAACCGCGGCAATCGGCGCGACGGAAAGCGCGGCGGAGGATAAGGAAGCGTGAACAGAGAGAAATTTCCGGCGCAAGAGGCGGAAAAGCTGCCGAGCGGAGGAGCGCGAAGCGTGAAAAGAGAAGATTTCCCCGTAGCGGAAGCGGAAAAGAAACTGAAATACACGTTTAAAGATAAAAATCTGCTGATTACGGCGTTTACGCACAAATCGCTTTGCGGGCGGCTCGGCGCGGACAACGATCGTATGGAATTTTTAGGGGACGCGGTATTAGAACTTGCGATTACCGAAAATTTATACCGCGGCAAAAACGCGCTGCAAGCGGGAGATATGACGAAACGGCGGCAGAAATTCGTGAGCCGCGAGCCGCTGGAACGGGCGGCGGACAAGCTGGGTATCGCGCGGTATCTGATGTATTCGGGCAACGCGCGGGACAATGCGGGAAAGAAAGCCAAATCGAGCCTTGTGGAAAGCGTGATTGCGGCGATTTATCTCGACGGCGACGGCGCGAACGGCGACGGCTACAAAAACGCGAAGAAATTCATCGATGAAAACGTGGAATTTTCGGCGAACGAAAACGCCAAGGGAGATTTGCAGGAATACCTGCAAAAGCGCGGGCTTCCGTTGCCCGTATACCGCTTGCTGAGCGCGGAAGGCAAGGATAACGACAGAACTTTCGTGTGCGAAGCGGCGGCGGACGGGAAATCGGCGCGGGGCACGGGCAGAAAAAAACAGAAAGCGGAAGCCGAAGCGGCAAAAAATCTTCTGGAACTTCTGCAAAACATTCCGTTTTAAGATTTCAAGGCGCGGCGGCATAGAAAAAGCAAAAAAGCGCGCCGACCGATAAAAAAAACAAGCAAAAACAAGATTTTCAAGGAGAAGAAATCTGTGGATTTAAAGGAAATACAACTTTCGGGGTTTAAATCCTTCGCGGATAAGACCACCATCCGTTTCGACGACGGCGTTACCTGTATCGTAGGACCGAACGGGTGCGGCAAATCGAACGTGGCGGACGCCGTGCGCTGGGTGCTGGGCGAGCAATCCGCCCGCGCGCTTCGCGGCGGAAACATGCAGGACGTGATTTTCGGCGGAACGCAATCGAGAAAACCGCAGTCAAGCTGCGAAGTAACGCTTGTGTTCGACAATACAAATAAAATATTCGACCTTGACGTAGCCGAAGTGGCGATGACGCGCCGTCTGGACAGAAACGGCAACAGCGGTTATTTCATCAACGGGCAGGCTTCCCGTCTGAAAGACATCGTGCGGCTCTTCCACGGCATAGGTCTCGGCAAAGAGGGCTACTCCATTATCGGGCAGGGTAAAGTCGAGCAGATCATGAACGCGAAACCGGAGGACCGGCGGCTGATTTTCGAAGAAGCCACGGGACTGATGGTGTACAAATCGCGCAAGGAAGAAATCGAACGGAAAATCGATTCTTCCAAAAACAATCTGTTTATTTACGTGCAGCGCATCGAAGAAGCCGAACGTAGACTGGGACCGCTTTCCAAACAGGCGGACGCGGCGAGAGAATACCGCGAGTATTCGGAATCGCTGAAGTACAACGAAGTGAATACATACGTTTATAAATACGACGGCGCGGAAGGCGAGAAGAACAAATTCCGCGAACGCGTGGCGGGGTATTCCGATAAAATCATTTCGCTGAACACGCAGGCGGAGCTTTTGAACAAGAGCTACGAGGACAACCGCAAAAAGTCCGCCGAAGCCGATTTGAAACTGACGGAGCTGAACGACCGCCGCGTGGAACTTTCGGTGGGAAACGAGCGGAAAGACGGCGAATGGAAACTTGTGCGCGAAAAGATTTCCACGTACAAGAGCCAGATTTCCGCGGCGGAAGAATTTCTCGAAAACGGCAAAAACCGCACGGGCGAGCTTGCCGACCTTGTGGCGGCGGCGAAAACCGCGATTCAAAAAGGTGAAACGCGCATTGCGGAAATCGACAACGAAACCGATCTCTTATCGCAGGCGATCAAGGCGCTGACGGGTAAAATCGACGTGTTCGAACGGCTTTCCGACGAAAATCGGCAAAGCCAGCTTTCCTCGGCGGAAAACCTTTCGGAAATCAGGAAAAATCAGGGTTCGCTTACGGCGCAGAAGCAGGCGGCGGAGGACAGAATCGCCGAACTGAAAGCCGCGTTGCAAAAGGAAAACGCGCGCCGCGAAAAACTGAACGAAGAGCTGGAAGGCGTGCGGAAAGACCTGAAAAAACTGAAAGAGTTTACCTCGGGCGGCGAAAAGGAGCTGGCGGAGCGGGAAGAAGAAATCCGCGATATGCAGCTGACCATCAATAATTTCAATCAGGAACTTTTTAGCGTGGGCGGGCAGATTTCTTCGCTGAAAGATTCGCTGGAAATGTACGTGGGTATCAAGAACCGCTACGAGGGGTACAAAGATTCGGTGCGCCGACTGCTTTCGGTGGCGAAAACCAACCCCGAAGTGGGCAGCCACGTGAAGGGCACGATTGCGGACATCATTCATACCGACCAGAAATACGAGCTTGCTTTCGAAGTGGCGCTGGGGGCGGCGACGCAGAACGTTGTAACGCCCACGCAGGACGACGCGCGTATCTTAATCGAATATCTGAAACGCACGGGCGGCGGCGTGGTAACATTCCTGCCCGTAAGCGGCATGAAGCCGCGCCCGGACAGCCGCGAAGCGCAGCGCGCCGTAAACGAAAAGGGCGCGATAGGGCTTGCCACGGAACTGATTCGGTACGACGATTATTATTATAACGTGGTAACCAACCTGCTGGGCAACACGCTGATTTGCGATACGGTGTACAACGCTACGGCGATTGCCAAAAAATACGGCAACATGTTTAAAATCGTAACGCTGGACGGCGATATCGTAAGCACCAGCGGCGCGATGACAGGCGGCAGCCGTCAGCAGAAGAGCGGCGCCGGCGTGCTCTCGGGCGAGCGCAAGATAGAAGAGTGCCGCGAAAACATCGTCAAGAAGCAGAAATACCTCGAAAAGCTGAAAACCGCCATTGCGGAAAGCGAAAAGGGCAAAGAAGAAGCGGAAGCGGCGGTGAACGCGCTGCGGGCGAAATATCAGGGCTCCCTGAACCAACTGGCGGTGCTTTCTCAGCGCGAAATTTCGCTTGCCGCCGAAGCGGAAGAAGCAAAGAACAACGTGGGCGTATATGAAGAAACGCTGCGCGGGTTCGAAGAAAAACTGGCGCACCTGAAAGACGAAGAAGCGTATGCGGGCAAGAGCGAGGAAGAACTGAACGCGCTTCGTCTGGGCGCGGAAGCGACGTTGGAAAAACAGCGCGCGCAGTGCGAAGCGTTTAAGACGGAACGCGACGAAAAGAGCGCGAAACTGCACGCTTTGGAAGTGGAAAAGGCGGCGGCGGAGAAGCAGATAGAAAGTTTCAACGCGGACATCAGGCGCTACGAAGCGGAAAAAGAAGATTTGATTTCCCGCATTATCTCCACGGAGCGCGAAAAAGCCAACGCATATGCGGAGCTTACGCAGCTGGAAGAGCGGGCGAAGCAGGCGGAACTTACGGAAGAAGAAAAAGCCGCAGTGCAGACGATCAACGACGAGATCGCCACGCTTTCCGCGGAAAAAGAAGCGCTGAATCTGCGCCAGGTGCAGCTGGACGAAGAGCGTACGGCGGTGCAGGAAGAACTGACGCGGCAGACGGATAAGCGTTACAAGTGCGAAATCGAAATCAGTAAAATCGATACCAACCTCGAAAACATGCGCCAGCGCATCGAAGAGGCGTACGGCATCGATTACGAGGGGTGCCTTGCCCTGAAAGCGGAAAATTTCAACGCGGACGAGGCGGCGGGGCTGATTTCCGCGCTGAAGAGAAAAATCACGCTGCTGGGAAACGTGAACCTGAACGCGGTGGAAGAATACGCCGACGAAAAAGCGCATTACGACGAAATGGTAATTCAGCGCGACGATTTGCAGAAAGCGATTGACGATTTGCAGAAGGCGCTGGACGAAATCCGCGCGGAAATGCTGAAAATATTCGACAAGGGATTCAACGACATCAACGAAAACTTCAAGATTACTTTCAAGGAGCTTTTCGGCGGCGGCAACGCGGAACTGCAGATGGATTACATCGAAGGCGAGGATCCGCTGGAAGCGGGCGTGGAAATCGTGGCGTGCCCGCCCGGCAAGAAGCTTACGAAAATTTCGTTGCTTTCGGGCGGCGAGCGCGCGCTTACCGCTATCGCCATTCTGTTCGCCATTTTGAAGTGCCGCCCGATGCCGTTCTGTATTCTGGACGAAATCGAAGCCGCGCTGGACGAGGCGAACGTGGACCGTTTCGCTTCCTATCTCAAACGGTTTGCGCAGGAAACGCAGTTCATCGTGATTACGCACCGCCGTCCTACCATGAATCAGTCGGACGCGCTGTTCGGGGTTACGATGCAGGAAAAGGGCGTATCGAAGATAGTATCGGTGAAGCTGGGCGAAGTGGAAAAAGAGCTTGGCGAAGGAACCGTGGAATAACAATTTGTCAGTATCCGGGAAAATCGCCTTGCAGCAAAATACAAGGCGATTTCTTTCGGAAAAGGAAAATCGGAAGGAAAGATTATGGGAATTTTCGGGAAGTTGTTCGGCGCGCTGAAAAAGACGAAAGACGGTCTGTCGACGAAAATGCGCATGCTGTTTTCGAAAAACAAGCTGGGCGACGAATTTTACGAGGAACTGGAAGAAATTTTAATATCCGCGGACGTATCCGTGGCGACGGCGGAAAAAGTGGTGGAGGGCGTGAAAGAACGCGCGATGGCGGAACGGCTGAAAGACGCCGATTACGTAACGGGGCTTTTAAAAGAAGTGCTTACGAACATGCTGCGCGACGCGGAAGTGCCCGAAATCGGGTTTCCTTGCGTGATTATGGTGGTGGGCGTGAACGGCGTGGGAAAAACCACTACGATAGGCAAGCTGGCGAATTATTACATTACTCACGGAAAAAGCGTTACTGTGGCGGCGGCGGATACCTTCCGCGCGGCGGCGGCGGAACAGCTTTCCGTGTGGGCGGACCGCGCGAAAGTGCGCATCGTGCGGCATGAAGAGGGTAGCGACCCTTCCGCGGTGGTGTTTGACGCGGCGTCCAGCGCGAAAGCGAAGAAAACGGACGTTCTGATTATCGATACCGCGGGCAGATTGCACGTGAAAGACAATCTGATGAAAGAACTTGAAAAAATGAGCCGCGTGGTGGAACGCGAATACCCGGACGCGGATTTTCTGAAACTGCTGGTTCTGGACGCCACGACGGGGCAGAACGCGCTTTCTCAGGCGAAAACGTTCGACGACGCCGTGGGTTTGGACGGGCTGATCATCACAAAGCTGGACGGAACGGCGAAAGGCGGATTTGTGTTCTCGCTGGCGGACGAACTTTCGTTGCCTGTACTGTACGCGGGCGTGGGCGAAAAAATCGGAGATCTGGAAAAATTCGATTCGGCGGCGTTCGTGGACGCGATTTTGTAAGATTTTAAGGAAAAAACGGCTATGAGAATCGATATTTTGACGCTGTTTCCCGAAATGTTTTCCGCGCTGAACGAAAGCATTTTAGGCAGGGCGCAGAAGCAAGGAAAAGTGGAAATCAACGTGGTGAACATCCGCGATTACACCGAGGACAAGCATCTGAAATGCGACGATTATCCGTTTGGCGGCGGCGCGGGCATGGTGATGATGCCCCAGCCCATCGGCAGCGCCATCGAAGCGGTGGACCCCGGCCACGAGGCGCGGCGCATTTATCTTTCGCCTAAGGGCGAAACGCTGGTGCAGCAGAAGGTGTTTTCGCTGCTTTCCTACGAAAGACTGGTGCTGTTGTGCGGGCATTACGAGGGGGTGGATCAGCGCGTGATCGACCTTTTTATCGACGAGGAAATTTCTATCGGCGATTATGTGCTGACGGGCGGCGAGCTGCCGGCGATGGTGCTTTGCGATTGCGTGTGCCGCTATGTGGACGGCGTAATCAGCACGTCTTCGCTGGTGGACGAAAGTTTTTCGGATAATCTTCTGGAATACCCGCAGTATACCCGCCCCAAGGAATACAAGGGGCTGTGCGTGCCGGAGGTGCTTTCTTCGGGCGACCACGCGAAAGTGGACGAATGGCGGCGGCGGGAGGCGATGAAACTCACGAAGGAAAAACGCCCCGATTTATTGAAGAGGTAACACATGGCGAAGCTGATACAATGGTTTCCGGGACATATGAAAAAGGCGATGCGCGATATGGAAGAAAAACGCGCGCTGTGCGACGGCGTGATCTGCGTGCTGGATTCCCGCGCGCCGATTGCCACGTACAACCCGAAACTGCCGGAGATTTTCGCGGGGAAACCCGTATTGTACGTTCTGAACAAAAGCGACTTGTCGGACGGGAAAAGCGAAAAGTTCGCGGCAATGATAGAGGCGCAGGGGAAGCCCTGCGTGGCGATTTCCGCCGTGAACGGCGCTTCGCGGCGCGTACTGGAAAAGCGCTTGCAGATACTGACGAAAGAGAAACGGGAACGCGCCGAAAGCAAGGGCGTTACCCGGCGTTTTCGTTATACCGTGGTGGGAATTCCGAACACGGGGAAAAGCACGGTGGTGAATCTGCTGGGCGGGGCGAAACGCGCGAAGACGGGCGATATCGCGGGCGTTACGCGCGACGTGCGCTGGATTAAATGCGCCGATTTCGATTTGCTGGACACGCCCGGAACGATGCCGCCTTCCTGCAAAACGCAGTATCTGGCGCGGCATCTTGCGTATATCGGCAGTCTGAACGACGATATTCTGGATATCGCGGACGTTGCGCTGGAGCTTTTAAAGGAACTGAAAGCGAATTATCCCGCCGCGCTGCAGGAGCGCTACGGTATCGATTGCGGCGGGAATAATGCGGAAACGGACAAAACGGCGGACGAGGAAGAACGCACCCGCGAAGCCGTGGAGATGCTGGAAACGGCGTGCAGGCGGCGCGGATTTATTCTGCGCGGCGGCGAATTCGATTACGAACGCGGCGCGCGGGCGGTGATCGACGATTTCAGAAAAGGGCGGCTTGGAAAAATTTGTCTGGAAAATCCGTCCGATTTTGCGGACGTGAAATTTTAAGCGGCGGGCGGAGGAAAAACGAATGAAAAAGCCGTACGATTTTGATAGCAAACTTTTCTGCGAGCGCGCGCTTGAAAAAAACGGAGCGAAATATATCGCCGGAGCGGACGAAGTGGGGCGCGGTCCGCTGGCGGGGCCCGTGGTGTGCGCGGCGGTGATTATGCCGCTTTCGCCCGAACTTCTGATAGAGGGCGTGGACGACAGCAAAAAATTATCTGCAAAACGCAGGGAGCAATTATCGGAGCTGATTAAGGAGCGCGCGCTCGCGTACGCGATTACGGAAATTTCGAACGAAGAAATCGACGAAATCAATATTCTGCAAGCCACAAGGAAGGGCATGCGCGAAGCGCTGCTTGCGTTGAAAATCGCGCCGGACGCGGTGCTGACCGACGGGAATATGACGCTGGATATTCCTTTTCCGCAGCAAAGCGTGGTTCACGGCGACGCGCGTTCGTATTCGATCGGCGCGGCGAGCATCATCGCGAAAGTGTACAGAGACGCCCTGATGGATAAGCTTGCCGAGGCTTTCCCCGCGTACGGGTTCGAAAAAAACAAGGGGTACGGCACGGCGGCGCACATCGCGGCGATTAAGGAGGCGGGGGTATGTCCTTTTCATCGCAGGACGTTTACAAAAAAGCTTTAGGGCGAGGCGGCGAAAAGCGCGTGGCGGAGTTTTTAAAAGCGCGCGGGCTGAAAATTTTAAAGACGAATTACGTAACGCCGTTCGGCGAAGCGGATATTATCGCGGAGGACAAGGCGCTGGGCGAAATTGCGTTTATCGAAGTGAAAACGCGCAGTTCGGATTCTTACGGAACGCCCGCCGAGGCGGTGGGAACGAAGAAGCGGGAAAAATACCGCAAAATCGCCGCGTACTACTGGATGGAAACGGGAAAAGAGCCGAACGCGAGGTTTGACGTGGCGGAGGTACTGCCGGGCGGCAGGATTGATTATATCGAATACGCCTTTTAATAAATTCGCGCGCGCCATAAACTTCGCAATACTGTGTCGTTTTCCGTGCGCCCTTGCTCATTTACGAATAGTAAACTCGCGGCGGTGTAGCTACGTTTTTGCGGCGCGGCGCGGGTAAATTTACGTATATTTTTTCCGATATTCCGAAGGTGAAAGGCGGAAGCGTTTTAAAAACGCCTTGTAAAAAAGCATATAGCTTTCGTACCCCGAATTTTCCGCAATCGCGGCAAGCGGCAGATCGGTGGCGCGAAGCGATTGTTCGGCTTGCATCAGGCGATATTCGGTGTGATAGGCATACGGCGTTGTTCTGTATGCTTTTTTAAAAGCTTCGATCAGGCGGTTTTTGCTGCGGTAAAACGTTTTGCAAAGCTCGTCGAGCAGAAGCTTTTTTTGATAATTTTCAATAATGTAGCGCCTGATTTTTTCCGCCGCGTTCACGGGCGGCAAATTCAGCTCGCTTAAAATTTCGTAAAATACGCCCGTATACGCCGTTTGCGAAGCGTGAAAGCCGAGCAAAGTCAATTTTTCGATATACGGCTTGATTTTATTCGCCGAAAACGTGCCGTAAAGCGGTAGTTTCTCGCTTGCATACGCGTTGCCGTTTGCGTTTTCGTCGGCGGGTTCGCTTTCGGCGGGGCGGGTGAAAATTGCAGAATTTTCCGTTTTGTCGGGCAAAAATTCCCGCGCGGTTTTGTATCTCGCCCCCGTAAAATGAATGTAAAAATACTCGGGCGTATCGCTTTGCATACAGCCCGTCTGCCGCAGTCTTTCGCGCTGAATATAGTATTCTCCCGCGCGCAGTTCGCGTTTTTCGCCGTTTTCTTCAAATCGTAAAACGCCGCCGAACATTAAAATCAGCACGGCGTAGCTTGCGGTGCGCGTTACGTGGCGTTCGCCTTCGCCGAATTTCCGCATGGCGGAACAGCAATACAGCGGCGGCGCGTTTAAATCGAGATAGTATTTTTCTTCGTTTTGCATGGCTTTGCCCCCCCCCGAAAAGCTCGGATTTTTCAAAATAAGTATACAGCATTTTTTAAAAAAGCGCAAGCAAATCAAAAGAAAAACGGTGATATTTGCATACTTTTCAGTGACGGGGGATATTGCAAAAGCTTAAAAAACGCGCTATAATGAATACGCAAATTGCGGCGGGGCAGCCGAGAAAATAAAAAAAACGAGGGAAAAATATGTTTTCGTATTCGTTGAAACAATCGAAAATCACCGAAGGGTTCTGGAAAAAACGCATGGAAATCAATGCGGAAGTAACGATGAAAAGCGTTGCGGGGCAGTTTCAAAGCCGTTTTGCGGCTCTGGAATGTAAGAAAAACGAAGAAATGAAAAACGAGTGGCTTGCGCCGTGGGATTCCGACGTGGCGAAGTGGTTGGAAGCGGCGGCTTACGTGCTGGCGGAAAAAGACGACGGGTTTATCCGCGAACGCTACGAAACCGCGGTGAAAAATATCGTGAAAAATCAGATGCCGTGCGGGTATTTCAATTCGTTCTTTCAAACGTACCGCCCCGAGCATATATTTTCCGATCGGGGCGATCACGAGCTGTATTGCGCGGGGCATATTTTCGAAGCGGCTGCGGCGGCGTATGAAAATCTCGGCGACGATCGCCTTTTAAAAGTTTCGGAAAAGTATGCGGATTATATCCGTCTGCGGTTTGTATCAAGCAAAGATGCGGGGTTTACAACGCCCGGTCACGAAGAGATCGAGCTTGCGCTTTTGCGGCTTTATAGTGCCACGAAGCGGGAAAAATACCTGGAGCTGGCGCGGTTTTTTGTAAACGAGCGCGGCAAAAGGGCTGAAAAAGAAGCGAATAACGGCGCGCCCGAATACTCGCAGAGCGCGAAGCCGGCTCGCGAACAGAAAGAAGCGGAAGGTCATGCTGTGCGCGCGCTATATCTGTATACGGCAATGGCGGATCTTGCGAAAGAAGACGGCGACGAAGCTTTGAAAGCCGCGGCGGAAACGCTTTTCGAAGATATTACGCGGCAAAAAATGTATATCACGGGCGGCGTGGGCAGCGTGCATATCGGCGAGCGGTTTTCGTGCGCATACGATCTTATTAATTATTCCGCCTACGCGGAAACGTGCGCGGCGATCGCCATGGCGTTGTTTTCGGAAAAAATGTTTTGTCTTACGGGCAAGGCGAAACACGCCGCCGCGTTCGAGCGCGCGCTGTACAACGGGATTTTGGCGGGGGAATCGCTTTCCGGCGATGAGTTTTTCTACGTGAATCCTTTGGAAATGCAGCTTGATAAAACGCGGTACAACGCGGCTTTTTCGGGTTGGCGTGAAGCCGCGCCGATCGCTTCGCGCGTAAAACTTTTCTACTGTTCGTGCTGCCCGCCGAATTTGTGCCGCTTTATCGCGCGGCTCGGCGGGTTTCTCTGGTACGGCGGCGAGAACAACGGCGAAAATTCGGTGACGTTGGCGCAGCCGATTTCTTCTTGCCTTGATTGCGGTCGGGCGAAAATTCGGGTGCAGTCGGGGTTGCCTTACAACGGAAAGGTGCGGCTTACGGTGGATTCGCTCGGCAAAAAGCTGACGTTGCGCGTGAGAAAACCCGAATGGTGCGACGAAAAGTTTGCAAACGAGCGCGACGGGTTTCTGATTTACGACGGCGTTTTCGGCGGCGACGTAATCGAGATTGATTTTGCGCCGCGGGTG
>ERZ779729.1835-NODE-1835-length-14076-cov-2.925041_pt1 | contig 14076 bp, 11 predicted proteins | sample MGYA00511072_ERZ779729 | MGnify/ENA primary metagenome ERZ779729 (study PRJEB29588, sample SAMEA2156675) | human gut metagenome | biome: human gut; feature: human-associated habitat; material: faeces | place: Denmark | collected 2008/2010 ...
GGATTGGCGCGCATCGTTGCGGACATGTCTGGATATTCTGTTGCCGCAGAACGGAGATAAATAAATTGAAATACCGGAGTTTATGAAAAATATTCTGATTACCGGCGGAGCCGGGTTCATCGGCAGCCATGTGGTGAGGCTGTTCGTGAACAAGTATCCCGATTGCCGCATCGTCAATCTCGACAAGCTGACCTATGCGGGAAACCTCAATAATCTGAGGGATATCGAGAACAAACCAAATTATACATTCGTGCGGGCAGATATTTGCGATTACGAGCGCATGGGCGAAATCATGCGGGAGTATGCGATAGACGGCATCATTCATCTGGCCGCCGAAAGCCATGTGGACCGGAGCATCAAGGACCCGTTCACCTTTGCGCGGACGAATGTGTTGGGGACGCTCGCCTTGTTACAGGCGGCCAAAGAGTATTGGAACGGCGATTACGAGGGCAAGCGGTTTTACCATATTTCCACGGACGAGGTGTACGGGGCGCTGGAGATGACGCATCCCGAAGGTATCGAACCGCCGTTCACGACGACGGCATCTTCGGGCGAACATCATTTGGCCTATGGCAGGGAATTCTTTTATGAAACGACCAAGTACGACCCGCATTCGCCGTACAGCGCCTCGAAAGCGTCGTCGGACCACTTCGTGCGGGCCTTCCACGATACGTACGGACTGCCGACCATCGTGACTAACTGTTCGAACAATTACGGGCCTTACCAGTTTCCGGAAAAGCTGATTCCGCTTTTCATCAACAACATCCGTCACGGCAAGCCGTTGCCCGTATACGGTCGTGGAGAAAACGTCCGGGACTGGCTCTATGTCGAGGACCATGCACGTGCCATCGACGTCATTTTCCATAACGGCCGGGTTGCCGATACCTACAATATCGGCGGGTTCAACGAATGGAAGAACATCGACTTGATAAAGGTCATCGTCCGGACGGTGGACAGGCTGCTCGGCAATCCGGAGGGAACGAGCATGAAGCTGATAACCTATGTGACCGACCGTGCGGGGCACGACCTGCGCTATGCGATAGATTCCACGAAGCTGAAGAATGAACTCGGATGGGAGCCGAGCCTTCAGTTCGAAGAGGGCATCGAAAAAACCGTCCGCTGGTATCTCGACAACCAGGAGTGGTTGGATAACGTCACGAGCGGCGAATACGAAAAGTATTACGAGAAGATGTACCGGAATCGGTAACGGCATCGTTCCGTGTATGACGGATGGAGATAAGAGGGGGCCCGACGGCCCCCCTCTTTTGCATGCCGGTCTGCTTCGGTATGTTGTGTGTTTGTCCGGAGAAGCTGGGGGGAGACAAACGTGCGGAGCCTCCGGTCGGTTGTGGCGAGAGCGGTGGTGAGGCGGAACATGGTAAATCGTTGTTTTCCTAATTGTGGTGTAGCATGCGAAGGCACGGTGCGGTTGCCCACGGAGTTTTCCGTTCGGTTGATGAGTTGTAGAGGGCTTATTTTATTATGGAACCATGCCGACAGCGGACGCTTTGGCGGACAGTTCGATGATGTGTACAGACAATCATTCCCCAATTGGACAAAAGGTTAATGTTGATTTGCAAAAACGTTTCGGCAGAAGTTTGTTCCGGCGCCGAATAAGCAATTAACACATTTTTTTGTACCTTTGTTATGAAAGCGGTCATTTGCCGCTGGACATACAGAAAGAAGCGTTATGCTCATCTTGTGAATTGGAAACGTAGGAAATTTCACAATTACACGCAAGAATGGCATAGTGGTTCTCACGCATATAGCGTGGGCTGCTATTACTACATTCGTGTGTAAAGGTTATTCCTACGACCTCCAATTCAGAACGTGGCATCGCAGTTCCACGCTTGAACCGGTATATTCGTTCTATCCTGTTTATTTCCAATTTATATAAAAATAGAACTCTACGATTTGATACCATAGAGTTCCCGTAGATTTTGTACTTTAAAAGTGTTCTATTATAAGCGATAGTCTAAAAATAAGATGTTATCTTGCGTATTTTCGTATTGCAGAAACAATACTCTCCGTATTCCAATGTACAATCTCAATTGCCCTGTTGCTAACAATAGAAGAAATTCGTTCTTGTCCTCTTGGAATTACTCCGATAATTGGCACCCCTTTTTCTATTGCTTTATCAAGCTCCCATTTCATCCAATCGCTATGTGAAGCATATATTCCAGCAATCCCTAAAACAATATCTGAGGTTTGTATTCTTTCTGTGATTCGTTGTCTTATGTAGTATGTATTCATTGAATTTATAGAATCTGTTGGTGGAAATTCTGTAAACTCAACACTAAAGTATCCTCTTGATTCAAGAAGATTTCTTAACGACTTTAAATCATTCACATGTGCCCAAGAATGACTAATGAAAATTTTGTATGTATTGGCCATATTAATCAACTTCAATATTTATCAATTGTTTTAGCTCTTCTTTTTGAAAATTATATGTGTCTTTTTCCCATTGTTCTGCCATATCTTTAAATAGTTTTTCGTATTTACGTCCTTCCTCTTGTTTCCCCAATGCATAACAGCATATTGAGAAAGTTGCCGACATCCATTTTACATTAGGGATATTTGTTATATCTTCTAATTCCATTTTAGAAGATAATATTTTATATAATTGTTCTCGTATTTTTTTTGCCTGAATTCGACAATATATTTTTTCATCTTCACCATCATTCAAAAGGGTAGATTTTTTATCAAAGCAAAAAGCTAAGTTTTCACCCGTATAGAAATCATAACTAATCATATACCCTTTTTCATAATATTCAATAGCTCTATTTAAATAACCAATGTTATCATTATTGATTCTTGATAATCGTTTATAAATGGCTCCTTTTAAACCAAATGTTTCTGGATCATTTGAGTCTGTCAATCTCTCAAGTATTCTTAATGCATCATTAAGGTACATTTCTTGCTCTTCTTTACTTACTTTTTGTTTATAAGTACATAATGCCAATTGCTGAATATAGTATGGCTCAGCTGGATTCTTTTCTAAAGCTTTTTTCCAGTATTTGATTGCTTCACTAAAATTTTCCTCTTTCATTAGCAATTTTGCACTTTCAACTAAAGCAAAAATACAATCATTTTTCTCTGCCAATGCTCCTACGATATCTTTATATTCTTCAATATCCATATGTGGCTCTTGCAGTGTATGCAAATATTCGTAGACAGGACTATCTTTTACTGAGCCTTTCGCTATGTTTAATATTTTTTCTTTTAATAATTTTTTCATCCGATTAGCTTCATCTACACCAACGTCTTCACCCAAATGCTTGTATGAGAAAACTCTCGTATGATCAATATCAAATGGTATTTTTGAAGTTGATTCTGCTTTGATTATGATTGTAGATGAAGGTTTAACTGCATGCCGTACTCCAAGTTCATATATTGCGTTAGGATTTAATGTTGAGATATCTGCAATTACTAAATCTGCCCAAAGAATCAATGCATACATGCTTCTATCTATAAGACCTGTATCTTGTACTTCATCAGCTCTCACGCATTTATAGCCACATTCTGAAACAATCGGCTTAATTATATTCTGATATGTTTTATCCAAATCAAAAGTATTCCCTGAAGCCAAGTCGGTTTTTTTCCCGAAACCCATGACAACAAAACACAATTTCTCTTCCATTATTTTAATTATTTTGGTCTAACAATAACTTCATCAGCTATAGGCTGACTGCGCTTATTAAATGCTTTTTCTATATAAGAATTAGGATCCTTTTTAAAGTCATCCCATTTGACTAATACACAGAATCTGTCGCCTTCATCGTATGCACATTTTCCGTGATTATTTAAATAATAGTTCCGTCCAAATTCTTTAATAACAGTGTCATCGTTGATAGCTACAGTATTATGATTTTTGCCACAAATCTGGCATGTGTATTGACCTTTGTATATAGAATTATACATTGACGGCAAAACAACTCCTAAAATTCCATTTCGAGTATTACCTTCTCCATTATACAATGAAGCTTGCAGTTCTCTCTTTATAAATCGTTGTTCTTCCCATCCCAAGGTTTCAGCACTATATAATCCAATCAGAAAGATTGTAACTGTTGAGTCAGAAAGATAATCTTCTCTGATTTTTCGCATAATATAGTCTTCGTCGTCAGAATTAATAGGAGTATTTAACGATTTGTCTATCATATCAACTTTTTCATTATCGCTCCATTTTTGTATTTCTTTTTTATACCAACAATCTTCCGTTTTAAAAGATATATAACATTTATGTCCCATATGCTTATGTTTTTGACAACAAAAGTACAAAAATAATTCGAGGTATCGAATATAATTCGCTATATTTGCACAATAAAATTGCATCTAAGAATGAAACTAAATAGGATAAAGGCGGTCTTGTCGGACAAAGGTATTTCCCAAACGTGGTTGGCTAAAAAACTGGATAAGAGCTTCAGTATGGTCAATGCCTATGCTTGCAACAGAATCCAGCCTAACTTGGAGACACTGCAGCAAATTGCAGAGATTCTTCAGGTAGACTTAAAAGATCTGATAACAGACAAGGATGAACGGGAATGATGTCCTGTGGACATGTATTATCTTTTTTTAGCGTATAACTTCTGATAATGCAGAAATATAGGAACAGCTATGACACCAGAAGAAAAAGCTAGGCAAAAGATAGATCAATGGTTCGCCGAGGCAGGTTGGAAAGTAATCAATAGGGAAGATTATGAACCAACCTGTACAGCTGTTGCCATAAGGGAGGGATTGCTGAAGGGTAATCTTGAAGCGGATTATTTCCTTTTCATTAATGGTAAGGCCGTTGGTGTTCTTGAGGCCAAAAGGGAAGATGTGGATGCGCTTTCCGATAAGGTATGTGAGCAGGCGGCATTATATGCCAAAAGCGTTCCTCATATATATCAGACATATCAGAACCCATTGCCTTTTATTTTTACTTCCAATGGGAAGGAACTGTATTTCTGTGATTTCCGCAAGAAGGAGCAAAGTTTCAAACAGATAATGGCTATCCCAACTCCCTATGAGTTGGTCAAACAGTTAGGGATAGGTGATTATTTTGCAGGACTTCCTACTTTGCAAAAAAAAGGATTGCGAGATTGCCAGTATGAAGCCGTAACCGAGTTGGAAAAAAGTTTTCGTGCAAGACAGAACCGGGCTCTGATGGTTTTGGCGACAGGTGCAGGCAAGACATATACAGCTTGTCTTGCGGCATATCGTCTGCTATCCTACACCCCCATGCGAAGGATACTGTTTCTGGTGGATAGAAATAATCTTGGCAAACAAGCCGAGGGCGAATTCGGAACTTTCCGATTGACAGAAAACGGAGAAGCCTTCAATACCATATTTACGGTAAACAGGCTTCGTTCTTCATCCATTCCGTCAGACAGCAATGTGATTATTTCGACTATTCAGAGACTTTTTTCATTCTTGAAAGGTGATACTATCGAAGACAGCGATGAAGATGATGGCAATGAGCCAACCGAGGAAATCATTTTGCCGCCAAATCCGAACCTGCCGCATGATTATTTTGACCTGATTATCATAGACGAATGTCATCGCTCTATTTATGGAAACTGGCGGAAAGTATTGGAGTATTTTGATACGGCAAGGCTCATTGGATTGACAGCCACACCTGTACCGGAGACTATGGCGTTCTTCAACAATAACCGTATAGTCAACTATACCCTGGAAAAAAGTATTGTTGACGGTGTAAATGTTGACTGCCGTGTATATAGAATCAAAACACAGGTAACGGAGAATGGCGGTGCCATATTGGAGGGTGAAAAGGTAAAAGAAGAAACACGCTATACAGGAGATATAAAAACCATCTTCAACAAGGAAACTAAAATTTATACCTGTAAGGAACTGAATCGAAGTGTCATCAATCCTGCACAGATTAAACTTGTCTTATCCACTTATCGCGATGTAGTCTATACCGAACTATTCAATGACCCTCAAAGGGAAGCCAACTTTGACTATTTGCCGAAGACATTGATATTTGCCCTCAACGAAACTCACGCTACCAATATCGTACAGATTGCGAAAGAGGTATTCGGACGTACCGATAACCGCTTTGTGCAAAAAATCACATATTCTGCAGGCGACAGCAACGAACTGATACGCCAGTTCCGCAACGACAAGGATTTCCGTATTGCAGTTACCTGCACATTGGTTGCAACCGGAACGGATATAAAACCGTTGGAAGTTGTGATGTTTATGCGCGATGTGGAATCGTTGCCCCTGTATATACAGATGAAAGGTCGCGGCGTGCGCACCATTGGAGACGAGCAACTGCGCAATGTCACCCCGAATGCATTCAGTAAAGATTGCTTCTACTTGGTTGATGCCGTCGGTGTAACTGAACACGAAAAGATAATACCGGCGACGGCAGATGAGCCGACAACAAAGACAATTACTCTTAAAGAGTTATTGGAGCGGATCAGTCATGGCTATCTCCCCGATGAATATTTGCAACGTCTTGCAGCAACGCTTTCTCGAATATATAACAAGGCAGACAATTCGCAGAGAAATGAGTTCGCCCGCTTGGCTCATGATGACATGAAGGGACTTGCTTCCAGAATTTATGATGCACTTGACAATAGCACACTCCCACCGTTTGTCAGCATAAACGAGCCAAATAACGAGCGGAAAGGATTGGTTTCCCCACTTGCCAATCATGCAGATGCAAGACGATACTTGCTTATTCTTGCCGCAGGATTTGTCAATACGCTGATGCCAGGAGAAGATACACTTATCTCTAAAGGGTTTTCTATTGAGGAAGCACAAAACACGACCGAGGCCTTCGAAGAGTTTTGCAGAGAACACACTGACGAAATTGAAGCATTGCGAATCATTTACAATAATGAAGGAGAGCCGATTACTTATTCAATGTTAAAAGATTTGGAGAACAAGCTCAAAATGGCAAACAATCATTTCACATCCAAGCAACTTTGGAACTCGTATGCCATCCTGAATCCAAACAGTGTGCGACGCTCTACCACCAAAGAAGAAAGCGATGCACTTACAAATATCATTCAGCTTGTGCGCTATGCTTTCCGGCAAATCGAACGGTTGGACAGTGTAATCTCTACCTCCAAACAGTACTTCAATCTATGGCTAGGACAAAACCAGCGAGAAATAACAGATAAACAGCGCGAAGTGATAAGTCGCATAGTGGACTACATCGCCTCCAACGGTGCTTGTACTGTGAGGGATATTCGTGAAGACGATGCAACCCATGCGGCACAAATGATACGGGCGTTTGGTAATATGCAGAAAGCAGACGATGCACTTCGTTCTCTTTATACATTTGTAGTTTTAAGAAAAGCAGCATAATAAATAATGGCAACAAATAACACAACAGAGCAATCACTCACCAAAAAGGTATGGAATCTGGCTACCACTCTTGCTGGGCAAGGGATTGGGTTTACCGATTATATAACTCAGCTCACCTATCTTCTGTTCCTGAAGATGGATGCCGAGAATGTAGAAATGTTTGGAGAAAAATCCGCTATCCCAGATGGTTATCAGTGGGCAGATCTGATTTCTCTTGACGGCTTGGATTTAGTCAGACAGTATGAAGAAACGCTTAAACTGCTTAGCGAACAGGATAATCTGATTGGTACTATCTATACAAAGGCACAAAACAAGATTGACAAGCCCGTTTATCTGAAAAAGGTCATTTCCATGATTGATGAGGAACAATGGCTCATCATGGACGGTGATGTGAAAGGTGCTATCTACGAAAGCATACTCGAAAAGAACGGACAAGACAAGAAAAGCGGTGCGGGGCAATACTTCACTCCCCGTCCACTTATCAAAGCAATGGTGGATTGTATCGCTCCTCAAATAGGAGAAACGGTTTGCGACCCGGCATGCGGGACAGGCGGTTTTCTGTTGACGGCTTATGATTACATGAAAGGCCAGTCAGCAAGTAAGGAAAAACGGGATTTCCTGCGTAACAATGCCTTACATGGTGTGGATAACACTCCATTGGTGGTAACACTTGCCTCAATGAATCTATATCTGCATGGCGTAGGCACAGACCGAAGTCCGATTGTCTGTGAAGATTCGCTGGAGAAAGAGCCGTCAACGCTTGTAGATGTGATACTTGCAAATCCTCCATTCGGAACACGCCCGGCTGGCTCTGTCGATATCAACCGTCCGGATTTCTATGTAGAGACAAAGAATAATCAGCTGAACTTCCTGCAGCACATGATGCTGATGCTTAAGACCGGAGGCCGTGCAGCTGTAGTATTGCCGGACAATGTTCTTTTTGAAGGAGGTGCCGGTGAAACAATACGAAAGAAGTTGCTGACGGATTTTAATCTGCACACCATTCTCCGCTTGCCTACAGGTATATTTTATGCCCAAGGCGTGAAAGCCAATGTCTTGTTCTTTACGAAAGGACAGCCGACAAAAGAGATTTGGTTCTATGATTATCGTACAGATGTCAAGCATACTCTTGCCACCAACAAACTCGAACGCCATCATCTGGATGATTTTGTCTCTTGCTATAATAACCGGGTGGAAACCTTCGATGCAGAAAATAATCCGCAAGGACGATGGCGGAAATATCCGGTAGAGGAAATTCTTGCCCGTGACAAAACAAGCCTTGACATCACATGGATAAAACAAGGTGGGGACGCTGATGATCGGTTGCTTTCCGAACTAATGGCCGATATAAAAGAGAAAAGCCAAAGAATAAGTACCGCTGTAGCCGAACTTGAAAAGTTACTGGCAAATATAAATGAGGATTGTGTGCATGGAAAACAATAAGATAACCATATCAGTCGAACAACAGTTCGGAGAAGTCATAGACATCATTCTCCAACATAAGAGTCGTGCTTCAAAAGCTGTTAATGAAGAGTTGCTTCAAACAGCATGGCATGTGGGAGGTTATGTCTCGACCAAACTGAAAGGCGAAGAATGGGGAAGCAAGGTCGTAACACAGTTGTCTGAATATATTCGTTCACAACGACCGGACATCAAAGGATTTGGGCGAAGCAGCATTTATAACATGGTGCTATTTTATGACGAATATTCTTCTGCGGCATTTGCTACTACAGTTGAGAAATACCTGAACTCTGAATTTGTCCAGCCAAGAATTGGACAAATAGAAACATCACATTCAGAGCCATCTTCAGAACACGCAATAATAGTGCATCCAAAAACTGCACAAATCGTCCAGCCAGAAATTGGACAAATGCCGAAGATTCTGGAATTAACAACATTGACCAATCATATTGAAATCTTATGCCGTTGTAAAAGTAACGAAGAACGGATGTTCTATATACTCTATGCCCATAAAGAGCATCTGGTGAAACGGGAACTTCAGCGTTGTATCTCAAATCAGACATATACGGCTTTATTAGGTAATAAGGACAATATGTCAAAAGGATTGCTTAAAACATATCCTGAAGCTCCGGTTATGTTTAAAGATACTCTATTTGTTGATTTTCTTGATTTGCCGAAGAAGCATAGCGAATCTCGTTTGAGAAATGGTTTGCTGGAGCACATGAAGCAGTTTATCCTTGAATTGGGCAAAGATTTTATATTCATGGATCAGGAATACCGTCTCAATATCGGAGCGTCCACCTTCAAGGCTGATTTGCTGTTCTTTCATCGTGGATTGCAAGCATTGGTCGCCGTGGAACTGAAAAAGACGAAGTTCCATCCTCGCGATCTCGGTCAGCTGGAATTTTATTTGGAGGCGCTTGACCGGGATGTGAAACGCTCCAACGAGAATCCGTCCATAGGCATAATTCTCTGTCCTGAAGCAGACCGGGTAGTGGTGGAATATGCTATGAGCCGTAGCATGAGCCCGACAATGATAGCTGAATACAAGCGTATCCTTATTCCACAGGAACGTATGCAAGAGAAACTGAATGAATTTTGCAACCTGTTTCTGAATAAAGACTGATTGCTATGGATACTAAGAAATTACGTCAAAAGATATTAGACCTTGCCATTCATGGTAAACTCGTACCGCAAGACCCGAATGATGAACCTGCATCTGTCCTGCTTGAGCACATCAAGGCAGAGAAAGAACGGTTGATAAAAGAGGGGAAGATAAAAGGAAGTAAAAAGTCTGCAAAGGCTTCTGATATGCCCCATTATGAGCAGGTGAAGCTTGAGGTACCAAATTCTTGGTATATGGTTTCTGTTTCAGATTTGTTTTTATTGAATCCGAAATCAGAATTAGAGGATAATATGAAAGTCGGATTTATTCCAATGGCACTTGTCGAGGATGGATTTTCAGGGAATCATTTCTATGAAGAACGTACATGGAAAGATGTCAAAAGGGGGTATTGTCACTTTCAAAATGGAGATATTGGCATAGCGAAAATATCGCCATGCTTTGAAAATCGTAAATCAACGATATTCAAAAATCTTCCTAATACTTATGGCGCAGGAACAACAGAATTAGTTATTCTCAGACCAATTAAAGTTTACACAAAATTCTATCTTTATCTTTTCAAATCAGATTGGTATGTCAAAGAAGGCACTAAATATTTCAAAGGTGTAGTTGGACAACAAAGAGTTCACAAAGAGATATTTACAGACTTACATATTCCTCTTCCTCCTTTTGCTGAGCAGCAACGCATCGTTGAAGAAATCGAATATTGGTTTGCCTTAATAGACCAGATAGAACAAGACAAATCTGACTTACAAACAGCAATTAGACAAACCAAAAGCAAAATTCTTGACCTTGCCATTCACGGCAAGCTCGTTCCGCAAAACCCGAATGACGAGCCAGCATCGGAACTGCTAAAACGCATCAACCCGAAAGCCGAAATCACTTGTGATAACGGGCATTATCCGCAGTTGCCTGATAGTTGGACAATAGTTCCCATGCAAATGCTATGTTCTTTGACGGATGGAGAGAAACTTGACGGTAAGGGAATGCCAAATCTTGATGTAAAATATCTAAGAGGAGAACGTGACTTTAAGACACTGACAAATGGACGATATGTAGCAGCCAATAGCCTATTGATTTTGGTTGATGGAGAAAACTCTGGTGAAGTGTTCAGAACGCCGATTGAAGGTTATCAAGGCAGCACATTCAAGCAACTACATATCAATAAAAATATGCTTGCAGAGTACATCTTACACGTTATAAACCTGCATCGTAAAGCATTGCGTGAAAACAAAGTAGGTTCGGCAATACCTCATCTGGATAAGAAGCTATTTAAGGCAATAGAAGTACCCGTACCACCTTATGATGAACAAGTAAGAATTGTAACTGTGATAAATTCAATGCATAGTAAATTGGACGCAATAATGGAGAATTTATAAACTCTCCATTATTGCATCAAGTTTTTCAAACATTGCGTTTGCTGCATTGATTATACGCTTTTGTTCTTCTTTTGGTGGTATTGGTATGCAAAGTTTAGAGTATTCTGAAATCCAATAACGCTTATGAGTGTCACCAATGAGCCGTGTTATGTTCATAAACATAGCAACATATTCAATTTCTATATCATCTGCTACTTTTAAGATTTTCATAGCAGATGATTTCACCTTGAATGGAAAATCAACGAGTTTAGAATCTGTGGTGAAGTCATCAAAAATGATACAGGGCGTATTCTGATAAATGCCTTCTGTTTCGTTGGTATATCCTATTACAAAAGACTTCCCTGCCGTTAAAACAGGGGTTAAATATCTGTCGTCATAATCAGTTGAATTGACTATATAGGCTTGTGGTTGTTCGTATTCAACTATGTCCTCTAATCGGCATTTGCACCACCCGTCAGGCAACTGCGGATAATGCCCGTTAGGTTGCGCTTTATATTGTTATCGTATTCATCAAAAATAAATATATATGATAACAAGATTCAAAGACTATCTTGCCAAAACGAATTTGGCAAAGAACACCGTAGCATCGTATGTGTGGACGGTGAACTACTTTCTCAGTCACTATGGAGAAGTGAACAAGAAAAACCTGTTGGCCTATAAGGGCTATCTGGTGGAAAACTTCAAACCGCAGACCGTCAATCTCCGTTTGCAAGGCATCAACAAGTATCTGGAGTTTACCAAGCACGACAGGCTGAAAGTGAAGTTTGTCAAAGTGCAACAAAAGAACTTTTTAGAGAATGTCATCAGCGATGCCGATTACAAGTTTCTGAAAGCTCAGTTGAAGGCTGACGGTTACGAGGATTGGTATTTCGTAGTATGGTTCATGGCGGCGACAGGTGCACGGGTAAGTGAGTTGCTTCACATAAAGGTTGAACACGTGAAAGTGGGTTATCTCGACCTTTACAGCAAAGGTGGCAAAGTGCGCCGTTTATACATTCCCAAAAACTTGCGGAGTGAAGCTTCATTATGGCTGAAAAGAAAGGGTATCACGAGCGGCTATCTCTTTCTCAACCGTTTTGGGCAGCGCATAACGACACGCGGTATTGCCCAACAGTTAAAGCATTTTGCCGATAAATATGGATTGAACCGTGATGTTGTTTATCCTCATTCTTTTCGTCACCGTTTCGCCAAGAACTTCCTTGACCGTTTCAACGACCTTGCTTTATTGGCCGACCTTATGGGACATGAAAGCATAGAAACCACTCGCATCTACCTGCGCCGCACCGCCAGCGAACAGCAGAAAATTGTCGATAAGGTAGTAAATTGGTAATAACGTAGCCTTAGAAGCGCATCTTATCACGCTTCTAAGGCATTTTCAATGTTATCAAGAACGGAAAACAGCTCTTCAATCTTTAACACTATTCTATCTTGTTCTTTTCGTGGCGGTAATGGCATTCCTATTTTATGCAATTCATTGGACGACAACCCTAGCAATCCAATGCCTTTACCTCCTATTCGATTATGTTCTTTCAAGAACCGTAAAACATAATAATAAAATGAGACATTCAAGTCTCCTTTAGGACGCAATCTATGAATGTGATTCTGAATGCAGATATTGTAATCAAAATTCCATATTGCAGAACGGCCAACATCTCCGCCTTCACATACAAGTAAGTCACCCTTTTGAACAGTACATTTTTCTAACTCATTATCCCTAAAAGGCATTTGTTTAACAAGAGACAAGTCAAACTGATTCCAATACACATTGGATGTTGTAAGATAGTTTCTCAATACACCTTCTTTGTTTGATGAGTTAAGAGCCTTTCCCGTATTATGATAGAATATATCTCCTAGAATTACATCAATCCAACCAACGGGATAATGCCCGTTATCACAAGTGATTTCGGCCTTAGGATTGATGCGTTTTAGCAGTTCCGATGCTGGCTCGTCATTCGGGTCTTGCGGAACGAGTTTGCCGTGAATGGCGAGGTCAAGAATTTTGCTTTTGGCTTGCTTGATAGTATCTTGTAAATCTGATTGACTTTGCTCAATAGTGCTTATTAAATCAAAACAATATTCTAATTCTGCTATGATTCTTTTCTGCTCAGAAAGAGGAGGCAATGGAACTCTCATATTTTGAGATTGCGTCAAAGAAATATTTACCTGCCCTGCTGAACCTTTTGTAGAAATAGAATTTATTTCTGACATTTCTGACAAATAATAAAATAGATACTTTGTCAATATGGCTTTATGAAGTAGCGGACGTATTAACACTGCTGCTTGATTAAAATTTGCCTGTGGTAAAGAAGGTGGAATAATTGCTAATTTGCCTAAAGGAGGACCTACTATATTCATGATTAAATCTCCAACCTCTGTGCGAGAACGTTGAAGTTTCCCATTATGAGTTTCTGTTTTAATATATTGAGGTTTAAAATCAAAATCAATTTTTTGATTCCTTAAATTATACATTTTAATATATGGTATTCCATTAGAAACGAATGATTCTTTACTTGGTGTACTACCAGAAGCAACATAAGCAATATCCTCTAACTTACACCATTCCCACCCTTTCGGCAACAAGTAGGGATAATGGGGCGTATGTATAGTAAGTGATGCTTAATTATATGCTAAAGTTTTTCCGTAATATATTTTGAATTAGTTTTTATCTTCTATTCCCTTTTTTCTGTTCTCCCCACGGGAGGTCAGACGATGAGCCACCAGAACCAGTACCAACATGAACCTCTGCCGGTCCACCGGCAACAAGGGTAAAAGCTGCACCCAATAGCTCTGCCT
>ERZ779729.1837-NODE-1837-length-14070-cov-3.153122_pt1 | contig 14070 bp, 1 predicted proteins | sample MGYA00511072_ERZ779729 | MGnify/ENA primary metagenome ERZ779729 (study PRJEB29588, sample SAMEA2156675) | human gut metagenome | biome: human gut; feature: human-associated habitat; material: faeces | place: Denmark | collected 2008/2010 ...
GGCACGGCCGCCGTGCGCATGTCGCCCGCGCTCGATGGGATTGACTGGCAGAAGACGGTGCCGCTTCTCTCGGGCCGATGCGTCGACTGGGACGATCGATTGGAGCGCGATGTGCTCGTGCTTCCGTCGGGCGGCAAGCGCGTCGTCTTCCGCGGCGGTTATCCAGGCGCCTGCGGGAAGGAAGAGCTACAAATGTCGCTCGAAACGGCCGACGCGTTTGCGGAGCGAGCGATCCGAACGATTTGGACGTCGCTCGGCGGAACCTGGAACGGACGGCTTCGGTCAAGCGCCGATCCGCTGGAGACTGCCATTCTTAAGAGCGAGGGCTACGCGCTCGCAGTTGCGCAGCGGTCGCGGTCCGTTTTCTCGCTTGTCCGCGACATCAATAAGGATTCGATCAATCCCGGCGCGGAAAGTCTCTTTCTTTCGCTTTCGGAAGAACGCACAGCCGAAGCGTCTGCGGCGGTGATTGACCGCTGGCTTTACGGCAGAGGCATTTCGCACGAGAGCTTCGTGATCGGCGGCGGAGACGGCCTTGATTCCCGCGCCCGCGTGGACGCGAAGCTCATGGGCGATTTGCTTTCATATGCGCAGCAGTCGCCCTGCTGGTCGGATTTCCTTCGCAGTCTGCCGGAGGTTGGCGTTGACGGGACCATGAAGCGGCGGGGACTGCCTGGCGTCACGGCTTATGCCAAAACCGGAACGCTCGCAACGACAAGAACGCTCGCGGGCTATGTTCGGCACCGGTCAGGGCGGCTCCTCTCCGTCTACGGGGCAGTTTGGGGCAAGAGCGCCATGCCGGGGGCGCGGGCGTTTCTCGATGGGATTCTCCTCTGGGCGGCTTCGCTGGAAAATGCGCATTTCATAGTTGCGTAGCTGAAGAGATCCAGCCGAAGCAAATACAGACCACTCAGAATCGCCAAAAATCCACTGAGGGATTATTTGACTCGGGTAAACTCATTCGAATTTATTCATATTTAATAATCCTAAATATTATTGAGGCACTTTTTATTTAACATTTGCGCATTTTATTGAAAATGTCAATGATCAGCAGAGGTCAGTGGTTTTGGAAAACGAAAAAAGAGACGTGGTAATAACTAAAAATAAAGCTGTAAACAATTTGTTAATTTTATTATTCTGGCTGATTTATAGATAATCGTTTGTTAATGGTTAGATTATTTAAATCGATTATCTGTTTGTATTTTATATTAAGGTAACACAGTAACAACAGGATGATAAACAAGGGAAAATAACAGAAATTTTTGAGCTGAATAATGATTTTTGATGCTGGGGTGTCGTGTTCATGCTTATGTCATAAAATCGATATTAATAATGGCGACGGCATTATTAAGGACCCCATTTGCGCATTTAAATAAAAGTAATTCGGAAAGTATTAAACAAAATCCGAAAAAGCGCAGTTGTTAATTCGAAGTTAGGAAGAGAATCAAAGCGTGATTCTCTTTGCGGCAACTTTTGGGCAGGCCGTCGACGGATTTTCGAAATGGAGACGCCATGAACAAGATCTATCGAGTGATTTGGAGTTGCATCCTTAAGCAATTTGTCGTAGTCAATGAATTAACGAAGGCGCGGGGGAAAGCGAGCAGGGCGCACATTGGGAAGCGGCGTCAAAGCCTGCCGATTTTGACGGTGACGCGCAGCAAAGTGGCGGCGGCTCTGCTGGCTGCGTTGGGCGGGATGGCGCTTTCCGCGGCTGCGGCTGAGAACGACGGCTGGCTCGATCTCCGGTCTGCTGATTTGCCGACTGTTGTTCGCAACGATGCACCTGTCGAGCTTCATCAAGAAGAGGGCGGAGCTGTCAGCTTTACGTTTGAGGATTTGCATCTCGATGAGGTCTCGCGCATAGAAGGCAATCATGCTTTTGACCCCTATCTTTGGAATGAGCATCAAACTGACTCGGGCGAGGTAAGGCCGGCCATCGATCAGACCGTCAAAGTCATCGGAAGCGGAACTTCGCGCGTTGACGAAGAAGCTCGAGGCTGGGTCAGCTTGAAGGATCAGGATTGGAGCGCTGTTGCTAAAGGCAATCCTGGCTCAAACGGCAGTTTGTCGGCTGGAGATGTGCTTGAATCCGGCGGAACCGTCACGATTACCAACATTTCTGACGGCGAAGAAACGACGACTGGTCCGATCTATTCGGAAGATGCATTCCAGGCGGCGCTCCAGAACGAATTTACATTGGGCGGCACAGAGGCAGTTGTCTTTAAGGATGAAGTGACCGGGACGGACCGAACCGCCAACGTCTGGCGTCCATATGACGCTGACAGCAACCCCGATGGCTTTCGGGAAATGGCTTACGAGGCTGACGAAGCTTTCCCGCGCCCGCAGAAGTCTGACTTTTATGATGACAATGGCAATCGCCTCGGGGCAGGGCAGTATGTCGACAAGGTTTTCTTCTCTGTCAAGGGAGATGCCGGGCTGCGCGTGCAGGTCGGAAGCAATGAAGCGCCGAGCGAATTCAATGCGATTCTGAAAGTAAGCGACGGCAATGCCTACTCAACTGTGTTTGAAGCGGTTGACGGCGGAGAAATTTCTTACGAATCCAAGACAAATGTTGCCTTGGCTGCCGACAGCGACGTTGCGGGCGGCAATCATTCCATCGGCTGGACGCATGAATATATTTCCTACACCAATCTGGCAGTGGCTGACCTCGACACGCTCACTTATGTGAAGAAGGATCAGGAAGGCAATGAAGAAACAGTTACTGTGCGCCGAAACGATGCTGAAAAGATAGCGGAACTAACGGCAGGCGGTTTTGAATTAGATGAATCGCGCACCGTCGCTTTCACTGTCAAGGATTACGATTCGCTCGTGGCGTACAACGAGTATCTGATCGGGATGCTCGGGAAGAAAAACGAGTCCGGCTCCTACGATGAAGCCTGGTACCAGGCGGCCTTCCAAAAGGGCTTTGTGATTGGAACGCAGTCTTGGACTGCTGACTTTCCGCCGACGGCAGATTTCTATGTGCCGGCAGATGATTCGAGCGCGAAAGGCGCCAATCAGCAGCAGGTCTCCTTCATTCGAGCCGGAAAATCTGAGGGTGCTGAGGCCGATGCTGATTATGGCCGGGTCGTTGTACGCGAAAATGCCGAAATCAGAATGGCAAGCAGCCTTGCCTCAATTCTTCGCGTTGATGGCGAAGGACAAGCCGATAGCCCTATTCAAGATATTCAAGACGCCGATGCCGTCATTGAAAAAGGTGCAACGCTGCAGGTGTCGGGCGCTTACGGCTGGGCGGTAAATGCGCACGGCGGTGCCGTTTGGAATGCCGGCACGATTGCGGTCGGCGAGCAAACGCAGGCGGGCGAAGGCTTGCGCGTCCAGGACGGCTACGGTCTTGTCGGCGTTCATTTGGAACAGGGCGCACGCTTTGAAAATCAAGCGGGCGGCCTTGTTCAGTACGGCGCCGGTTCCTTCGGCAAGGCGGTCGAAGTTGAAAGCGGCAGCGTCTTTTCAAATGCAGGCCTGCTTAATATGGCGACAGGTGCTTTCCGTGCGCCGACCAAAGACGACAATTACGGCGTTCGGCAGAATTTCGAACGTTCGTCGCTTGTTACGGTTTCGAGCGAAAACAGCAATGCGCCCAGCCGCTTCGTTAATGAAGCGGGCGGCGTCATCTATCTGGGCGGCAGCAACGTTGAGCAGGCCGATCTGCCGACAGAGTGGTCGAAAGAGAATGTTCTCGATTACATGTCTAAAACCACAAGTGCGGAATCGCATGAGCAGCCGCTCGACGTGTTTGCCATTGGCAGCGGCGGAGAGTTCGTCAATGAGGGGGTGATTTCGACCGGCACCGGCCTGCGAAACATGAACATTGTGCGGCTGGAGGAATCGGGCGCCAAGTTTGTCAATAAGGGCGCCATTACTCTCAATACCGTCAAGACCAGCGACGGCGATCAGAGCTTCAATTCCGTCGTGCAGGCGCTTGCGGGAACAGAAGCCGTCAATGAAGGCACGATTGTTCTCAATGGCGTCAACGCTGTTGCGCTGCAGGCTCTGGACGCGGAAGAAAATGATACAAATCCCCGCGTTGTGAACAAAGGAACAATTACTGTTGGCGCCGCTGGTGAGGGCAGCGCGCCCAATTACGCCATCTGGGCTGAGGGTGCTGGAACACTGGCGCAAAATGCCGGCACGATCAATCTCGAAGGCGATCGTGCGATTGGCATTCACGCGCGAAATGGCGCGGACATTTTGGTAACTGAAAATGCCGCCATCAATTTTGATTCCAGCAACACGGGTGCAGAGGGGCAGATTGCCTATCTCATCTACGGCCAAGGAGAAGGCGGTGAAGCGACGTCGATAACCGATTCGAGCACTTCTTCTCACGCAGTGACCGCAGACCGTTCAACGTACTTCCGCGTGGATACTGGCGCCTCGCTGGATCTGCGCAACGGCAGCTACAGTGTTTCAGGGGAAGGATCGAGCATCATTACCGTCACGGGCGAAGGCGCGAACTTTACCGCATCCAATTCGGATGCCGAAAAGCTGAATCTCAGCGTGACGGGGAAGGATTCGGCTGCGCTCCTTGTTACGGGCGGCGGCTATGCATTTTGGGGAGGGAACGTTGACATTGATGTGACCGGCGAAGATTCCGCGATCGCCATCATCTCCGGTGAATACATCGACGTAGAGACCAACGAGCCGGATCCCTCGAAGTTCGCTGAAACTTATTTCGACAACAAGGCAACAGTAACGGGCGATGACGTTTCAAGCGAAGCCGTGGCGTTTCGCGTTCAAACGGGCGGCGTCCTGCGGAACCAGGGGCAGATCGTTTTTGAAGATCAAGCTCAAGAAAGCACTCAAACCTTTACGGGGGTGCTGCTTGAAGGCGGCAAACTCTTAAACGGCTGGGATGAGCACGGCGAACCGCTTGAAAACGCTGACGACGTGAAAATATCAGTCGACGGCATTGCCGTTGAGATTCGCGGCGCGGACGGGGAAGAGACGCTTCAAAGCGAGCTTCAGAATCGCGGCACTATAGAGGCAACCGACGGCACTGCAGCTCTATATTTGACGCAGAAGGCATCCTTGCTCCTTACCGGTTCGGACGAAGGAACGATCACCGCAGGCGGCGCTGCGCATGCGATTTTGGCGGACCAATCTGCCGGCGTCTTAACGCTGGACGGCGCTTCTCTAGTCATGAAGGAGGGCGGCAGCGGCAATGCTGTTGAGAACCGCTCAGAGAACGCCCTCAATGTCAATGCCGCGAACATTCAGATTGAAAACGGCATCGGCATTCATTCTGAAAAAATTAATTTCGGGGCATCCGATAAGACCACAACTATCCGCGTCAACGGAGAAAACGGCGTTGGCATTCAGCAGGAAAAAATCAATGCCGAGGGAATAGGCAGCGCAACCACTGAAGACCTCAAATTCAACAACAGCGTGACTGTTGTTGGAGCAACGTTGGAGAACGACGACACAGACTACCGCGGCACCGGCATCGCTGCCAATACGACGGGAGCCGTGACAGTCGACGGCACGCTCAAAGGGCTAAAGACCGGGGTTGAAGTGCTCGGGAACGCTCAAAGCGTGACGGTCGGGGAGAATGCGCGGATAGAAGTTGGCTCAGATGGTGAAGAGGCGGGGGCCGGCATCGACCTTTCTTCCTCTGGCGATGTTGTGAAAACTGTCGGCGCCGTTGAGGTTGTGCAGAAGAGCAGCATTGATGCGGTCGGCACGGCCGACGGCCTCGACTTTTCCGGCAGCCGGATAGCTGGTCCGATCGAAGTCGCTGGGGAAGTTTCTGTTCAGAATGGCGCTGCAGTCAATTTATCCCAAACCAACAGCGAATCGACAGATCCTATCAAGGTGACAATTTCAGGGACCTTGTCGGTTGCGGATAACGGATCAGGTGCAGGCATTCTCGTCGACTCGATTCAGCACGAACTTCAGATTGTGAATTCGGGCACGATCAGCGCTTCGCAGACTGGCGACGGCATTCGCGGCAGCGGCGTTGCTGCTTCGGTCAACATCGTCAACTCCGGAAAAATCGAAGGCGGCATCCAGCTTGAAAACGATGACGGCCGCCAGGTAAGACACAAGGTTGATTTGGAATCGGGCTCCGAACTCGCAGGCGGCATAGCTCTGAGCACCGGCGACGACATTGTGACAGTCGCCGGCAGCGCCGACCGGATTGATACGCAGGCGGGCAATGACCGCGTTGAAATTCAATCGTCCGGCACCGCAGGCGAGGTTGTCCTCGGTGAGGGCGATGACGAGCTCCGCCTAACCAAGCTTGTTGCGGATTTGACTGCTGATGCTGAAGCCGGCGTCAATCAGCCTTTTTCAAGCGCTTCTGGCGGTGAAGGCTTCGACGTTTTTGCTCTCCTCGACGAGAGCACTGTCTCAGTTGACGGAAAAGGGGCCGATGCAATTACGGATTTCGAGCGCATCGAGTTAACGAAAAGCAAGCTCACGCTGGAGGGCGAAAATGCGCTCTTCCTTAACAATCCGACCAATCCGACTGACGTGCTTTATAAAGCGCAGGTTGCTTTTCAGGATGCCGATTCGATACTCACACTTAAATTCGGCGAAACCGACACGATCTTCAACTACGGCTGGACCATGGAAGGGGCGGGAACGCTGCGTGTCGAGGGCAATTCAGGCGATTCACAGGAAACGTTTGCGTTTGACTTCGAGTCTCAGTCCAATGCGGGGGTGCTCGCCGATTGGACGGGTGAAAATTTCACCGGCAAGTTTGAGCTCGCTAATGCTAACGCAGACCTTGACGCACTTACGGCGCGTGCTTTGAGAAGTTCTACCGCCTACATTAAGGATGGTGCCGTTCTGACAGTGGGCCGCGTGGATAATGAGGGTGACGATAACGTCTTTTCGTATCTGAGCGGGCTTGTGTTCGATGGCGGCACGGTCGCCTGGGACGAAGAATCGAACATTCAGGCCAGTTCTTCTGCCGAACGCGGCGAAATCATCTTCACAGACAGCCAGCGCAAAATCAAAATTGCCGATAACGGCGTTCTTGATTTCAGTAAGGGCGGCATTGTTTCAGTCCAGATTGATACTGACGTAGACAGCAGCTTGGAGACTGACAACAACGTCACGCATTTCACGCTGATGGAGCAGGATGAAGGCTCAGTTGATGTTCAGCTGATTCAAGCCGGACAGAATGTTGAGTTCCTCGGTGATGTCAGCAATCTGACCCTCGTCATGAAGGAGGGCGATCGAGTGCTTGAACCGCAGGATTTGGCAGTCGATCTTTATAACGAGGCAGGCCTGACAAAAACGGCTATTGCCTACTACAACTATGGTCTTTCGACGTCTTCGCTCGGTCAGGGGCACGGCCACGGTTACGGCTCTGATTCTGGTGAAGAAACGGGCGAGCAGAACGGTCTCTATCTAGCTAAGCGCCTCGAACGCATTCATCTCATTGGAACTGGTGAAGAATCATCGCCGCTCATGACGCTGCGCGGCAATGAGCAGTCGGTTTTTGGCGACGAATTGCATGCGCTGCTCTATGGCGAGGGGGGCTTCCAGTTCACGGGCTTCAATCCCGAACCTGAAGGGGGCAGCCGTGCTGTCGGCTACATCACGAACGGCGACAACGTCTATTCCGGAAAGACGCTTATAGGCGAAAACACGACGCTGGTTGTGGCTGTCAGCGGTGCTTTGGGCGGGACGGATAATCAATTTACAGACTCTGCTGACAAGAAGACGTACGAAGGCCTCTATACCAAAGAGGTGGCTGTTGAAGCTAATGCCACTTTGCGCTTGGGGGTTTACGGAACTACGGATGATGACTACGGTGAGGCATCAGTCAACCAGACGATAGGGAGCTTGAGCGTTAGCGATCTCGGGAATGTTGATCTGGGCGCCAGCACGCTAACTATCGCTTGGGTGAGCGATGACAGCGGACAAGAAAGCTGGATAAATGGGTCTTTAATCGGGGACGAAGAATCTCGAGTTGAACTCGTGAACGGCAGTCTTAGCGTGAATAATGTCAATCGGCGCTATAGCGGCACGACCTGGATCAATTCGGGGGCGAAGGCTTCGATAGTCGCCGGTCTGTCGTTAGGCAGCGGCACTATTGAGCTCGAAGGCGACGGCAGTGTTGCATCGATGTTGCAAATCGCCCCCGATACGTCTGAAATCTTCCAACTTGGTGCGCTCGTTAAATCAACCGGAGATGCCGTCGCAAATCGCAACGGCCTGATTGAGTTTGGCCAACCTTATGCTCAGCCCTACACAAGCGAATTCCAGTTTGCTAAAGGGGAAAACGATTTCCACGGAACACTTGCGCTCACGAATGCTATCTACGATTTTGGCGCAGAGAATTCAGGCAACGCTGAAGCGCTTGATGATGCTACGTTGAAGTTGCACGAAGGCGTGAGCGTAAAGACTTCCGGCCAAAACCATCTTGCCTCGATAGTCTTCGGCGATGCCATTAACGATCAAAACCCGATCAACAAGGTTGACTTCAGCTATCTGTCGCTCGGCAGGGCAGTCAACGATCATGCGTTCATACTTGGCGGCACAGGATCGGATGAAAATGCCGTTCAAATTGGCGATGGTTGGACGACCTTTACGGTTGCGGCTACCCAGGAGGGTGTCGTTTCCGGCGGCAAGTCATTGCAGGAAGCCGCCGACGGATCTGTTGCCGATGGCGCTCTTTCCCTGCTCGACCAAGACGACGGGAAAATGTTCACCGCGCTCATCAAGCATGAGGGGAACGCTAAATCCAAAGTCGAACAGACGGCTATCGACAAGCACCTCGAGCTCGTTGGTCTTGATGGAGAGGACAACGAAGTCGCGCTCAAGTCGGCTGTCGTCGAATTGATGAAGGCAGGAACGAACGGAGAAACGAAGATTGCCGACGGCTATTACGAACTGGTTGCCCAGGGCGACTCGCTTCTCACAACCAATGAAATCGGCGACATCGGCGTTACGTCGAAGCTCACGCGCATCGATATTGTTGACGGGCAAACCGTCACATTCGACGATGTGGAAGGCGAAACGAAGGACAACAAATTCTCTGCGCTCATTACCGAACAAGGCAAGGGCGGCAGCATTGCAATTGCACCTGTTGAAATCGGCGAATCTGATTCGAAAGAAACCGAAGTCATACTCTCGAACAGTCAGAATCGTTTTACCGGTTCTACGACTATTCTTGATGGCGCGCATTTGACCCTCGGGGAGAATGATGTACTTGGTTCGCGTAACGAAAACGATTTGAAGCAAACGGGCTTTACGTCGAGCGTCATTCTTGTCGGCGAGTCGAGTGTTCTCGATTTGAATGGCAAGTCGCAGACGATCGGCTCTGTTTCGCCAAAAAGTAACATCTCAATCGAAAACTCAATCGATCAAAGCCTTCGTAATATTGGCGGCATCATTGATTTTGGAGAATCAGGCAATCTCAGCATTGCAGGATTAAGCGACAGCGCGGTTGGTGAGATTTGCGGTTCGGGCAAACTGACGCTCGAAAAATCGGATCTTTACATCAATCACGATTCGAAGACATCTGTTGAATTCAAGATCGGAACAGATGGAACAGGTCGACTGATTGCAGGTTCAGACGATGCCCTTGGTTCCGGCAGCGTTTCTCTTGCCGGCGATGACGATCAGCTAGTGCTTGCACTGACGGGGACGAACAATACCTTTGATAATGCCGTTTCGGGTTCCGGCTCCATGGAATTTTGGAGCGGCACCAACGTGACTGTTTTGGGCAGTGAGGCAGGCAATTCGTTTAGTGGCGGCGTGATTGTTCGAAATGGTGCCGACGTCGATATGGGCAACGCCGAAAACGACGGACGCAAGTTCGCGGGTTCGGGCAATTTCACGATCGATGAAGGCGGCAAGCTCACGATGAACGTAGTAAGCAGCGACTGGCAGCTTGCTGAAACGAAACAGCTTGTGCAAGGTGCAGGCACGCTTGCGGTTGTTCAGAACGGCTCGCGCCAGGAAAGCTTTGTTTTTGCTGAGGATCAAAATAAAAACGAAGACACTTCGTTCACTGGTCGTCTGGATCTTACGAATATTCGAATTGGATTCGCTGATGCCAATAATAAATCTGAAGGCGAAAGCCGCAATAAAGGCATTCTTAAAGACGTCACGCTTGTTTTGAATGACAAATCCGTCGGTGACTTCAATGCAAAAGATATTCAATTCGCCGGTTTTGAAACCGTCGGAGAGAATGTTCTGCTCGACTATACGGCATTCGAAAATCAGTGGACGGCCCATGGCAATGCCACAAACGTTATTTATGCTGATTCCTTCAAATTTGATTCGACAAGTACAGGGGTAGTTGCCGTTGATCTAGGCAATGTTGAAAATTCGATCAAGAATGCTGAGACCGAAGTTAACGGCATTGGCGAACTCCCGCTCCTTGATCAGGACAACGGCACTGTCATCTATTACCTCGGTCTTTTGACTGAGGGAAATTCAGGCAAGGTCGAAGGCAGCCTTGCTGGATTCGATTTGAAGCTCTTGAATAGCAATAACGAACTTGATGCTCCCGACAATCCCTACAGCGCCGTTATCGAACAGGAAGGCAAAGAAGTCGCAACGGGGTACTACAACCTGGGCCTCAGTACGGACGACAAAGGCTTTGGCGTGAATTTCGGCTTGCAGGAAATCTGGGTGTACGGTGGAAACACGCTCAAGCTTGCTTCGGGCGATGACAACACGCTCTCAGCTCGCCTGACGGAACATCCGAATGCCCAGAGTGAAGTGACTGAAGATCATCCGGAAGGCATTGGTTCGATTGAAGTCATTGGCGGTGAAACCGTTCGACTGTCGAACCCTGAAAACGACATCACGGGCAAGGCGACAATTGGCGACGAAGCTACGCTCATTGTTGCTGCGAGCGGCGCGCTGGGCGGCGGCTTGTCCGAAGACGAGGGTTCAGAAATGCGGTACGGCTATGTTTCCAATGTGATGACAAAATCGGGCACCCTGCAGATCGGTGAAGATTCTTCGAACGGTGTCGAGCAAGCCATCGGAACCATCCATGTCGAAGAAGCTGGCGCCATCGTTCTCAAGGAAGATTCGAAGCTCACTATAGCGGGTGGCTTTGATGAGGGACCACGTGAACTTGCTGACAATGAAATCCTCGGGCGCATCTCGGGTGATGACCGCGCGCAGCTCATCGTTGCGGGTGGCTCGGCCCTCACTGTTTCGGCAGACAACAATGTTGCGAACAATGATGAATCCTCTTTCCGTACGATAGTGACAGGGGGTTCAAAGCTTACCCTTCGCAATTCTCTGAGCCTTGGCATCGGCGTCATCGAGCTCGCGGACGGCAGCGAGGGTTCGGAGGATACGCTTGTGATTGAAGCCAACAACAGTGACTGGACGATGGAGAATGCGCTTGCGGGTGCAGGTCTTGTTCAATTCACTGGCAACGATCAGGCGCTTAACGATCAGGCGCTTTATTTGAAAGAGGATGAGAACGAGAAATTCACGGGGACGCTCTCGATAACGAACGGCATTTTCGGCATGCAGGGTGACGCCGCAGAGGGAAGTGAAACCAATGAACGCGAACAGACGAACGCTTGCGTCATGGCGAATGCTTCGCTTGAAATGACAGCGGGCTCGCATCTGGCCCTCTCTGGAGGGCGCACCACGCTCGCTAACCTTACGCTCTCGGGCTCTACGCTGGCGGCGGGCGCCATCGTGTCTGACGATTCCGGCAGCTACTACAGTTCCGGCTGGATCGACATGACGCGCGAGGACAACAGCAGCGGCATTCTCACGATCGAGGACCAGAATACGCTTCAGTTGAGCGGTCTCGGCAACATCAACGACTTCAGCCTGCTCCTGCAGGACGACGGCGTCGTAGCGACCATTATCAAGGCAAATAGCGTCGATAAAGATGAAAATTCATCTGTTCACTTGAGCCTTCCCGAGAATGATCAGCCGGATCCGTATAAGAACCTGGTTTCGCAGTCGCTTCAGAACGGCGCAGCGACAGGCTGGTATGGCGTCGACAATAACGAAGCCTTCTTTGAGAACGATAATCAGGCCGGCCTTTTCGTCAAAGCGCAGCTTCTGGAAGCCAACGTGGCTGAAGGAAAAACGCTGCATCTGATGCCGGAAGACGGGGTGGAGGAAGCGCAACCTGGTTCGACCTTCAGTGCAGCGATTACCGGCAAAGGCAACATCAGCGTTTCAGGCAACGTTACGCTCAAGCCCGCTGAGGAAGGCTCGTTCATCACGAGCTTTACTGGCACGACGTTGGTGTCGCAAGAATCGACGTTGAGGCTTGCGAGCTCGGGGAGCTTGGGTACACGCGACAGCCATACGTCCGTCGTGTATCTCTCGAATGGCGCGAAGCTGTCTGTCCTTGAAGGCACGAATCAATATGCGGGCGGGCTCGATACAGCAGAAAAGGCTGTTGTTGAGCTCGGGGAAGAGTCTGTCCTCTATCTGACAGGGACGGATAAAGCCGGTCTTTCTTCCGATATTCGCTATGCAAATACGTTGCAAGGCACTGGCGATCTCGTGATTACGGGCGGGACGCATCGGATTGAATCGGCCAATGACAATTACGGCGGTACCGATCAGGCTGGCGACGCGGCGATGGTCAAGGTAGGCGAAGCAGGCACGGAAGCGGCAGCAACGCTCGAAATCGGTCACGCTTCTGCGCTTGGCAGCGCCGATGTCTCCTTGGCTGAAAAGGGGACGCTTGCTTTTGTTCGTCTCGACGAAGACGGCTTCAATGACGCTTTCACGAATAAGCTCGCAGGGAATGGCACCGTTGTGGCGCTTGAAGGTGTGACGGCAGAAATCGACGAAAATGCCGGCGAAGCTTTCGAGGGACTCTATCAAGTGAATGAGGGTGCGTTGCTGACTTTGACCGGCGCCGAAGAATTCGGATCTGCCGACGGCTTCGTTGCTGACGGCGGGACGCTGAGTCTCAGAATTACGCTCGGCGATTCCGAGAATTCTTGGACGATGTCTGAAAACACCGTGACAGGGCATGGCGTATTTGCGGTTGATTTGGGACGACCCTCCCAAGGCGTTTCGATCGATGCCGTCAACAATCAGCTCAATTTCGGAAAGACTGTTGCCAAAGAAATGGCTAAAGGTTTTGACGGGACGCTCTCTTTGACGAATGCTCGCTTGAGAATTCAGGACGTTGCTTCTACTGAACAGGCGCCCGATGGCAACTATGCTGAAACGGCGCTCGCCAAGGCGGTCCTTGAAATTGGCAAGGGTGCCCGCGTCATGGTCGGTGACAACGATTTTGCGTACGGGAAGACGTATCACGAGATCGGCGGGTTAAGCTTTGCTGCTGATGCAGATAGCGACGGGACGCTTCGTTTGGGTGAAACGACGGCCATCAATCTTGGAGAAATGAGTGATCCGCAGAGTCCGCTGCTCTCCGTCACCAAACTGGATGCAACGGGGTCCGGCTTCATTGAAATCAATGTGACTGATGATGCGTTTGCCGGTACTGGTAATTCAGCGGCTGAAACGCAGAATAAATATCATTCGCTTCTGGACCAGGATGACGGCAACTTGTTCGTTCAGCTCATTCGAGCTACCGGGGGTAAAGATGATATTGAAGGGCACGGCGGTTCAATCGGCATCAAGTTCGTTCAGAACGGAGAGATTTTGAATGCCGACACTCAGCCGGCGATTGAAGATACGCTTGCCAAGATTAGTCAATATGATCGTGAAGGTGATGATGCGCCGACCGTTGCGGTTGGACATTACGGCTACCGCGCGAGCATTTACGATGACGACGGCAAAACGTCTGGGAATGACAGCAACAACGGCTTGTGGCTCGCTTACGGCTTGAAGCAGACGGATATTCAGAATGGACAGACGTTGGTGCTGACGCCGGGAACTGCCGGCCGGAACGGATCGTCGGATTTCAGCGCAAAGATCACGGAAATTCAATACGACCTGGATACCATGCAGGTGAAAGACGTAGCGGCGGAAGATAGTGTCGGCAACGTCGAAATTCGTGGTGATGTTTCGATATCTAATCAAGAAAACGCTTTCCACGGAAGAACGACCGTTACGGAAGGAAGCACGCTGCTGGCGGCTGCTGACAATGTCCTTGGACAAGCAAAAGATTTGCAGCAC
>ERZ779729.1839-NODE-1839-length-14058-cov-10.981433_pt1 | contig 14058 bp, 14 predicted proteins | sample MGYA00511072_ERZ779729 | MGnify/ENA primary metagenome ERZ779729 (study PRJEB29588, sample SAMEA2156675) | human gut metagenome | biome: human gut; feature: human-associated habitat; material: faeces | place: Denmark | collected 2008/2010 ...
CGGCCTGCGGCGCGGCGAGATCTGCGCGCTCATGTGGCGCGACTTCGACGCGAAGGCCGGGACGCTCGGAATCTCCCGGACGCTGCACAGCAAGGGACAGGGCATCTACGCCCTCGGTGACACGAAAACGAGCCAGGGCAACCGCACGATCATCCTGCCGGAGAGCGTCGCGGCGCTGCTGCGGGCGCGGAAGAAAGCCTCCATCAGCCAATGGATTTTCCCGCAGCCGGCCAGTCCGGAGCTGCCGATGAATCCGGGAACGGCATACCGGCGGCTGAAAACGCTGTTGGAGGAAGCGGGCCTGCCGAGCATTCGCTTTCATGATCTTCGTCATACGTTTGCAACGTTGGCGCTGCAAAATGGGATGGACGTGAAAACGCTCTCCGCCATGCTGGGACATGTGTCGGCGGCCACGACGCTGGACATTTACACGCACTCGACCTCTGATATGCAGCACGCTGCCGCGCGGAAGATCGACTGCGGCATCGGCAAAGCAGAACTCCCGGACGAGCCTGCGCCGCAGGCAAATGCACCCGCCATCGTTGACTTTCAGCCTTACATGGGCAAAATCCGCAAGCCCGGAACGGGCTGCATCAGCCAGATCAACGACCACCTGTTTGAAGGGCGCTACTCCCCTACATGGATCGACGGCAAAAAGCACGCGCGGAATGTGTATGCGCATACGCGCGAGGAATGTGAGGAGAAGCTGAAGGTGCTGATCGCAGAGATGAAAGCGGAGCTGGCGGAGTTGAAGCGGCAGAAAGCGGACAGTCATTGATCGAATGAACGGAACGCAGCCGTCCGGTGTCGGGCGGCTGCGATTGCGCTTTGCCAGATCGTTTGCTATAATGAAATAAATCGGAATTTTTGGAGGAGAGCTTTTGACATGCATATCATTCAAATAGCAAATGATGAGGATAAAAAGAGCATAACCAGAAATATATTGGAAGAACTGCCTGAATGGTTCGGAATCCCTGAGGCACGAGAAGAATATATCCGCGACAGCGCAGGGAAAGTCTTCTTTTGTGCCATGGAAAACGAAAAAGACTTGGGATTTTTGTATCTCAAAGAAACGGGAAAAGATACAGTTGAGCTTGCGGTTATGGGCGTCTTAAAAGAATATCACCGCAAGGGAATCGGAAAAGAACTTTTTAACCGTGCGAAAAAGGCTGCAAAAGAAATGGGTTATTCATTTATACAGGTTAAAACTGTTCAAATGGGGAAATATAAATCCTATGACGATTCAAATCGGTTTTACATTTCTATTGGCTTTAAGGAGTTTGAAGTATTTCCTACATTATGGGATAAATGGAATCCCTGCCAAATCTATGTGATGGGAATATGACAAATTCCGATTTATTTCATTATAGCAAAATCGTCCCCAGAACACAACAGCCGCCCGGATATCTCCGGGCGGCTGGCTCCTTGCGCAGTCAGGCGGCAGAAATCGCTTGGAAAAAAAGAACCGCCTCATTGCATGGCCTGCGATCCTACGCTATAATAACTGGAAGGAGGTGGTTTCGTATGGCAAATGAAGCGAGCAAAGATTTTAACGTGATGCTGCAGGACAGCAAGGGAATGCCGAAGATCCAGATCATCACGGACGAAAAGAGCATCGAGAAATACGGCGGAAGCCGAATGTATTTCGCGCCGCCGCTCGATTATGACCGTGTGATGCGGCAGGTCCCCGAGGGAAAGGTGATCACGGTAGGGGAGCTCCGCGAATTCTTCGCGCGGCAAAATCAGGCGGATTTTACCGACCCGATCACAGCGGGGATTTTTGTGTCCATTTGCGCCTGGGCCAGCTTCCAGCGTTCCACCGACGAAACGCCGTACTGGCGCACACTGAAAGCAAACGGCGAGCTGAACCCCAAATACCCCGGCGGCACGGAAGCACAGAAAGTGAAGCTGGAAGCCGAGGGGCACACCATCATCCAAAAGGGCCGAACGGATATACGGTACTTTGTAAAAGACTATGAAGCGGTGCGTTTTGAACTGTTTTAGGCAGAAAAATTGACGGAGGACGCTTAGACGTCCTCCGTTTTGCGCTCCTGTGCTCCGGCCTTGCTGACATGGCATCTGCAAGCAGCTGTTAGTTTAGCACTCCCAGCTCCAAGCGTCGGTTCAGTTCCCACAGGGCGGTCTGGTTGCTGTCGTATTGCAGCATTGCATAGGCGCGCGCGTACGCTGCCCATTCGTATTCGGTGTGTTCGCGGGACAGCTGCAGAGACGTATTTTCGACCTTGACTGCGAATGCGTATTCGGGGACGACAAAGCAGTCTTGGCCCCACAGCGCTTCCGCATCCCGGAAGCAGTCCGCCGGGATGCTGCAGCAGGTGTCGAGCGGCGAATAGCTGCACGTGACAGGGATGCCTGCCTCTTCAAAGGCCTCCCGCCGTGCGGACTCGATGATAGACGCGTCTTCGTCCTCTCCGCCGCCCGCGATGAACTGCCAGATGTCCAGATCTTTTCTTCGGAACGCGCAGAATCGCACCTGCCCGTCCGTGATGCAATAGGGAATGACCAAAACCTGATATCTTGCCCGCGCCATAACGCGTCATCTCCTTCGATTGCCGATTTGCTTTATGATAGCAGAATCGCGCCAAAAACACAACCGCAGCCACCCGACGTAGATCGGGCGGCTGCGTTCACCTCTGGGATAGGGCCTGAATCGCAGTCGTCAGAAAGTCAGCCGCGCCTGCAAGCTGCCTCAAAGCGTGACGACGACGTCGGCCTGTTCGATCAGCGCTGCGTCGTGGGACGCGGCGATGACGGTCGCGGACTGCTTTAAGCGCAGAATCTGCTCAATGATGACCCGGCTCGTTTCGGGATCAAGCTCGGACGTAGGCTCGTCGAGTAAGTACAGCGGCGCGTTTTTATAAAGGGCGCGCGAAAGCGCCACGCGGCGCTGTTCGCCGCCGGAAAGGAATTTTCCCTTGCTGCCCACTTTGAAATCCGTGCCGCGTTCGCGGACAAGCCCGTCCAACCCGGAGGCGCGCAGGGCTTCGCCGATCCACTGCCCATCCGGCGCGTCGCTGGCGTAGGCTACGTTGTCCGCAATGCTGCGGTCAAAGAGGTAGGACGCCTGAAAGGCGACGGAGACGGAGCTGCGCAGCCGGTCAAGCTGACCCGTCATATCCGCATGATCGACCAGGATCCTGCCGCCCATGGTGGGCTGATTTCCAAGCAAGGTGTTCAGGATCGTGGACTTGCCGCTGCCGCTTTCGCCCGCCAGCACGACGAGCTGATGAGGCGCCGCGGTAAAGCACAGATCCTGCAGCTGCTTGTGCTCGCTGCAGGAGATCGTCACATGGTCGAATTCGACCGCGGGCGCGTGCTGCAGCGCATACGGGGCGGCCGGGGACGCTGCCGCCGGCTTCAGTTCGAACACTCTGGCGAGCGCGGCGTCGGCCTGGAAAATATCGTTGCCGTACCGGCTGATCGAGACCGCGGGCGTCAGGATATTGGACATATAGGAGTAGGCGACGGCGATGCTGCCCGCAGTCGCGGCCCCGGCCAACGCAGAACGGGCGGAGAAGACGACCGCCGACAGATACCCGATGGTCATCAGCGTGTAGGTGATCGCCCAGTAGATGTTGAAGATCTGCTGGCTCTTTTTGTTCAGCGTGGACATCTGATGCGAAAAGGCATGGAAGCCCTTCGCTTCAAAGGACTCGCTGCCCCACGCCTTGATGATGGGAATGCAGTACAGCAGGTCTCCGACCGCGCCCACGAGCCGGCCGTTGGCCGCGCGCTGCTCAGTCGCAATCTCCTTGCTTTTGACTGCCACACGCTTGCTGGAAACATACAGCGGGAGCACCAGCGCCAGCGAAATCGCACCGAGAACCGGGCTCCAGACGAACATCATGACGACAGAGCCAATCATCTTAAGCACCATTGGCAGCAGACCGTTCAGCGGCCCTGCTACGGCGCGGACGACGGCTTCCACATCCCCGGAAATCCGGGAAACGATGTCGCCCTCCCGCCGTTCCTCCTTATACGGCTTGTAGGACTCCAGCGCCCACGTCATGGCGTCGTCGCGCAGCGATTCGATGATCCCGGTCGACAGCATGGTATTCGTATGACCGTATGCGAGGCTGACCGCATGCTTCAACGCGTACACAACGCCGAAGAACACAAGGTGCAGCGTGAGGCTGGTCCCCAGAATAGGGGAGAAGGCACTGCGTCCGGTGGAGAGAAGGTCCACCACCGCTGCGATGATCTGGATGGGGAGCAGACTCAGCCCTGCGTCGATCACGGACAGGAAGAAGATCAGCAGGACCGTGGGCCTTTTCGTTTTCAGGTACGGGAGCAGGCCCCGGATCCCATGCAATTGCTTCAGGTGCTTCATCATAGGCAAAGACTCCTTGTATAGCGTAGTCGTGATCAGAGCCCCTCTCCAAGGGCTGCACTGCGCGGGAAGGGATGCGAATGCATAACAACAATCGCTTTCTTTTCCTGTGTTCACACTCCTTGTCAAATTTTGTTGTTTTCATTGTACCAGAACAACTGCTGAAATACAAGTCAGCCGCCCGAAACCTTTCGGGCGGCTGCGTTGATCTTCGATTAACCGGAATTGATCTTATCCTTTTCTGCACTGGATATGGAACTGTCCGTCTTTTTCCTGCAGGGATTCAATCCTGAGTCCGGCGTTTTCTAAAAGGTGAACGATAGAATCTGAAGACTGTGCATCCCTTTTGACGATTCCATAGGCGGTATGGATTTTGTGGGTGCCAGACTTGACATCCAGATCGATCACAAAAGGTTCCGGATAGGCAGAACAAATGTCACAATCCCAGATATGCATCCATTTGCCGGCTTTGAGGACACGTGCAGCCTCACGAATCGATTTCTGCTGTTCTTCCGTCGTCATGTACATCAACGTATAGAAAAAGGTCACATTGTCAAATGAATCGTCTGGAAATAATAATTCTGTTGCGTCCATAAGCTGCTTGGAACAGCAGTCCGGAGCTTCCTCCAATTCCTCCTCACAGTTATCAATGGCAGTGACCCTGTCTTTGTAGATCTGCCCGATCACAGCCTCGCCCCCGCCTCCAATATCAAGAATCGAGCCGGTCAGAGTTTCTTTGATTTCTATCGTCATATACGCCCTCGCAAGCTGGAAATTAGTATCGTTCCAAATTCTGATCAGCTTCATTATACCAGACTCGCCCCCAAAACACAACCGCAGCCGCCCGGAGCATCCCGGGCGGCCGCTCACCGGTTCCGCCGGTAGCCCGCCTCGTCGCGGTATTCGGGGTGGTCGCGCAGATAGGGGTCCTTGTCGCCGCAGATGGTGTAGTCGCATTTGCAGCCGTTCACGCAGGTCGTTGTCCGTACCAGCCGCGCGTGGATCAGCTCCATCGACGCATAGTCCACATTGCAGAGCGCAGGCATGATATCCGTCAACCCGTGCTTGATCGCAAACTCTGCCGCGGGGCAGGCCGTGAATTCATAATAGATGGGCTTGTCCTTGTCAAAAGGGGAGACCGCCATCTCGTAATCGTGCCACTGGTCGCAGAGCGACTTTGCCCGCGTAAACGCCTTGTACATGAGCTTTTTGAAAAACGGCTTGTTGCAGTCCACAAACTTTAACCTGCGGAAAGCGGGGAGGATCAGGTTTTCCTCCATCGCCTCGATCTCCCGGAACGACGTGACGGCCTTGCAAGCCACATAGTAGCTCAGGATCGCAATGCAGTCATAGGTGCCGCCCGCGCCGTTGTGAAAGTTCTTTTTCCCGCCAAGGTCGGTGCGCCAGTCGGAGAGGAAGTCCACATACTGCCGCTGCACCTGCTCCCACACGGCCTCCCGCTCCGCCGCCGGATAGTGCAGCGCGATCTTTGCCAGGATCTCCTTTTTGCACGGCTTGGAATACAGCACGTGGCAGCTGCGGTCAAATTGCAGTTCGTTGTCTTTCATCTGGTCATCCTCCGATCCTGTGTCCCGACGGGCTGTGCCGCCTCCGCCGGCCCGGCCAGGAATTTCTCCGCGTACCGGCAGAATTCCTCCGGATGCACGATGACCAGCTCCGCGTGCGCCATTTTCGGGATCCCGTGGATCCGGATCTGCGGGAAATAGCGCTTGATGAAGCGGATATTGCTCCGGCGATCCTTCTTTTCGTCGTCGCCGTACCAGTAGGTGATCTTCGTGCCGCCCGCGGCGGGCATCTGCGGCAGAGCGTAGTTGTTGCCCGACCAGAACACATTGCGGATCGTCCGGTCGGAATAGGTCTTGAGATAGGCCTCCATTGCGTCGTATTCCTTCACCGGGTCATGCCCGGGGATGGTGAACCGTTCCGGGGGAAACGCCGCTTCCAGAACCTTGCGGTCGTTCGCCGCGAGCTTGAAGGACAGCACATCGCGGGCCAGGATCAGCTTTCGCAGCAGGTACGGAAGCTGATAGGGCGTGATCCCGCCGTCAATGATCGCCCGGCCGACCGGGATCTCGCCCAGCGCCAGAAACCGGGTCAGGCACGCGCCGCCAAGCGAGCAGCCGTAGGCCGCGTCCAGCCGGGCAATGCCGTGGGCTTTCAAATAAGCTGTGACCTCGTCCACGGTCTGCTCCACGGAGGTGAAATCGCCCGGTTCCTCCGGCTCGTGCCCGTCAAAGACCACCTGAAACACGTGCCACTGCTCCGAAAGCAGCGCGATCGTCTCTGCAAATGCCCAGACCGGCTCCGCCGTGCACGGAAAGAACAGCAGCGTCCGCCCAATCCTGCCCCCATGCTCCAGAACCTTCATGCTCCCCACCTCACCCTGTTAAACATATCTAACTCGCACCTAAAATCAAACGGTTAGACAATCCTAACCGCCGCCCAAAAAACAACACGGCCCCAGCCGCATTCTTATCTCTATACTAACAAAACCCCCGCCCCCTGTCAAGCCGCCAGCGGGCAAAGACCCGCGCTCATGCGCGGGTCTTCGGCTGGTATTGCATGTTGGAGACGTTATAGATGGTGATGAAGGCTTTGGGGTCTTCGCGGTTGATGAAGTTCATGAGCTTCTGGTATTCGCTCTTGTCGACGATGGTGATGATCTCGTTGTGTTTTTCGAAGTTATAGGCGCCGATCGCTTCGTAGATCGTGGCGCCGCTGTGCAGGTCGTCGATGATGAACCGGCGGAGTTCCTCCTCCTTCTCGGTGATGATGCAGACGCGGCGCTTTTTGTTGTTGTCAAAGATGAAATGGTCCAGAATGATGCCGTTGAAATACGTGCCGAGGACGCTCAGGACCACCGTCTTTGAATCATAGACCAGCGCTGCCGACAGCGCCACGCACATGCCGGCCAGCGACATGGCCCGGCCGAGCTCGATGCGCAGGTATTTGTTCAGGATCTTCGCCACGATATCCAGCCCGCCGGAAGACGCGTTGCGATTAAAGAGGATGCTGAGGCCAATACTCACCACCAGAATGTAGCACAGCACGTCGAGCGTCTGGCTGCCCGTCAGTGATGCAAAATCCGGGAACAGCCGCTCAAAAAGCCCCAGAAACACCGGCAGCATCACGCTCGTATAGACGGTCTTCGCTCCGAATTCCCGCCCGCAGGTGAGAAAACCGATCAGCAGCAGGATGACGTTCAAAATCATCGTGATCGTCGACAGCGGCAGCGGCACGAAATTTGACAGCACGATGCCAAGGCCGGAAATGCTGCTGACCGAGGTATGGCTCGGCACCAGGAAAAAATATACCGCCGCCGCGATGATCGCCACCGCCGCGGTCAGGATCGCCGCTTCCTTCAAAACTTCGGCGGCGCTCAGCTTCTTGTTCATCTGCGTGGTCCCTCCCAATCGCAATTTGCTTCATTATAGCAAACCCGGACTCCAAACGCAATCGCTGCCGACTGCCGGGAGGTTCCGGAATAAAAGAAACAGGCGGATCCCGGAAACGCGGGGCCCGCCTGTTTCGCAAAGCGAGGGAGCTTTGCGGGGGCAGAGGAAAGGGGAGCGACTCATGTGTGCCGCGCTGCAATCGCGCTCGCTTTGACAGCGCAATCTCTGCTCCGGGATGAAAACGTTTTGATACATTTGTTATGTCAGGAAATTTATGCTATAATATTAAAGAGGGATTGTCGGATCATGGCTGGATATTTCAGGCTTATACCGGCATTACGGCATCCTTCCTTTACACAACGAAAAAACTCTGTTTTCCTATGTACTCGTATATGCGGAGCCAGAACAAAGTTTGCATTGGAGACGATTTGCTTGATGAAAGTTCGTTACTTCCTCGTCGCGATCGCGGTCTGTCTCATGTTATCTGTGTGTTCGGGATGCTACGGGACAGGCTATGATCGGAGTATCCCCGCCATGGCATATCCCAGCGGAAACGTACTTGAGATCAGCACGGGGGCGGAACTGAATCCGGGAACCTATATTGCCTATGGCGCGAATCAGTTTTCAACCAATCTGTCATTATCTGCGCTGGTACAGAGAATATACCGCGACGACGCTGTATTTCAAATCGTCTCCACGCCTGCACAGAGAAACATCGGTACTCTGATCTGGGTCCCGCAAGGCAACGGTACGCGCGATGTATATTATCTGGAAAAAGGCGGCCAGGGCGGCGAAAAGAACTGGTATCTCTTTTCCGGCCTATGCTATAAGCTTTACAATGACAGGGAAAGCACGGACTCTATTCTATTTCCGGGATTCTGCCTGAATGCACCGGATGATGACATACTTGAGCTTTCCTATGATACGCCCTACCTTTGTGATCCCGTCACAGTCGGGGGTCAGGCATGGGAGGATATTCCGCAGGAGATCTCGGCATTTTATGAGAGTACAGGATATTTTGATGTTGCATGGCATGATTCCATTCTCTCGGTACGCGGCAAAGGAACGGCCCGGAATATTCCCGCACTGACGCTGCGGTTTGATATGGTTGAGGAGCAAACCTATGTAACGATCCTCCAACCGGATTAAGTCTGTGTAAGTACGTATGCTCCGCTGATTGCACCGCTTTTTAGGCTTGTTTGTGGGATAAAGCAGGGACATCAGAAGACTGTCCCTGCTTTATCCGTTTACAGTCTTTACAGATGATCGGTTCGCAGCGATGTTCTCCTTTGCTGCAGACAGATTGACTTTCCAGCAGGTTTTTGATGCAATTCGGTTAGAGAACATTAACTAAAACGCATCATACACAGAAAGCTGTGAACAAATGAAAAGTCTGCTTCAAGCGGCGCTTCGGCGGCACCATCGGCCAGCTGGCCTCCGCGCCCTCCAACGAGGCGCTGATCGGCCGGATCTTCGAGGGGACAAAATACAAGGTCGCCTACGAGCCGAACATGGGAGACTATCTGCTCTGCCACGCGGCGTTCGTGCTGCCTGCGGCGTTTGCGTGCTACAAGACGGACGGCGACCTCAAAAAGCTCAAGGGCAATACCGCCTACCTCAGCCGGATGATCGACGCCAACATCGAGGGCTACCGCGCCATCCGGAGCGCCGGACATACGATCCTGCCGAAGGAGGACACGGATTTTGAAAGTGCGGCCTACCGCAAGACCTGCCTGCGCTTCTTCAAGCTCATGTGCGCCACAAGCCTCGGCAAGACCTGCGTGTCCGACCACGCCATGAACGCCGTCGACGAGATGAGCGCTCTGGACCGCGATCTGAAGCGCTTCTTTGAGGAAGTCGGCGCAGACGATCCGGTCTGGCAGGCGCTCGAGCGGGAAGCCGGGAAGTATCTGCAATGAAGATCACCATCCTTGCGACGCTCCTGGTTTTTCTGGCCTATTTTCTCCTGCTCTACGGCGCGGTCGGCTTCATTCAGGATAAGCGCTTTTTCGCCTCCGCCCCGCAGGAGAATCTGGCCGCCATCCCCGACCGGAAGGAGCGCTTCCGCGGCGCGCACGCCCTCGGCTGGGTGATCGAGGGGCTTGCCGTGTGGGACGGCGTCAGGAACCAGTTCGGCTTTGGGGCCTTCTTCGCGCGGTTTTTGTTCATGCTTTACGCCATGGAGGTTTACGATATCGTGTTCTTCGACTGGGTGCTGCTCTGCCGCTCGAATTTCTTTCCCCACTTTTACCCCGAGCTCAAAGGCGTGGTCGGCCCGCACATGTTCGGCTATAACAAGCGCACCCATCTCATCCACTTCGCCATCTACCTCCCCGCCAGCGCCGCCGCAGCCGCCCTCTGCACGTTGCTTTGCACATAAAAAGGCTCCCCTCCCAGGGGAGCTGTCAGCCCCTAGGCTGACTGAGAGGTTGTTCCACATTTCTGCCGTACTTCTGGCGGTGCGTTTCAAAGGCTCCCTTGTGTAAAGGGAGCTGGCGTACCAATAATGGCATAAACTACGCGCTTGGGGGATTGACTGCTGCAGATTTGCAGCTGCCGGCGCCTCCGGCGGCCCTATCTTTTCCCTTGCGCGGGAAAAGATAGGGAAGAAAAGGGCGCTGGGGACGCGTTTAGTGCATTCTGCCTCGAATTTAGGTGGGAACCTATCTTTCAGGCGTCGTTCCACACGATGGACACCTTACGAGTTTCTGCTACGCGCCGCCTGATACGGGGGTTCCAGATTTGCAACTAGTTGCCTTAGAACGATTGCAATAAATAGAAGGTGCAGACCGGATTTGATGGTCTGCACCTTTTTACATTGGTTTTTTAATTTACAGGCACCCATGGCTCCCCTTTCAGGGGAGCTGTCTGCGAAGCAGACTGAGAGGTTGCTGCAAATTTGTGACAACCTCTCCGTCTCGGCTGCGCCGAGCCACCTCCCCTGGAAGGGGAGGCTTTGAGATGCGCAGCATTCTGTAGGGGCGGGGTTCTGCTCCGCCCGAAAACGTTCCGGTGTCTGAAGCAGGCACTGTTACGATTTTGATGATTTTATCTGCTGCCGCACTTCTTCGGTCGCAAAAATGCAGCAGCGGTGGTTCATATTGATCTCAATGGTACCTTCCGTCTCGCCGTACCGATATTTGAAGCCTGTTCCGAAGTTGGATTGATCATTTTCTGTCGGAGCCTCATAACCTGCAACGGTCGATGTGATCTCTCTGTCATACGTGTCATCGTTGCTTTTGTAGGTACCGGTATAGCCGGTGTCCGCATAGATCACACCGTCGACCATGACCATGGGGATCAAGTCATACTTGACTTCTTCCTCCTGTGCGGCGCAGGCGATCATACCAAACATACATACCATTACTATGAGGAAAACCAGAAGTTTTTTTGATGAAAGGATCGTTTTCATATCAATTGTCTCCTTCTGTTTGGGCCGTTTTTCACCATTGCGATCGATGTTCTTCTTTCAGGGGGCGTTTTGCAGAACTCTGTGGTAATTCTACCAGAATTATTCAAGAATTGCAAGAGTCCGGGCTCAGCACAGAAGCGCAGCCTCCTTCGGTAAAGGATCAAATTGCAATCGCCGCACAGATGGTGTAGAATAAAAAAAAATACGTCCGCGATGGCTGTGCGGCGGAAGGGGAGGATGGGATGCGCAAAACGATTGCATATTTTCATCTTCCCGGCCTGTTTGAGGCGTATGCGTTCTACCGCGTCTTCCTGCCGCTGTTTTTTGAGCACCGGGAATATTTTTACGACTGGTGCGCCATCGGCTCGCTCTACGGCGCGCCGGCGGACTGCATCTGGGGCGGCGGCCGCGTCGGCTCCGGCGAACGGTCGGCGCAGGAGGCTTTGGCCCTGACGCGGGCCTATGGCCTGTCTGCCCGCCTGACATTCAGCAACTCGCTGCTCCGCCCGGAGCACCTTTCGGATGGCCGCTGCAACGCCCTCTGCCGTGCGTTTGCCCGGAGCGATGGCCCGCAGAACGGCGTCATCGTCCACTCGGACCTGCTGCTGGACTACCTGAAAACCAATTACCCGCAGCTGAGCTTCATCTCCTCGACCACCAAGGTCCTGACAAACTTCCGCCAGCTCCGGCAGGAGCTGGAACGGGAGGAGTTTTCCGCTGTCGTGCCGGATTTCCGCCTGAACAAGGCCTTTGACGACCTCCGCGCGCTGCCGCAGCCGCTCAAGGACAAGACGGAATTCCTCTGCAACGAGTGCTGCTCGTTCGGCTGCCGGGAGCGGCGCGCGTGCTACGAGGCCGTCAGCCGGAAAAACCTCGGCGAGCCGGCGGAGCATATCTGCACGGCCCCCGGCGCGTCCGCGGGCTACCGCTTTTCCAGCGCCATGGAGAACCCTGGCTTTCTCAGCGTCGGCGCGATCCGGAACGTCTATCTGCCCATGGGCTTTTCCAATTTCAAGCTCGAGGGCCGCGGCCTCGGCAGCGCCATGCTGCTGGAATTTCTGCTCTACTACCTGACCAAACCGGCATACCGGCTGCGCGTGCGCGAGGCGCTCTACCTCGACGCCATGCTGGACTTATTTTAAGGCCCATCATGGACCTTCCCGAAGCATAGCGTCAGCTGTCCCCCGCAACTGCGCGTTGCTTGCGCGCGGCAGGCCGGCGTGGTAATCTGGATCTGAGGTGATTTTTTATGAATACAAAAGATGTGATCCTGGAGCTCCGCACGAAAAAAGGCCTGTCGCAGGACGAGCTGGCGGAGAAGGTCTATGTGACCCGGCAGGCCGTCTCCCGCTGGGAAACCGGCGAGACGGTCCCGAACACCGAGACGCTGAAGCTGCTCTCGCGCTTTTTTGACGTCTCAATCAACACGCTGCTCGGTGCGCCGCGGCAGCTCATCTGCCAGTGCTGCGGCATGCCGCTCGAAGACGGGAACATGAGCCGCGAACCGGACGGCTCGTTCAACGAGGATTACTGCAAGTGGTGCTATACGGACGGCGCATTCACGTATCAGAGCATGGATGCGCTGATCGATTTCTGCGCGGCCCACATGGCAAACGATGCCTTTCCGCCCGTCCAGGTCCGCGCCTACCTGCAGGACCTGCTGCCGAAGCTCAAGCACTGGCAGATCGCCGAGAACAAATAACCACAAGATCTATCCCATCTGGAGTCAACAAACATGATCGATACCATGCTCGTCCGGGGCGCAAAAGTCCATAATCTCAAAAATATCGATGTTGAGATACCGCTGGGCAAGATCGTCGGCATCGCCGGCGTGTCCGGCTCGGGAAAATCCTCGCTGGCGCTGGGTGTCCTGTACGCCGAGGGTTCGCGCCGGTATCTCGAGGCGCTTTCTACCTACACCCGCCGAAGAATGACGCAGGCGTCGAAGGCCTGCGTGGACGAGGTGCTGCATGTCCCCGCCGCCCTGGCCCTGCACCAGCGCCCCGGCGTGCCGGGCATCCGCAGCACCTTCGGCACGGGCACGGAGCTGCTGAGCAGTCTGCGCCTGATGTACTCCCGCCTTGCCAGCCACCGCTGCCCGAACGGGCATGAACTCGCGCCGTCGCTGCTCGTTGCAGCCGGAAAGGAGCTCGTCTGCCCGACGTGCGGCGCGCATTTTTATGCGCCGTCGGCTGAGGAGCTGGCGTTCAACTCACAGGGCGCGTGCCAGACCTGCGGCGGCACCGGCGTCGTCCGCACGGTCGATCTTGATACACTGGTGCCGGACGACTCCCTGACCATCGACGAGGGCGCGGTCGCCCCGTGGAACAGCCTGATGTGGTCCCTGATGACGGATATCTGCCGCGCGATGGGCGTGCGCACCGACGTGCCCTTCCGCGACCTGACGGAACAGGAAAAGGACATCGTCTACCACGGTCCGGCCGAGAAGAAGCACATCCTCTACCACGCAAAAAAAGCCGGCTCCAACGACTTTGCCGAGCTGGATTTCACGTATTATAACGCCGTCTACACCGTGGAGAATGCCCTAGCAAAGGTCAAGGACGAGAAGGGAATGAAGCGGGTGGAAAAATTCCTGAAGGAAGATGTCTGCCCGGACTGCCGCGGCACGCGCCTGTCCGCCGCCGCCCGCGCGCCGAAGGTGCGCGGCATCTCGCTGGACGAAGCCTGCACGATGACGCTCGCGCAGCTGGTCGAATGGGTGCAGGGCGTCCCGGCCAGCCTGCCGGAGGACATGCGCCCGATGGCCGAGAGCATCTGCGAGGCGTTCCAGAGTACCGCCAAACGGCTCATGGACCTGGGACTCGGTTACCTGACGCTCGACCGCTCGGCTGCCACGCTCTCCACCGGCGAGCGCCAGC